>Ga0137429_1000262_pt1 | contig 25249 bp, 22 predicted proteins | sample EasRivERMZT736_2_FD_102304 | JGI IMG/M metagenome (GOLD analysis project Ga0137429, IMG submission 102304) | Soil microbial communities from meander-bound floodplain in the East River, Colorado, USA - East River MetaG ERMZT736_2 | ecosystem: Environmental > Terrestrial > Soil > Floodplain ...
CTTCTGGTCCATGGCTGACGCCTCGCTCCAAGGCATGAGAGACCACCTCCTGATCTCCCATGCTGCGATAGGTGTAAACCATGTGCCTGGACTGATCTGTAAAGGATGTGTCTGGACCGTACCCGTGAACGGCTAACAACCGCATCCAGGCGACGGCGGGCGCGTCGGGACCCGGCATCACGCGCGGCGGGCGCGCGCCCACCGCGCCTGATGCGGCGCGTTTGGCAGGCAGGAATGGGGCGATGAATACCGCCAAAACGACCCATCTTTCCGGAAGCGGACCGCAGGATCATGGTGACCCGTCAATGCGGGCGGCGACAAGTTCTCCCGACTCTACTGCCGTGTGCCCCTATACCGAAAGGAGATCCAGATGATCAAACTCCTCCTCCTGATTGCGGTTTCAGTTGTTTCGAGCACAGGAGATCTTGGCGCAAACGACCAGGCGATCGATACCCAGCAGAAGGACACCTATGGAATCTCTGAGAAGAATCCAATAATGCTCGGTTCGCAGGAAGGCAGAAGTCCTGCGAAGGTTCTGTACGCCTATATGGACAGACTCCAGGGGCCAAAGGGTGAAAAGGTAACTTATCGCCGAATGGAAACCTGCTGCGAATTTGATACACCCCGAGGTCTCTTCGGTGGAAAGGGTGTTCTCGAAGTGTGGGAAGTAACCTATGAAGGACTGTCGAAGCCGGCGAAGTTGTTCCTCAATGTCTATGATTTCGGGGAGATACTGCCGCCTGTTGGATTTGAGCTCAGGAAGTGACTGCTGCCTAGCATCACATCGGCCGACCGTCGGCGCTGTGGCGGCCGCCGTGAACAGCGGTCGTTCGGCGGCCCATTTGGTTGAGTCGAAGGAGGTCCCGATGCGTTGCGTTGGCGTGTGGCTCGTCGCAGCCCTGCAGCTCCTTGCCGTTCCATCTGTCGGAGCGCCCCAAGGCGTGCCGCCACCGCTAGCGCCAGTGGAACATGTTTACGCGCAGCCGGGTGGCACGCAGCTCAAGGCCTACGTCTTCTCACTGGGAAAGCCCGGTGGAGAGAGGCGGCCTGCAATCGTGCTGCTCCATGGCGGTGGCTGGACGATGGGAGAGCCAGCGTGGGCGTTCCCCCGCGCGAGACACTTCGCCGAACATGGAATGGTGGCGGTCGCGGCGCAGTATCGTCTTTCGGATCAGAAGGAAGTCACACCACACGAGGCCATGGCGGATGCTCGTGCAGTGATCCGTTGGGTCCGATTGCATGCCGACTCCTTGGACATCGATCCTAAACGCGTTGTGGCGTACGGCTGGTCCGCGGGAGGCCATCTCGCGGCGTCCGCGGCGATCTTCGACCTGGACGGTTCCGGGGACAGCGTCAGCTCGAGGCCCGACGCGCTCGTTCTCGTGTCTCCCGCAGTGTCGCTGGTGGCGGATGGTTGGGTACAGCGTCTCCTGAGGGGCCGGGGAACCGCGCGAGACATCTCTCCCGACGAACATGTGCGCAAGGGAGTTCCCCCAACGCTGATTCTCCAAGGTAATGTCGATACCGTGACACCGATGGCAGGCGCGAAGCGATTCTGCGAGCGCATGCGTGTCGCCGGTAATGTGTGCGAGCTCCACGTCTACGAGGGCTTCGGCCATCTGTTTACGCCCGCGGGCACTCCGGATGATGGCATGCCGCAGCCCGATCAGGCTACATCGGAAGATGCTTCGAAGCGGGCGGACCGCTTCTTGGAAGCACTGGGGTTCCTGAAATGAACCGTGGTGGCTGTCTACGTGTCGTTTCATGCGGCCGCCGAACAACCCGTTGCAGCGGACGGTCTGCTGCGCGGCCCGGCGCTGTACGTGTGCGTTAGCGCGCTGAAGAAGCATGCGTATCGGCCCCCGAGACACAGGAGGAATGACGGTGCCTAAGAATCGTGTCTTCGCGATGGTATTTGCAAGGGTCTATCCTCTGTATGTTCAAAAAGCGGAACGCAAGAACCGCACGAAGAAAGAAGTTGACCAGATCATCTGCTGGCTGACGGGCTATGATCAAGCGGGGTTACAGCAGCAAATCAAACAGGAGAGCGATCTTGAAACCTTTTTCGCTCGAGCCCCAGCCATCCATCCGAATAGCTCGCTCATCAAGGGCGTGGTGTGCGGTATTCGCGTAGAAGAAATCGACGATCCGCTGATGCAAAAAATACGCTACTTGGACAAGCTCATCGATGAGCTCGCAAAGGGAAAGACGATGGAGAAGATTCTGCGGCGATGACTCGATTCGCCACGAATTGGGATTCCCCCAGCTTCGTGGACACATTGACGAGTTCCGGCGGTAGCCGATCGCGTTCGAGCCTGCCTGGGGGACAGTGTGGATAGGTCATTTGATCGCCAGCCCCTTCTCCATGGAGAGCTCCTCGAGCTGCGACCGCTGCGCGCAGACGACTTCGAGGCACTGTTCCGAGTCGCGTCCGATCCCCTGATCTGGGAGCAGCATCCAGAACGAAATCGCTATCAGGAGGAGACGTTTCGAGCTTTCTTCGCTGAGGCCCTCACCTCCGGCGGCGCGATCGTGGCGATCGACAGGGCCACCGGCCAGATCATCGGATCCTCACGCTACCACGGCCACGACGCGGAGCGTGGCATCATCGAGATCGGCTGGTCGTTCCTCGCCCGCGCCTACTGGGGCGGCCGGTACAACGGCGAGATGAAGCGGCTCATGCTGGAGCACGCATTCAAGTCGGTGAGCCGGGTCATCTTCGTCATCGGCCCGGACAATCGCCGTTCCCAACGGGCGGTGGAGAAGATTGGAGGCGTGCGCACGGGCACGACGACCGATGGGCAGGGACGGGAGCGGGTGGTGTATGAGCTCACCCAGGCCCTTTATTCTCAGGGGAAGTGAGACCGGAGGCTCCAGTGAGACTACTTCTCGTGTTGACGGCTTGCCTGATCTGGCTGCCCGCCTGCGGCGGCCCTCCCGCCGCGCCCGCGGCGACGACTCCGAGCTACCTGGATTACGCCGGACGGCCCGATCTGCTCACCGGCGGCGTGCGGATGATTCCGATCCGGACGCCGAAGGGGGAGTTCCGCGTCTGGACCAAGCGGGTGGGGAACAGCCCGCGGATGAAGATGCTGCTGCTGCACGGCGGGCCAGCAGCGACGCACGAATATTTCGAGGCCTTCGACAGCTACTTCCCGGCCGCCGGCATCGAGTACTACTACTACGACCAGCTGGGCTCCGCTTACAGCGACCAGCCGAACGACCCGGACCTGTGGGATCTCCCGCGCTTCGTGGAAGAAGTCGAGCAGGTGCGCCAGGCGCTGGGGCTCGACCGGGATGATTTCTACCTGCTCGGGCACTCCTGGGGCGGGATTCTGGCCATGGAGTACGCCCTCAAGTACCAGGAGCACCTGAAGGGGCTCATCATCTCGAACATGATGTCGAGCGTCCCAGCGTATAACGACTACGCCCGGACCGTGCTGATGCCGGCCATGGACCAGGACGCCCTGGCAGAGCTCCAGCAGCTCGAAGCGACTGGCAGGACCGAGGAGCCGCGCTACACGGAGCTGCTCATGCCGAACCACTACGAGCAGCACGTGCTGCGGATGCCGGCGGCGGAGTGGCCCGACCCGGTGACGCGGGCGTTTCAGCACCTGAACCGGTCGATCTACGTGCCGATGCAGGGTCCGAGCGAGCTCGGCGCGAGTGGCACGCTGGTCAACTGGGATCGCACCGGCGACCTCGGGAAGATCGCCGCGCCGACGCTGGTGATCGGCGCGCGGCACGACACGATGGACCCGGCGTACATGGAGATGATGGCCGGCAGGCTGCCGAAGGGACGCTACCTCTTCTGCCCGAATGGCAGCCACATGGCGATGTATGACGACCAGAAGGTCTACGTCGACGGGGTCATCCAATTCGCCCGCGACGTGGATGCAGGGCGCTTCTGACACTCGCGTGCGTGGCCTCAGCGGCGCTGCAGGAACACCTCGAGCAACTGGTCGCGGAAGCTCTTGCTGGCGTCGAGCGCCGCCTTGAAGCTCGCCTCGCTCAGCGCATACAGCTCGGCATCCTCGATGGCCCGGACCGTCGCGTTGCGCGGCTTGTCCTCGAGGAGCGCCGCCTCGCCGAAGCACTCCCCCCGCCCCAGCGTCGCGGCCACGCGCCCGCCCTGGTCCTCGCGCACCACCTCGACCCTGCCCGACCGGAGGAGATAGAAGCGGTCGCCGCGATCCCCCTGGCGGAACACGTTCTGCCCTGCGCGGTAGCGCTCGACCGTCATCTGCTCCGCGATCTCGGTCAGCGACGTGGGGGTGTGGCCAGCGAAGACCGTCGTCCCGGCCAGGAACTCGCAGATCTCGAGCGTGCGGGCGACGCGGACGTCCGAGGCGACGCGCCCGTCTACCATGTTCACGATGCGGTCGGCGGACTCGAGGATCCGGGCATCGTGCGTGACGAGGAGCACCGTGCAGCGCTCCTGGCGCGCCAGCTCCTGCAGCAGGCGCACCACCGCCCGGCCCGACTCCTGGTCGAGCGCCGCCGTCGGCTCGTCCGCCAGCACCAGCCGCGGGCGGTTGACCAGCGCCCGCGCGATGGCAACACGCTGGCGCTGCCCCCCGGAGAGCGACTGGGGCTTGTAGTCGGCGCGCTCCCCAAGGCCCAGCCGCTCCAGCATCCGCCTCGCCTCGCCGCGCTTGTCGGCGGGAACTGGTTGTCGCAGCTCGAGCGCCATCAGCACGTTCTGCGTCGCGGTGAGCGAGTCGAACAGGTTGTGCGCCTGGAAGATGAAGCCGATGCCGCGCCGCACGTCCACGCGCTCGCGATCGCCGAGCCCGGCAAGCTCGCGCCCGAGCACCCGGATGCTCCCCTCCTGCAACGAGCGCAGCGCCCCGATCAGCGTGAGGAGGGTCGTCTTCCCCGATCCCGACGGTCCCGTCAGAATCGCGATCTCGCCGGGGTCGAGCGCGAGATTGGCGTCGAACAGGATCTGCTTGCGCCCCTCCCCCGACCCGAAGGCGTAGTTCACGCCGCGAATCTCGACCGCGAGGGTTGACGCCCCGGCCTCCGCGCGGCGGGGATCGCCCGGGACCGCGCCCGCGCCGGCCATCAGAACACCTCCGCGGGATCGGAGCGGGTCGCCTTGCGCACCGCGAGCGCCGCCGACACGGCGCACATCGCGACCGTCAGCGCGCCCACCAGCAGCACGCGATCGGGCGCGAGCCACATCCTGAGGCCCGTGACCCGCTCGAGGACCTGGTAGGTCACCACCGCCGCCGCACCCCCCACGACGAACGCGCCGAGCGCGAGGTAGATCGCCTGCCGGAACACCGTCGCCACCAGGAAGCGATCGCGATAGCCGATTGCCTTCAGGGTGGCGTACTGCGGCAGCGCGTCGGAGATCTCGGTGAACAGGATCTGGTAGCAGATCATCACCCCGATCGCGAACCCGACCGCCATGCCGGTGGCGAAGACCTGGCCGACCGGCTGGTTGGCGCGCCAGTAGTCGTGCACCCGGCGGATCATCGCCGGCTTCGTGAGTACCTCCACGTCGCCGGGCAGCGCGGCGCGCACCGCGACGCGGGCGCGCTCGAGGTCGGCGCCGGGCGCGAGCTGGATCACCCCGAACTCCACCTGCGCGGGCCCGGGCTCCCCGGTCGCCCGATCGGGCACGAAGCGAAAGTAGGTCTCGATGCCGGTGAACAGCGTGCCGTCCAGGACGAGGTCGGGGCCGAGGCGCACCGTGCCTGCGATCTCGATCTTGCGCCCGTTCAACTCGCCGCTCACCCCGGCCGCCACGTCGCCATAGTGGTCGCGCGACTCCGAGTCGAACAGGCAGGTCTCGGCGCGCGCCAGCGCTGGCGCCTGGGTGCGCAAGTCGGCAAGCAACCAGATCGGGTCGCGCGGCTCGAACCCCACGACCCGCAGTGGGTGGATCATCCCGTCGCGCTCGTTCCGCCAGCTCGCGTAGAGGGAGAGGTACAGCGGATACGCCCCTTCGACCTCCGCGACCGCCTCCGTCTGGTACAGGCGTGCGCGCGGGAACGGCTCGAGCGGGAACATGTCCTCCTTCATCCGGTTGATCACGATCAGGTCGGCGTCCAGTGCATCGATGAGCACCGTGGTGCTGTCGTAGGCGGCGTTCATGAAGCCGACCTCGACGAACATCAGGAGCACGCCGAAGGCGACCCCGGCGATCGACCAGCCGAGCCGGCGCCGATCGTGGATCAGGATGCGCCAGGCGAGCGGGACGCGGCGGCTCGAGAAGAGGCTCGGCATGCTCAGAACAGATCCGCCGGGTCCACCCGGGTCACGCGGCGCACGGCGAGCAGCCCCGCGAAGGCGCACATCCCGATGCTGGCCAGGAACACGATGACCAGCCGCGACCATGACATGTACAGCGGCAGGTTGGTCGCCTGGGCGAGGGCGCGGTAGAGGAGGGCCGCGAGGAGAGCCGCTGGCACGAACCCGAGCGTGCCGAACAGGAACCCCTGCTGGACCACGACCGCCTGGACGCGCGCGGCGCGATACCCCATCGCCTGGAGCGTCGCGTACTCGCGCAGGTGCCGCGCCACGTCGGCCGCGAGCACCTGGAACAGGATGACGGTGCCGACGAGGCAGGCGACCACCACGCCGGAGAGGAACATCAGCCCCGTCGGCTTCACCCGCACGTAGTGGAAGCGCTCGCGCGCCAGCAGCTCGTCGCGGGTGAGGGGGACGACGTCGGGCGGGAGCGCCGCGCGCAGCCGCGCCGCCACCTCCGCTGGCGGCTCCCCCGGAGCGGCACGGACGAGCCCGAGCTGGAAGGTGTCGAGGTTCGAGCCGGGGACGAGCGCCTTGTAGGTCGTCTCCCCCACGACGATCGCCCCGAGCGCGTTGAACCCGGCCCCCCAGACGTAGTCGCCGACCAGGCGCACGTCGCGCCCGCTGATCTCAGCCGTACTCCCCGGCTGGTGCGGACCGATCTTCGGGTGCGCGATCCGATCGACGAGCGCCGTGTCGAGCGGCCGCAGGCGTTCGGAGGCGGCGCCGATCTCGGGGAGCGCAAACGGGTTCCCTCGCAGGTCGAACCCCATGGCGAGCACCTCCTGGATGTCCCCGTCCTCGGAGTTACGCCAGCGGGCGACACCGACGTGGAGCCCGGTGACCGACGCAACCCCCGGGACGATGGCGGCCTGCTGCAGCCGCCGCTCCGCGATCGCTCCGGCCTGGCGCAGCGCGACGTAGTGGGGCGAGACGAGCGCCACGTCGAACGCCAGGAGATCGAGCCCCATCGCCGCAGAGGTGACGCACGACCCGTAGAAGCCGAGCTGCATGAAGACGAGGAGAATGGCGAAGGCGACGCCGCCAAGCGCTACCCCCGTGCGGAACCTGTGGTGCGTCAGGTTCGCCCAGGCCAGCCTTGCCGTCACTGCCCCGGTCCCGCGGCGGTTGCGATCTCGACGTCTACCTGGAGGTGGATGAAGCGCGCGGCGTCCGCCTCCTCCTCGAGCCGGACCCGCACCTCGACGACTCGGGCGTCGGTCGCGGCCGCGGGATCGACCCCGAGGACGTCGTTCTTCTGGACCATCGGGCTGATCCGCTCGACGGTGCCGCGCAGCGCCGCGGGGAGCGCCGGGCTCGTGATCGTCGCCGCCTGTCCCAGACGCACGAACCGCACGTCGGTCTCGTACACCTCCGCGACCGCGTACATCCTGCCGGTCTCACCCAGACGCAGGATCGGGTCGTCGTCCATGGTCGTCTCCCCGGCCCAGGTGACGATGCTGAGCACCTGCCCGGCCACCGGCGCGCGGACGAGCGAGCGTTCGAGGCGCGCTTCCGCCCCGGCCTGCTCCGCCCGCGCCTCGGCGAGGCGCGCCCTGGCCTCGGCCTCCTCGACCCGCAGCGAGGCGCGCTCCCGGTCGAGCAGCGCGCGGGCGTGGTTCAGCTCCTCGGTGGCGCGTGCGACCTTGGCAATCTGCTGCTCGTGGTCGCGAGGAGGGATGAGCGCCTCGGCGAGCAGCGCGGCGAGGCGCTTGAGGTCGGCCTGCTCGACCGCGAGTGCCGCCTCCAGTCGCCGGATATCCGCCTCGCGCGCCGCGAGATCCAGAGGGCCGACCTGCTTGATGCGCTCGAGCGCTCGCGTCTCCGCTTCGGCCCGGGCCTTCCAGGCGTCGCGCGCCGCGAGCCGCTCGGGGTATGAATCGAGCGTCGCAAGCACGTCCCCCGCCGCGACCATCGCCCCCTCTGCAACCGCCAGGGAGGCGACCCGCTCGCCTCGCGGCGCCGCCACGTCGAGCACCCGCTCCCCCGGCTCGAGACGCCCGAGCGCCGCGACCCGGGTCCGCGGGCCCCCGTCCGCCGCCGCGAGCACTGGGCCCAGCAGCGCGAGCAGCGGGAACGACACCAGCAAAGCCCGTCTCGGCGATCCCCTGGCCATCGCGCCCCCTCTCCGCGCCCGTGCGCAGGAGGCTCAGACTAGCCCGTCTGGCGGTCGGCAGTCCAGACGCAACTCCCGTGGACACGGAGGAGGGGGAGGCGACTACCGCGGCCGAAACGAGACCGTGACGTGAATCAGCGTCCAGGCGGCGAAGAAGTCCTGGTCGAGGAAGAGACGCAGCGGGACGATCGTGCGATCGCTTCCGAACCCCTTCGCCCAGACGATCGCCCCGACCACGAGGATCGCCACGAGGCCTAGATGGAGCGTCCGAAAGCCGGTCGTGGTGCCGCGGAACCAGCTCCACGACCCGGCGCGCGGCGCGGCGGCCGCGACCGGACGCTCGCGCAGCCGGCGAATCGTGAAGACGTACCAGGAGACGACGTGCAGGATGACGATCACCTGCGCGCTCATCCCGGGCAGCGCCCCGCAGGCAGCGGCCAGGAAGATCCCGGCGAAGACGGCGTAGATCGGGCGGTTCGCCCGCAGATGCGCGCCGAGCGAGCCCGGCCCGAGGCGGGCGCGGAGCTGCCAGAGACGGCGGGAGATGAACGCGAGGACCCCCATCACCAGGAGTCCGAGCCCCCAGCGCCACTCCGACGGGAGCCCGGCAGCCATCTCGCGCAGCCGCGACGTTCCTGGCACCTCGGCGATCGTCGCCCCGATCAGCGTCGTGCCGACGCCGAACAGCAGCCACAGCGGAGCCCAGAACAGGAGCGCCCCGAGATCGGCGCGCGTTGCCCCCGCGGGCGCCTCGCCATGCTCGAAGTAGAAGAAGACCTGGTCGCGGAAGTCGTGCGCCGCGAAGTAGAGCAGAAACAGCGCGGAGGCGATCGGCGCGCTCATCCCCGCCAGCCGCGCGAACCCGAAGCAGAGCGCGGCGCCCAGCCCCAGCATGCCGCCGAAGTGCAGCCAGGCTCGCGCGCCGCGCATCCCCCTGGACGTCAAGAGGAATGCCGTGCCGATCAGGAAGTGCGCGATGCCGAAGAGGCGCATCACCGTCTCGGACGGCGCGTGGATGAAACGCAGGTCCGCATCCCAGAGGCCGGAGCGGACCTCGTAGCTGTGGATGACGGCCGCGATGGCGACACTCACGCACACGATCGCGGCCGAGATCAGCCAGTACCGCTCGGTGCGGGTACGCGGCCAGGCGGGGCGCATCATCGGGGAGGTCAGCGCGCCTCCCGGGTGAACCTGCGTCGCTGTGAACATCGTGGCCACCGTCTCCGGTCCACTCCCGATCGCGGCATGCGTCGCCCCGCGGCGGACGCACCCGCACTCTCGGTCAGAATCGTGACGACGTCAACCTCAGGTCGGAGCGCGCCCAGGCCTGTGTGAAGCGCTTCTCGACCTCGGCCGCTCGCTCCTCCTCCCCGAGCGCCTTCAGGCTCTCCGCCAGCCCGAAGAGCGACCAGCCGTTCTCGGGGTGATCGACGAGGTCCTCCTCGTAGATCCGCTTCGCGTCGGCGGGCCGCTCGATCTCCAGCAGCACGCCTCCGAGCACCTGCCGCGCCGGGATCGGCCACCTCTCCGGCTCCGAGTACTCGAGAGCGTCCTCGGCCGCCACCGCCGCCTCCAGGTGGCGGACCGCTGCGTCGCGGTCCCCGGCCGCCGCCGCCATCTCCCCGGCGAGGATCCCCTGCGCGATCCGGAGGATGTCGATCGGGCCGTCCTTCGACCGCGGCGAGAAGGTCTTCTCCGGGTCTGCGACCGCCGCGAGACGGTCGAGCCTCGCCAGCGCCTTCCGCGCCTTCTTCACGTCGCCACTCCGCAGGAACGCGAGCCCCCGGGCAAACGACCAGATCCCTTCATCGAACGGAGCCCGCGGCCCTTTCTTCAGCGCGATCAGCTCGTCCCACCGTCCGAACCGCGCCAGCCCCAGCAGATACTCCTGGCTCACGGCGCCGTCCTCCGCCCCGAGGTCGAGCGCCGCCTGGAGCGCCACGGCGCTCTGCCCGTCCATCCACGCCGCGTACCAGAGCATGTGCAGGTTGTGCCCCGGGTAGATGGCGACCGCATTCCCTGCCTTGGCCATGTCATCCACCATGTGCGCGTGCTGGTTGGCGCGCACCGCGTCGGCGTAGCGGCCGATCCGCATGTAGATGTGCGACGGCATGTGCTGGATGTGGCTGCCGAGCGGAATCCCCTCGGAGAGGAGGTCGGCGCACGCCTCGGCGCGACCGGGCGCGGCCGAGGCCTCCACGGCATGGATGTACAGATGGCACGCGCCGGGATCGCGCAGGTCGCGGGCGAGCACCGTCTCGAGCACGGCGACCGCTTCCGTCGCCTCCGGCCGCGGCTGTCCGCCCGGATACAGGTCCCAGGGATGGAGGACCATCAGCGCCTCGGCGAACAGGGAGGCGATGTCGTCGTCCTCGGGATACTGCTTCCAGAGATCCCGCATCGCCGCGGTGTAGTCGAGGTCGAGCGCGTCGCGCTTCGCCTTGGCGGGATCCTCGGCGTAGCGCCGCGCCATGGCCGCGATCAACCCGCGCTCCGCGTCGGTCGCCGTGGTCTGGCGATCCTGGGCCTTCCGAATCGCGGCAAACGCCTCCGCCGCCGCGTCCTCCTCCATCTCCTCATTGATGTACGGCCCGAGCGCCCATGCCTCCCCCCAGGCGCAGATCGCGCACGCGGCATCCTCCTCCTGCGCCGCGCGAAACGACTTCACCGCCTCCGGGCGCCCAAACGCGTAGCCGAGCATCATCCCCTGATCGAAATACCCCTGCGCCTTGGTCGAGGTGGTCGTGATGGCGCGGTGATACAACCCGAGCCCCTCGTAGAGCGGGATCTTCTCCTCAGCGGGAGGTGCGGCGGCAACTCCGACAGCCAGTACGAAGCCAAGCGGCAGCGCGCGCGGTTGCATCATCGGAGGATGTCCCTGGAGGCTCGAGGCCGGCCCGGAAGCTGGTGGCGAATGGCCGACCGAGGTTACCATTGCGAAACGCAGGAGGGGTGTGAGCGGATGACGATCTGCAGCGGGCGGCGCCGTGGCGTCTGGTTCGCGCTGGCGCTTGGGATCCTTGGCTCGAGCTGCGCCGACCCCGAACCGGCTGGGAGCCTGGGGGTCACTCCGACCGCGTTCCGGCTCGCCCACGGCGAGTCGGTGACGGTCCGGCTCACGTGGACCCCCTCGCGACGGCTCACCGAGTCCCAGGCGGCGCCGACCGCCTTCGTCCACCTGCTCCAGGCGACGCGCACGGCGGTGCGGACGTTCGATCATCGCCTGCCTGGGAGCTGGGAGCCGGGGACACCTCTGACGTACGAGCTCGACATCGCGCAGTCGGCGCTGGCAGAGCCGCTTCCGGAGGGGAACTACCGGCTGGCGGTGGGCCTCTATGACGAGGCCTCCGGTTATCGGTGGCCGCTCGTCACGGAAGGAGAGGACCTCGACCGGCACGCCTACGCCGTCGCCACGGTGGAGGTCGTTCCGCCGCAGGTGGCGGAACGCTTCCAGTTCACAGGCGGGTGGCGCGAGGTCGAGGCGGGCATCACGAAGCAGATCGTCGCCTGGCGATGGCTGCAGGCGGGGGGCACGGTCCGGACCCACGCCGCGGGCGGTGCGCTAACGCTCCGGTTCCGGCTCGGGGAGCTGCCCGAGAACGCGGCCGGAAATCCGGCATCCTCCCTCGCGATCGACGGCGACTGCCTCCTGGCGCCGGCCGCCGTGGAAGGATCGGGACCGCTCGAGGTCAGCCTGCCGCTGCGGCACGGGTCGCCGGACGAACCCTGCTCGCTCCGCCTGCGGCCTCAAGGAGCAGGCGGCGGCAACTGGGCGCGGCTGGACAGCATCGCCTGGCGCCCCCCGGCCGGGTAGAGCTGCGGCCGCCGTCCCGCCCGGAAACGCGAGGAAAAAGGTTGACGCAAAACGGGATCTCGTCTACCCTCACGCATCATCTGCCCACCTCGACTCGCGCCTCCGTTCGATATCTCCAACGTTGGCCGTCAGTTGGGCTCGTACGTTACGCATTGCGCCTCGCGCCCACGGTGGGATGTAGAGGCGCTGGGCAATCGTGCCCTGAAGTTACAGAAGGGAAGATCCGAACATGGCACAAGGCACAGTGAAGTGGTTCAACGACGCGAAGGGATTTGGTTTCATCACCGTGGACGGCGGGGCGAAGGATGTCTTCGTGCACCACACTGCCGTCGAGATGCAGGGGTTCAAAACCCTGGCCGAGGGGCAGCGCGTCGAGTTCGAGGTCGTGCAGGGTCCCAAGGGCCCGGCTGCCGAGCGAGTGCGGGTCATCTAACTTCAGACACGCGCAACGACCCTGGGGACCACCGGTTCTCAGGGCCGTTTTTTTTTCAGGGTCAAAGGAGAAGCGGATGAGAATGACACGGGTCCTCACAACAGGCGTCCTCGCGCTCCTGTTCGCCGTCGCCGGCGCGGCCGCTGCCAGCGTCACGCGCGACTTCGACAAGGCGGTGGACTTCACGCGCTACAAGACGTACTCCTGGGCGAAGCCGGTGGCGACGGGCAACGAGCTCTCGGACAAGCGGATCACGAGCGCCGTCGAGGCCACGCTCGCGGCTGAAGGGTGGACCAAGAAGGAAGAGGGGGCAGACGTCTTCGTTGCGGCTCACGCCATCCTCGACGAGAAGCAGAACATCGACACGATCTACTCCGGCTGGGGTGGGGGGTGGGGGTACCACGGCGGCGGGATGGCGACGACCCAGGTGACCACCTACCTTGTCGGCACCCTGGTCGTGGACATGTTCGATGGCGCGTCGAAGTCACTCGTGTGGCGCGGTACCGCCAGCGATACGGTCAGCCGGAACCCGGACAAGAACGAGAAGACCCTCGCCAAGGCGCTCACGAAGTTGTTCAGCAAGTTCCCCCCGGAGCCCCCGAAAAAGTAGGCTCCGTCCACCCCAGCCACCCCCCGGGAACCAGGGCCAGCAGCGGGATTTGCGCCGCCGACGCGACCTGTGCAGATGCTCCGCTCGACCCGGGGGGTGAACTGGCATAGTATTCTCCAACTTGCCAGAAGGCGGCTTGGCTTCTCGAAGCGCAGCGTCGTGGAACTTCACCGAGAACCGAAGGACTGAATCCCGCTCTCTGGTCGGTGTGCTGTTAGCCTCCGCCGGGAGCCCGCGTTTGAAAAAACTCAATATCGGCGTCCTCGAGCTCCTCGCAGATTCAGCGTCCCAGAACTGGGGCACCCGCTACTACGGTTCGAAGTTCAAGCGACATTACGCCAGCATCATGCCGCAGGCAGTCGCGGTCTGGTGCCGCCAGCTCGGGCACCACGTCACCTATGCCACCTACTACGGCCAGGCTGATCCGCGGAGCCTGCTCCCCGACCAGCTCGACGTCGTCTTCCTCTCGACCTACACGCAGGCCAGCGCCACCGCGTATGCACTGGCCAAGCTCTTCCGCCGCGACCGGACGCTGACGGTCCTCGGCGGGCCGCACGCCCGCTCCTTCCCCACCGACTCGCTCCGGTTCTTCGACCTGGTCGTGCAGGAATGCGACAAGCCGCTCGTGGACGAGATCCTGCGCGGCGCGTTCGCGCCGGGCACGACGGTCACGAGCGGCCGAACGCTGACGGAGATCCCGAGCGTGGAGGAGCGGCTGCCGGACCTCAGGCGGGCCTCACTCACCGAGGGGCGCCGGCCGCTCGCGGCCAACGTCGCGCTGCTGACGAGCGTCGGGTGCCCCTACACCTGCGGTTTCTGCGTCGATTGGAACAACCCGTACGCCGCCGTCCCCCGCGAGCGCCTCGAGGAGGATCTGAGGTTCGTCTCCAAGAACCTGCCCGGCGTGTTCGTGAGTTACCACGACCCGAATTTCGGCGTGCAGTTCGACCAGACCCTCGACGCGATCGAGTCGGTGCCGCCGGGAGCGCGCAATCCGTACATCATGGAGAGCTCGCTGTCGATCATGAAGGGTCCCAGGTTGAGGCGGCTGAAGGAGTCGAACTGCTTCTACGTCGCGCCCGGCGTCGAATCGTGGGACGACTACTCGAACAAGGCCGGGGTCGGCGCGCAGGTGGGATGGGAGAAGGTGGCGCGCGTGGTCGCCCACTTCCAGGAGATCCACGAGTACGTCCCGAACCTGCAGGCGAACTTCATCTTCGGGAGCGACGTCGATCGCGGCGAGGAGCCGGTGCGGATGACGCAGGAGTTCATCCGCCAGGTCCCCTACGTCTGGCCCACGATCAACATCCCGGTGCCGTTCGGGCGCACCCCGCTCTACGACAGCTACCGGGCCGACGGCCGGATTCTGACCGCGCTTCCGTTCAGCTTCTACTACATGCCGCATCTCGTCACGACGCTGAAGCACTACGAGCCGATCGACTACTACGGCAAGCTGATCCAGATCTACTCGTCGGCGAACTCGCTCGGCCACCTGCGCCGCAGGCTGAGCTCGACTCCCGACAACGCCCTCCGGGTCCTGTATGTCCTCCGCACGCTGGCGCTGCAGGCAACGCTCTCCAAGCTGCGGCGGGCGCAGGAGCGCCTGCAGCAGGACCAGGAGTTCCGCGCCTACCACGACGGCAAGACGCACAGGCTACCCACCTACTACCGCGCGCTCTATGCCAGCAAGCTCGGGCGCTACGCGGAGCTGATCTCCGAGGCCGAGAGCACGCCGGAGATGGAGCCGCCGCTCGCGACCGCCGCGCACGGCAAGCCGGAGTCGGTGCACGTCGCCGACCTCGGAAGCGTGGGTGAACGTCCCGCTCCGACCCCCGAGATCAGACCCGCCACCCCCCCGAGCCTCGTCCAGCCGGTTCTACAGGAGTAATCCCTTCAACCCCGGGGTCAGGTCTTGACCTTACACCCGGCCACCCGCATGTCGAGGGCGTCCTATCATCGCGGCGGGGTGTAAAGTCAAGACCTGACCCCAGCCCTCGCTACCAGTACTGCCAGCGCGGGATGACGTGGGGCTCGAAGGTGAAGGGGGCGCGGGCGCGCGGCGCGACGAGGACGCGGACCCAGCCGACCCGAGGTGATCCCGGCACTTCCAGCCGGGTGACGTTCTCGAGCCGCCGGCCGGTGGTGCGCCGGATTAGCGGGTGATCGACCGTGTACTCGTGGGCATCGCCGTGGGCGAATACCACCGGGCCGGCGAACCGCTCGGACTCCTCCTCCAGCGCGGTGATGAACGGCTCGAGCGCCTGCCGCTCCGCGTCCTCTACTGCCTCATCGAGATGCAGGTCGGTGTGGAAGGCGACGACGACCGCCCGCGCCTGCCCCTCGCGGGCGGTCGAGAACGCCTCGCGCAGCCACGCGGCGGCCGCCTCGACTCGCCGCCTCGATGCGCTGTAGTCCGCCTCCGTTCGCCCCGCGAACTGCTCGCCGCCGTTCCTGCTCCCGGGCAGATGGACGGTCGCGAAAACGATCCCCTGATGCTCCCAGCGGGCGTTCTCCCTGAACTCGTGATAGCGGCCGCCGCCCGCCTGACTGCTCAGCGGCAGACGCACGCCCCCGAGGCTCGAGAACGGATCGGCGAAGAAGATCTCGCGGATCCGCGCGAGGCGGTCGAGCGGCGCGAACGAGCCGGAACCGGGCTCGTGGCAGTCGCACCACTCGTTGTCGCCAGGCGTGTAGATCAGCGGGTGGCGCAGGCGTTGGAAGTAGGCGAGGTGCTTCGCGTACATCGCGTCGGTGCACGGGTGCCAGAAGATGTCGCCGACGTGCAGCGCCCATTCCAGCCTGGCGGCATCGATCTGACCCAGCATGCGGCGAAACTGGATCTCCTCCCAGGGGTAGTACGGCGCGTCGCCGAGCACCGCGAACGCGAAGCTCCCCGGCGGCGGATCGGCAGGCGGCGGCGTGGGGCGGTTCGCCGCGAGGAACCCGAGCACCGCGACCACGAGGAGGATGGCGACGAGCATCCAGGCGCCCGCTCGTCCCGGATGGGGGCGCTCGCCTGCCGACTCCTGCTTCATGCCTCGAGCGACGGGGCCCCGAGCTCCCCCCTCGCGCGCGCGCGACGCCCGTAGACCAGCTCAAACAGGGGGGAGGTCATGAGCGTCGTCACGATCGCCATCAGGACCATGATCGAGAAGAGCGGCGGCTCGATGATCCCGTGTTGCAGGCCGATGTTGAGGATGATCAGCTCCATCAGGCCGCGCGCGTTCATGAGCATCCCCAGCGCCAGCGCCGTCGGGTTGTCCTCGCCATGGAGGCGAGCCGCGGCCCAGCAGGCGCCGGCCTTGCCGAGGACCGCCGCGGCGAGGATGACGAGCGCGAGGAGGAGCATCGGCAGGGTGTTGACCATGTCGAGCCGCGTGTTCAGTCCGGAGAACGTGAAGAACATCGGCAGCAGGAAGACGACGGCGAACGACTCGAGGTTCCGGGTGAGCTCCCGGGTGAACAGTCCGCGCGGCATGGCCACGCCGAGCAAGAAGCCGCCGAACACCGCGTGGATGCCAATCGCATCGGTGATCCACGCACTGAGCGAGAAGCACATCAGCGTGATCGCCAGGTGCGCCGGCGAGACGGTCCCGGCGCGTTCCGCCGCGGCGCCGAGGCGGGCGAGAAGGCGCCGCCCGAGAGTGAGGACGATCAGTGCGAACCCGACGCCGCCGGCGATCGCCTTGACAGCCACGATCGGGCCGCCGCCGAAGCTTGCAAGCACGATGGCGAGCACGCACCAGGCCGCCATGTCGTCGATGGCCCCGGCCGCAAGCGCCAGCGTGCCCAGCGGGGTGCCGGTCAGGCCGCGCTCGTAGATGATGCGCGCCAGCATCGGAAAGGCGGTGATCGACATGGCGGCGCCCAGGAAGAGGATCGCCTCGGCGGTCGTCGCCTCTCCGGAGAAGAGGCCCGGAATCCGGATCAGCCAGAGGGTCAGGATCGTGCCGAGGGCGAACGGCGCCAGCATCCCCGAGATGCTCACCGCCGCCGCGCTGCGCACCCGGCTGGCGAGCAGCTGCGTGTTGAACTCGACCCCCACCAGGAACATGTAGAGGCCGATGCCGAGCTGCGCCACGACGTAGAGGACCTTCATCGACTCAGGGGGAAACAGGTGTTGTTGCAGCGCGGGCAGCAGCAGCCCGAACAGCGAAGGGCCCAGGAGGACGCCGGCCACCATCTCGCCCACCACCTGCGGTTGTCCGACGCGCCGGGCAAGGGCGCCGACGACGCGGCAGGCCGCCAGGATCACGAACATCTGCAGGAAGAAGATGACCGAAAGCTGCGGTCCGGTCATGATGCGCACGTGGGACGATGTGCAGACAAGGCGCACTCCCTGGAACGAGAGCCCGGATGCGGACGGGTTCGAGGCCGGCGCCTAGTCTAGCGATCGGGAGCTTCCGGTCAAAGGGGGAGGGCTCAGTGCAGCGCGTCGCCCGTCGCCGGCGGCGGTTGCGCCGCCAGCAGGTCGTGGATCGCGGCCTCGATGTCTGAGACGTCCACGGGCTTCAGCAGGCACGGGCAGTCGGTGATGGCGGAGTGCTGGGCCTCGGAGAGGAAGTTCACGTCGCCGGTGATGAAGATGAACTGATGCCGCATCTCGGGCCTCAGCCCCTGGGCCCGGCGGTACAGCTCCACGCCGGAGATCTGCGGCATCTTGATGTCGGTGATGACGATGTCGTAGCGCTCGTGCTCGAGCTTGCGCAGCGCCTCCGCCCCGCCCGAGGCCGTGTCCACCGAGTGCCCCATGCCCCGCAGGATCTCCATGTAGAGGTCGAGGAGGATCGGCTCGTCATCGACGGCCAGGATTCGGCTGCCGCGCGCCGGGCCCTCGACCGTGACCGGCCGCGACGCCACGTCCTCGACCTGCATCGCGGCCTGCGGGAAGACCGCGGTGAACACCGCTCCTCTGCCGGGCTCGCTGTCCACGAGGATCTCTCCGCCGTGGTCGAGAACGATGCCGTACGAGATGCTCAATCCCAGGCCGGTCCCCTTCCCCACCTTCTTCGTCGAGAAGAACGGGTCGAAGATGCGCGGCAGGATCTCCGGGGGGATGCCCGGCCCGTCGTCGCCAACCGAGACCGCCGCATGCCCCTCGCGGCTGAAGGTGCGGAGAACGAGCCGCCCGCGCCCATGCGCGACCTTCATCGCCTGCTGGGCATTGGTGATGAGGTTGGTGAGGACCTGCTGCACCTGGTGAAAGTCGGCGAGGATGAACGGCAGCCGCGGTTCCAGCTCCTTGACGACCTCGATCCCGTCCGCCTTCAGATCCCGGGCCAGGAGGTCGACCGTCTTCTCCAGCACCCCGTTCAGCCCCAGCGGCCGGCGTTCCGACCCGGTGGGACGGGCGAACATCAGCAGGCTGCGCACGACCTTCTGGCAGCGGTTGGCGCAGTCCAGGATGCGCTCGACCTCGCGCCGGTGCTCCCCGTTCGGGTCCTTCTGCTGGAGGAGCTGCGCAAAGCCAAGCACGCCGGAGAGAGGATTGTTCAGCTCGTGCGCCACCCCCGCCATCACCTCCCCGATCCGGGAGAGCTTGTCGCGCTGCTGCGCCGTAGCCGCCTCCTTCTTCTGCTCCGACACGTCGCGGGCGATCAGGATCAGCCCGCCATCGGGCTCGCCGACCGCGCCGACCGTCACCGAGAGATCCGCGCTGCGCCCATCCGCGGCGACGAGCGTCGCCTCGCAGGTGAACGGGGATGGCAGGCTCTGCACTCGCGCCAGCAACTCCGCCGGGAGCGGCAGCCCGTGGACGAAGCGGGAAAGCTCCGATCCGTGCACCTCCACCAGGGAGGTCCTGGTCAGCTGCTCGACGCGGCGGTTCGCCTGCCGTATCCGTCCCTCGCGTCCGACATGGAGAATCAGGTCCGGCGAGCTGTCGAAGACACTCTGCATGCGAGCGACCAGCCGATCCTGCTGCTGCGAGCGCTCCATGAGCGCGCCGTGGAGCATCGAGTTGTTGATGGCACTGGCGGCGGCCGAGGCGACGGTGCGGCAGAGCTTCAACTCATCCGCGGCGAACGCCTGCTTGCGGGAGGCGCGCAGGAAGAGCGTTCCCAGGACCTGCTCGCGGTACAGCAGCGGCAGGACCAGGAGCGACTGCAGGTCGAGCCGGTGGAGCTGATCCACGACCGCCTGCATCATCGGGCTCGTGGCGATGTCGTCCACGAGCACCGCCTCTCGCGTCCGGACTGCTTCCTGGATCTCCGGATAGCGCGTCAGGTCGATCGGGTGCATGTCCATCGATCGATTGTCGCTCGTCGCCACCACGAACCCCCGGTCAGGGGCCCCCTCCTTGACGAGGACGACCGAGCATCTCCCCGCGTCCACCAGGTCCGCGATGCGCGTGGTGATCTCGTACATCACGGTGTGGAACTCGAGCGAGGAGGTGATCGACTCGAGGATCTGGGTCACCAGCGCCAGCTCCTGGCGCTCGCGATAGACGCGGTCGTTCCTCGCCTGACGCTCGCGGATCTGCACGACCTGGTAGCCGAAGTGGACCGATGCCGCGTAGAAGAACGGCGCCACCAGGAGCTGGGACGCCGTCAGCAGCGCCGGACCGATCTCACGGACCGCGCACATCGCCAGGTACAGACCGGCGAAGAAGCAGGAGGAGAGGAGGACCTGGCCAATCCGCGTCGCCATGGCGGTGGTGGCGAGCAGGGGAAAGAAGAAGAGGCAGAGAAACCCGGACGGGTCCGCGTGGTAGAGGACGTAGGAGATGACCGCCGTGTCGACGAGCCCGAGCGCAAACTCGAGCGGCGTGCTGCGGAGCATCCGCCCAGGCAGGAACGAGACCAGCAGGTTCGTGAGGAGGAAGAAGCCACAAAGCAGGCCCACCGCCAGCGGCTGCCGCGGCTGCTCCGGGCTCGCCATCCCGAGCGCGAACACGGCGGCGACGAGCATCCAGCGCGAGAGGAGTCTGCCGTGGCCGTGCGATTCGGACCGCGTCAACCTCGCCGGCGTGTCGGCTGCAGGGGCTGCGGGAGAAGGCAAGACACGAGTCCCCTCCCCCCCCGGATCAGGTCAGAACGTAGAGTCTGGTGCCGGAAACCGCAACATGCGGAACTGTCGGCTCCGCCGTGGAAGGAGAGAGTGGTGGAAGGATGTTGCGTGGAGCCTTGGCGGTGATTTCGCGGACCCGTCAACGGATCCCGGACCACTCGCTCCAGGTCGCCGCAGCTCGAGACGGAGGAACTCGGGTCAAGTCCAGATCCTGGACATTACCGCCAACGCGTCGGGAATCCCCCGTCGCCTAGGGGCGCGTGTAGAGCGACCAATCCCGCCGGTCCAACCGGTAGAGGCCGCCGCGTGCGGCTTCCTTGCACGACGCGATGCGAGCCTCGGGCAGCCGCGCGCAGGCGCGCTCGGCCTTGCTGGGGTCGAAGTCCGCGAGCTTCTCGATTGCTCCGTCGACGCACATGCTCTGATCGTCGTCATCGCCGAACTGGCAGACCTCCGCCAGCAGCGCGGGTTCCTTCGCGATCGCCGCGATGTGCGCCGACCCCAGAGCGAGGAAACAGCCGAGCCGCTGCCCGCCGCTCAGGGTCGCGCAGTCCTGGGCGAAACGGTCGGCGTGGCCCTCGGCGACCCTCAGCAGCCTCCTCCCCTCGTAGCGGTAGCAGGCCGGAGGGTACCGCACCGGCGCGTCGCACGGATAGTGCGGGGTAAACGTCGAGATGTCGATCGCTGGCGGATCCATGTTGTATTCCATGAAGACACCGGTGGCGCAGTAGTACTGCATCGCCTCGGTCGCGTACACCGAGCAGCCGTCGAGCGACTTGCGCAGGTCCCGGCCCGACGCGACCATGATCGCGTGGCCGAGTGCATGGGCGCAGTTCCCGGGGGGATAGTGGGACATCGCCTCGGTGCGGCAGAACCCGTCGAGGTTCCCGGTCACCTGCTCCAGCGTCTGGTCGTGGAACGCCTCGCGGATGGCGCCGTGCATGCAGCCGGAGGTGCAGCGATGGCCACAGACCTGCAACGCGCCGGCCAGGTCCTGCGTCTTCGCGAACAGGGCGACGCCGAACTCATGCGCCTCGCCGTGGCAGAGGGGGTAGGCCTCCTCGAGGTAGTCGAGGATCGCGGCCGGCCCGAGGGTATCGAGGTACTTCTCGAACACCTGGCGCTCGTTCGCGCCCTTCGCCTCGTACTCCTCGACGAACCGGCGCTTCACCGCAGGGTCGACCGGCGCCGGGGGCGGACGCCGCGATCCCATCTCCGCAGCGTCCAGGTCGGCCTGGTCGGGCACCTCGTGCTGGTGGGCCGCGTGCGGATCCGCGGCCTCGGCCGCCTGCTCCTCCGTGCGCGCGGCAGCCCCCGCGTCGGGTGGAGTAGCCGCCATCCGCGGGCCCCCACACCCGGGACCCGCCAGCGTGGCAACGGTGACAAGGACGACGCTCGCGGCCGATCGGGAGAACATGCGGATCCTGTCGGAACTGGATGGGCCACGCCTACGCGTTACAGATCGGTCGGTCGCGGCGACTCGCTGCAGACGTTACCACAGCGAGCCGCCACGGTCGTCCTAGGCAAGCTCTACGGATCGCAGACGTCCCCAAGCCCATCCTGATCGGTGTCGAGCTGATCGAAGTTCGCGACGGTCGGGCAGTTGTCGATCTTGCCGTGGACCTGGTCGAGGTCCACGTCGTTGCACGGGCCGCTGTTGACGACGCTCATCTTCGCGCCCCTGACGGGACTATGGTACTTCCCGCACTCCGTCGCGTTCATGCCGTTGTTCGTCCCGAAGTTCGTATGGTACATGATGTACTGGGTGCTGGCGTTGTGGACCGTGCCCGCATTGTGCCCGTACTCGTGCATCCAGAGCACTCCCTCGCTCCACTGCGGCAGGGTGCGCACCACCATGAACCCCTTCCCTCCCTGCCAGGCGCAGCCGATGATGTTGGACCCCGTGCCGCCGCAGAAGTTGATCACCCGGACGATCTTCCCCCTCCCCGAGTTGTTGTTCATCACCGAGCTCTGCTCGGTGAAGTTGTCGACGACGTCGAGACCGTCGGTCATCGTCCCGAAGGAATGGACGTTCCCGGACCGGATCAACCTCGCGCAGCAGGAGACATCGTCGGTGAAGTCACTGCGCCCCGTGCGCAGGTTGCCATCGTAGAACGCGGCATCGAGGCTCGCGTTCGTCATCGGGCTGGTGACGGCGACGTGGTTGGAGTACGTGAGAGGAGAGTCGTGGCAACTGGCCTGCGTGTCGGCCGTCTCAAGCGTCGCGTCCCCGCTCATGCACGCCTCGGCATCCTCGGGGTTCGGGGGGCCACCAGGACCCGCGTACCCGTACGAATCCGCGCTGCAGCGGGGCGTTTGGCGATCCGTCCGGGGGTCGAAGGGGAAGCCGGGCCCGGGGGATGGGGGATCGAGCCGCTCGTCGAAGAGGCGCACCGCCGCCGCCGCGAGGGCGGACAGGTCTCTCCCGCCCACCTCGAGCCGGATGCGCCCCTCCGCGATCTTTCTGAGACGCTCGCGTCCCTCCTCGGAGCCTGTGAACGCCAAGCCACGGAACGCCATCTCGATGAGGTCCGCGCGGTACGCCGCGGGATGCGGCGCCTTGGCGGCCGCGCCGAGCATCCGCAGCGCCGCCGCGGGGGAGGAGGTGACCATCAGCAACGCCTCGAGCGCGCGGGGGTCGCCGCGCCGCGCAATGTGCCCCAGCGCCTGCGGCGCGAGCAACTGTGCGCGGTCCTCCGCGGGGTCGAGGAGGGAAGCGGGAGCCTTGGCCAGAAGGGCCAGCAGATCCTGCGTGGCGGCGCCGCGGTCCATATGGGCGAGGAACGCCACGATGTTGTCGCGGCGCGGGAAGCTGGGGTCGAGCAGCAGCCGGCGCAGTACCGGAATCGCGTCGGGCGTCAGGACCTCTGCGGCCAACTCGTCATCCACGCCGTGGATATAGGTGGCCATCATGGCCTGGCGGATCGCTGCAGCCCCCGAGACCCGGGTGGGGGCTGGGCCGGTAACCGTGCCCCCTGGAGGAACGTCTCCTGGGGCAGGTGCAATACCCTCAGTAGCTTGTGGTGCGGCAAGAGGGGCGTCGAAGGGGGTGAGCGGGAGGAGGAGAACCAGCGCAGACACAACGATTAAGGTCTTCTTCACTGCCAGCCAGAAGCGCATGATCGAACCCTCGATTCTGCCTCCCTGCCTGATTCGGTTTCCGTCACGATCGGCCGGTATGGCGTAGCTTTAGACGCGGAGGTGCGAGCCTAAAATGCCGCAAGAACATCAGACGCCCAATCGAGTCGATTGTCAAGCTAAAAAAGCCCCGAGAACCGCCAGGATCGGGTCTTTCAGCTGGGAGGCGGTTGGCTGCCGGAAGCCGGTCCGGCGTCCAAGCGCGGGCACCACACCCGATTCAGCGCCCTATCCGATGCCGTGTCGGCATCGACGCGCCGGCGCTCTCTCTGTCTCAGATTGCTCGGCCTCACTGCAAGCGAGTGCTAGAAGCCGACCTTCGGGACCTCCATTGCCGCCTCGTCCGCCTCGAAGTAGTCGCGCTCCTTGAAGCCGAAGAACCCGGAGATGAAGTTGTTCGGGAAGGTCTTGATGTGGGCGTTGTACGTCTTGACCGCCTCGTTGTAGGCGCGCCGCTCCACCGCGATTCGATTCTCCGTCCCCGCCAGCTCATCCTGCAGCCGGATGAAGTTCTCGTTCGCCTTCAGGATCGGATAGTTCTCGGCGATCGCGAGCAATCTCCCTAGGGCCGCCGTCATGCCGGCGTTCGCGGCAGCCGCCTCCTGCGGGGTGGTCGCTCCCGCCAGCCGGCCGCGCGCCGCGGCGACGTTCTCGAAGATCTCCTTCTCGTGCGCCGCGTACCCTTTGACCGTCTCGACCAGGTTCGGGATCAGGTCGGCGCGGCGCTGCAGCACCACCGTCACCTGCGCCCAGGTGTTGTCGATCTGCTCGTTCTGCTGGACCATGCCGTTGTAGCGTCCCACCAGCGAGCCTCCCACGATCAGGAGGAGGAGAACCGCGACGCCAGCGGCGATGAGGCATCCCATTCGACCCTTGCTCATGGACCTTGACCTCCCTGCCTCGAATCGAAGCGGTCCACCTTGCCGACCGCCCGGGTGAGTTCCTGATAGTAGCGCGAGAACACCGCCTTTGGTTCCCGGTCCGCGCCCTCCCCGCGCTTGAGCCGGTCCACCGCAGCGAACGCCTCGACCTCCAGCCCCGCCCGGGCGCAGAACGCGGCGACCACCTCGGCGTTGTGGACGGGGACCTCCCCGCCGAGCAGGTGGAGGCAGCCGCGGAACAGGGCGACGAACGTGCTGTATGACGAGGTCAGGAGGCGCCGCAGCTCGCGCGGGCGATCGTGGCACTCGATGTACCCCTCCCGGAGCCGCATCAGCTTCGCCCTCAGTTCCCGCTCGCACTGGAGGCGCAGGTTCTCCCGTCCCACCTCGACCGCCGCCAGCGGATCCTCCCCCTGCAGGACGACCCGGGAGTGCTTGAGATCGAGCATCTCGATCGGGAAGACATCGGCGGACTCGGCGAGAAGCGCCGGCGTGAAGAGGCGCGGCGGGGGGTGCCCACGCTTCGCCCAGCGGCGCAGCGCGGGGGTAAGCGCCTCGAGCGTCGCGACGTCAAGATCACGCGTGACGACGAGCAGGTTCAGGTCGCTCGTCTGCGCGTGAAAGTCGCCGCGGGCCGCCGATCCGTACAGGACCGCCCCGGCCAGATTCGCACCCAATGCTCCCTTGAGGTCGGCGAGCATCCTCTCGATATCAGGGTCCTTCATCGCATCCGCTGCCGTCATCGCGCCTCCTTCTGCCGCGGGAGTCTTACAACCGCTACCGCCCGGCGCCCCCGCCCCCGAATCCGCCGCCGCCGAAACCTCCGAACCCACCGCCACCCCCGAAACCACCCCCTCCGAACCCTCCCCCATGGGACCGCCCGCCACCACCCCTTCCCGATAGCAGGAGCAGCCCGAACAAAGAGGGGTTGCGCATGACGATGAACAGGACAAGCAACCCCAGGAGGATCCGGAAAATGATGCCGGCC
>Ga0137429_1000263_pt1 | contig 25148 bp, 17 predicted proteins | sample EasRivERMZT736_2_FD_102304 | JGI IMG/M metagenome (GOLD analysis project Ga0137429, IMG submission 102304) | Soil microbial communities from meander-bound floodplain in the East River, Colorado, USA - East River MetaG ERMZT736_2 | ecosystem: Environmental > Terrestrial > Soil > Floodplain ...
AAGCTGGACGGCGGCGAGAAGCGCCGGTTGACTGAGGGCGACGCCGTCGGGGCGAACTGGTCGCCCGACGGCAGGCGCATCGCCTACTGGGGCTGGCGTGAGCTGGACTGGCAGCGCGACCTCTGGACCATCGCCGCCGATGGGAGCGAGCCCAGGGGCGACCTGGTCACTGACGATCCGCCGGTGGATTGGAGTCCCGTCTGGACCTCCGACGGCCGCGGTCTCTTCTTCGGCAGCAACCGTGGCGGCACGATGAACCTGTGGCATATCGAGGTCGATCCGCGCTCCGGGATTCCCGTAGGGGCGCCGGCGCCGATGACGACACCGTCCCTCTGGAGCGGCTCCTTCTCGCTCTCCGCGGACAGCAAGCGGCTCGTCTACGCAACGCGTGACGAGCACACGAGCGTCATGACCGTCGGCTTCGATCCGGAAGCAGGCGCGCTCGTCGGGGAACCCGAACGCATCTTCGGAGGGCGCGCGCTGCTTGAGCTCGACTGGTCGCCCGACGGGGAACGCCTGATCCTGACGCAGCGCGGCGATCCGTGGGAGAGCATGGCCATCATCCGGTCCGACGGCACGGGGTACACACGCATCACCGATGCCTCCATCCAGCATCGGGATCCACGCTGGCGTCCGATGGGGGGCAGCGAGCGAATCCTCATCTCCTCCAACGAGTCCGTGATGAGCCTGCGCAGCGACGGCAGCGATCTGAAGCCGATCGGCGAGGACCAGCGCTCCGGCCAAGCGGCCTGGTCGGTTGACGGGCGAAGTGTGCTCGCGTTGCTGCAGAATGAACGGTGGGTTCCGTCGGCGCTCCAGCGGTTCGACGTCGACCAGGATGGCATCGCGAGTAAAGCGACCTTGGCTCCCCTTGTGATCGAGGGACGGGGGATCGGCTGGCTCTGCGACTGGTCCAGGGACGGTACGCGGGCTCTTTTCAGTGGGCTGTTTCCGAACCGCGGGCTGCACATGGTCGACCTCGGCACGGGGGAGTCCAGGAAGCTCGCCGACTACGTCAATGCGTCGGTTGGTGGAATTGGTGGAAGGTGGTTGCCGGATGGCAGGCGTGCGGTCGTGCGCGTGAACAACCAGATCTTCCTGCTCGATGTCGAGACGCTCGAACGAAGGCCTCTGCTCGATGCGGGGAGCGAGTCGAGCGGCGCGTGGTCGAGTGCTCACAGCCTGACGCGCGACGGCCGCAAGCTCGCCTACCTCGTGCCCCAAGGGGAGGGTGACGTCTGGTTGATGGACCTCACAGGCGCGCCCGACTAGCCTTCTCGGACGAGCAGTCGGTAGATCGGGCTACGCCCGACGCGTACATCGGCGGGCATAGCACGCCCTATGCTGCTTCGCCTCCGACGATGGGAAAGTAGATGTGCATCTTGGTCCCCTTGCCGACTTCGGATTCGACCCACGCGGCCGCCAGGTGCTGGCGGAGGATGCCGAGCACGGCCGCGAGTCCCAGACCGTGTCCCTCGGGCTTGGTGGTGTAGAAGGGATCGAAAATCCGCGAGCGGGTCGCGTCATCCATTCCGCATCCCGTGTCGGCAACGACCATCTCGACATAGTCGCCCGGGCGAACATCGTAGGGGACACATCGTGCCGCTTGCCTGGGGGTTAGCGTGGTGCGGCCCGTGGTGATCACAATGATTCCACCCTTGGGCATGGCCTGTTTGGCGTTGAGACAGAGGTTCATGATGATCTGTTCGAGTTGACTTCGGTCGGCGACGATCGGGTCGAGCTGCTTGGCCAACTTCAATTCCAGGTCACACGACTTCCCCAGAGAGGAGCGGAGGAAAGTGAGGGAACCCTGGATCATGGCGTTGAGATCGGTGGGCTGCGGGTTATGACGACCCGTTCTCGCGTAGGCGAGCAGGTGCTTGATAAGCTGGTTGGCACGAGAACCGGCCTCTTCGATCAATTCGATATGCTCGGCGGCCCGCAGGGGAATATCCTTGATCGAGCGCAGCAGCGCCGCATTGCCTAGGATCACCATGAGCGAACTGTTGAAATCGTGGGCTACGCCCCCGGCGAGGACGCCAAGGCTCTCCAGTCTCTCTGCGTCGCGGATGCGGGCCTCCATAGCCTCGCGCTCCGACGCGTCTCTGGCCATCGAGGCCACGCCACGGATTCGCCCCGCTGAATCACGCAACGGCGTGTTGATCCATTCACACGTCAACCGCGATCCGTCCTTCCGCACGTTGGCGTTGGTGGAGTGACTTGAGATGTCGCCCTGCAGCAGGTCCGCCCAAACCTTGTCCACCGCTTCGACCGCCTCCGCCGGGACCACAAGCTCGTAGGCATGCTTTCCGACGGCCTCGGCCTTGCTGTATCCGAATATCCGCTCCGCGGCGCGGTTCCACTCCACCACCCGGAAGTTCACGTCCCATACGATGTACGCCAGAGGCATTCGCTCCATATGGAACTGCAATCGCTGGAGCGCGTCATTCAGTTTCTCCACGACGGCGCGGTGCTCGGTCATGTCCCGAATGACGGCCGTGAAGATGGGATCGGTCGGCGATCCGCCGACGGCCACGGAAACCTCGACCGGCACTTCTACGCCGTCTCTGCGTAAGGCCTCGACGCCGAAACTTCGAACGAACGGCTTATCCGAAACGGAGGTCGCGCGCCGCTCATACGCCGCCAAGTGCTCCCGCAACATTCGCTCAGGGATCAGACGAGCCAGGGACATGCCCGTCGCTTGTGCGGTGGAGTATCCGAAAAGGGTCTCAGCCGCGGGGTTCCAGGAGCGGATCAATCCGTCGCGACCGGCTGAGATCACCGCAGCATGGCAGAGGTCCACCAGCGTGCAGTAGGCGTCGAAGGATCGCTGCAATTCTTGTTGGGCGGCGATACGCTGCGAGACGTTGCGGACGCACATCGGGTAGGTGCCGTCGCCCAACGCAACGGCGTGGACTTCGACCCATACTTCGGTCTTGTCCTTTCGGCGGATTAGGAAGTCGCCCTCTATTCGTTCGGCCTTGCGCAGTCTCTTGAACCGTTGCACCGCGGCGGCCCGGTCCGACGGCACGGTCAGGTCGCCGACCCGCATCGTTGTCAGTTCCTGGTGGGTGAAGCCGGTCAACCGACAGGCAGCGTCGTTGGCGTGAATGTATCGACCGTCCTCGTCCAAAACGATGATGGCGTCTGGGGCCAGGTCGAACAGTCGCGGATAGTCGACCGTGCGGCTCGCTTTACTAAGCGGGTTGGTTTTGGGTTGCGGCCGCTTCGGTGCGGGTTTCGGCTTGGATCGCGACTTTCGACCCGGACCCTTCATAACAAGCTATTATACACCTTGAATCGCCGACGCGACGGTAACGCCCCTCCGAGGGCATCCTAATCACGATTCCCATTTGTGGCCTTTCCCGCATTGCTTGCAATCGTTTTTCTCTTCGGGTAATTTCCACTAAGCGCACGCAGGGCCGCGGGCCGATGCCTTTTCCAGCCGCCATGGATGGTGGTTTATGGGCGCATGGAGGTAGCCTAATCATGCTTCTAAAACGTGTAACCATTTGCGGCTTCAAGAGCTTCTCGGACTCCGTCGACTTCGACTTCGGGCCGGGGGTGACCTGCATTGTCGGCCCCAACGGGTGCGGCAAGAGCAATGTCGTGGACGCCTTCAAATGGGTCCTGGGCGAGCAATCGGCTCGGTCCCTCCGCGGGCGGCAAATGTCGGACATGATCTTCAACGGGTCCAGCACCCGCAAAAGCAGCGGCGTAGCTCAGGTGGACCTGGTTTTTGACAACTCGGACCGCAAGCTTCCCGTCGATCAGACCGAGATCACCGTCACCCGAAAGCTCTACCGCTCCGGGGAGAGCGAATACCTCCTCAACCGCGAGGTTGCCCGGCTAAAAGACGTCCGCGAGCTGTTCATGGACACGGGTATAGGCGTGGACGCCTATTCGGTGATCGAGCAGGGCCGAGTGGATCAGCTCCTGCAGAGCAGCCCCGTCGATCGGCGGATCATCTTTGAAGAAGCCGCCGGGATCAGCAAATACAAGGCCCGCAAGCGTGAGGCCGAACGCAAGCTGGAGCGTACACAGCAGAACCTCCTGCGTGTGGCGGATGTGATCGAGGAGTTGGAAAAGCGGCTTCGCAGCGTGAAGCTCCAGGCCGGCAAGGCCCGCAGCTTCAAGGAGTACCAAGCCCGACTCAACGAGCTGCGCTCCAGCTATGCGATGGCCGAGTATCATCGGTTCACGGGGGAAATTAGTCGTGTAAATCATGAAGTGCAGCTTTGCAATGATCGCATCACCGGCCTGCGCACGGAAATTGATCGCAACGAAGCCGACGAGTCGCAGGTGACTCTGGAGCTCGATGCCCTGGCCGAGCAGATCAATCATGCGGACAACGAGGTCGTGCGGGCAAAATCCAGTCTCGCCGCCCAAGAGGAACGCATCGAGGCGTCACGGCGACGGGCTGAGGAGCAACAGGCCCAGCGGACCCGTGGGACCGAACGGTTGCAATCCGACACCCGCAGACTCGAGGAATCGCAACGTGAGCTTGATGGGATCCAAGAATCGGCCGTTGATCTACAACGCCAGACCCACGAACTTCACGCTCGAATCGCCGATTTGAACGAGCAAGACCGCACGTTGGCCCGCGACCTGACCCAGGCCCAGGCCATCCTGGAGGACGAAAAGGCCGGGATCATCGACCTACTGCGAAAGAGCGCCCAGACGCATAACGAGATCACCCGCCTCAACACCCATCGGGAATCGCTCGTCGGTCAGAAGGGTCGCCTGGCGCAGCGGGACGTTCAAATCGCGGGCGAATTGGAAACAGCTCTTGAACAGAAGGCCCAACTCCAACGCCGATTGCACGAAGTCGATGCACTGATTGCCGAGGAAAGCCGCAGACTCGATGAGAAAAAGCTGGAATCCACCCGCGTTCACGAAATGCGCCAACGGCTCATTGACGAGCTTGCCCACACCAAGGAGCGGCGAAGCGCCCTTCTCTCGCGACGGGACTTGCTCAACGACTTGCAGCGAAAGATGGACGGCGTCGGTGAGGGCGTCCGCAAGTTGCTTGACGAGAAGCAACGCGAGGACTGCCATCCGGCCCTAAGTAACGTCGTCGGCCTGGTCGCGGACCTGATCGACACCGACGTGCAATATGCTTCGATCATCGAGGCCGTGCTCGGCGAGTCCGACCAGAGTCTCGTGGTCTATGACAGCGAAGCGTTTCTGTCACATCCGGAGTTGTTTAGCGATCTGCCCGGGCGGCTGACCGTGCTTTGTGCGGACCGCTTGCCGCCCGTGGTCAATCCTCGCGATTTTACGGAGCAGCCTGGCTACATCGCCCGAGCGATCGAGCTGGTGCGGTTCCCCGGAGCGCATGAAACGGTAGCCCGTCATCTGCTCGGCAAAACGATCGTGGTAGAGACCTTGAAATGTGCCATGGCGATGGCGCGATCGGACGTGTTCGGACACCGCTTCGTCACTCGACGAGGCGAGGTGCTCGAACCCGACGGGCGAGTGAGCCTGGGGCCGTCGGCGTCAACGGCGGGCTTGATTTCACGCAAGAGCGAGCTGCGAGACATTGACATTCAGTTGAGCGACATCGACGAACGAATTGTTACGCTCACCGACCAACTCAACCGCACCCAGGCCGAGGTCAGCCACCTCGACGGCGTGCAGCAGGAGCTTCGCACCGCGATCTACGAATCAAACACCGCCAAGGTCGAGGCCAACGCTGCGCTGCACAACATCGCCGAAACGGTGCAGAGGCTGACCGGCGAGCAGCCGCTGATCGCTCGTGAAGTCGCGTTCATCGAGCAACAGATCAGTGAGGTGTTGGGCAAGAGTGCCGAAGGCGGAAAATCGCTCGAAGCCATCGAAAACGAGAACAAAGAGCGAGAGCGACTGGTTGCCTCGCACCAGGAGCGCATCGACCGTGTGGTCACTGCCCGCCATGAGGTGCAGGAGCAGGTGACTTTGTCCAAGGTCGCCGCCGGGCAGCTTACCGAAAAGCGGGCCGCCGCGGCCGAGACCATCAATGCGCTGCGGCGGAGCATTCATGAACTGGAAACCACCGTCGTCTCCATCAAGCATGATATCGAACAGTGCGAGGCCCGGATCGCCGACGCGGAAAACACCATGGCAGTCGCCCGCGAGCATTCCACGTCGCTGACCGCGGAAATCCAGAAAACGGAATCTGCAGCCGTGGAACTTCGCATGGAGCGCGACAATCTCCGGCAAAACCTCGAAGCGCTGACCCATTCGGTGAAGACCGCTCGAAGCGAGCTTGCCACAGCGGAATCTCGCCTGCATGAACACCAGATGTCCCTCGCCCAGACCACGGTCCGCCGCGACGAACTTGTCGCCCGCATCATCGACGAGATGGGCGTCAACCTCTCCGAGCGGTACTCGCAATACGAGCATCAGGAGCAGGATTGGGAACGGGTGGAGGCCGAGATCGTTGAGCTACGCGGCAAAATGGAACGACTCGGCAATGTGAATCTCGACGCCATCACCGAGCTGGAAGAATTGGAACAACGATACTCCTTCTTGGCCGGTCAACGCGACGACCTGAACGAGTCGTACCGCCAGCTTGAACAGCTCATTGTGAAGCTCAACGAGGAATCGCAGGAGCGGTTCAAGACGGCCTTCGAGCAAATCCGGGAGAACTTCCGCGGCCTGTTCCGCAAACTGTTCGGCGGCGGTCGCGCGGATATCATCCTGGAAGATCCCGCCAACGTCCTGGACTGCGGCATCGAGATCGTCGCCCAACCGCCGGGCAAGGAGCTTCAAGCGATCTCGCTGATGTCCGGCGGCGAGAAGTCGATGACCGCGATCGCGCTCTTGATGAGCATCTTTAAGACCAGGCCAGCGCCGTGTGCGATCCTCGACGAGGTGGATGCGGCGCTCGACGAGGCCAACAACGAACGCTTCAACCGCATCGTGAAAGAGTTCGTAAGCGAAGCCCAGTTCATCGTCATCACCCACTCCAAGCGGACGATGGGCATCGGCGACCGCCTGTACGGCATCACCATGCAGGAGCCGGGCGTCTCCACGCGGGTCAGCGTGCAGCTCGGCGCCGCCAACGTGGCGTAGTTCGCCTTCGTTGACGACAAGCGTTCTTTTGTTACGCTCTCTGGTTATGAAAATCGGATTCAGCTCGCTGGTTTGCCCCACTTGGAACCTGGAGACGATCGTCGCCAACGCTGCGAAGTTCGGCTTTCAAGGCGTTGAGCTTCGCGGCCTGTGCGGCGAGCTTCATCTGCCGCTTGTGCCCGAGCTTGCCCGCGACCCGGAGGCCGTCCGTCGTCTGTTCGCCGACAACCATGTCGAATTGGTTTGCCTGGGCGCCTCCGCGACGTTGACGTCGAAATCTCGGCGAGTGCTCGCCGAACAGAAGGGCGCAGCCACGGAGTTCATGGAGCTGGCGTTCAAGCTGGGGTGCCCCTACGTTCGCATCTTCGTTGGCGAAGTGGACCGACGAGACAATCAACGGGCGGCGCTTGCCCGGATCGTGGAGGCGTTGATTTCCCTGGCCCCTATCGCCGCCCGGCTGGGCGTCATGCTGCTCGTGGAAAACGGCGATGACTTTCCGGGCAGTGCGGACATTTGGTTTCTGATCGACGCCGTCGGACATCCCGCGGTGGGATGTTGTTGGAACCAGTGCCACGCAATGACCCTTGGCGAACGCGCGACCAATTCGATCCCACGGCTGGGCAGCAAGATCGGGATGGTTCATCTCTGTGACGGAAAGTTTGATGAGGCTGGCGCGATGCTAAGTTACGCACTCCCGGGCGAGGGGGACATCGGGGTCAAACGACAGATCGAGATTCTGAAGGGATTGCTCTACGACCGGTATCTGATGTTCGAGTGGCCTAAGCTATGGGTCGACTCGTTGCCCGCGCCGGAGTTAGTATTGCCGAAGGTTGCCAAGTTCATTCGGGAAACAATCGACGCCAAGCAGTCGATCCTTTCCGCCTACAAGGGCGACAAAAACGCCCCCACGTTGGCCTCCCGCGGCGTGCCGGCCGACGCCGCCTAAACATGCGACACTCCACCCGGACTTGAGGATTGACCTTGGTGATCGTCGCGAACGCGCAGGGCTGGGCGGCGGAGTGGACCGGGGCGATCATTGCCATCTTGTTGGGCGGCGCGATCATCAGCGCGGCTTGCCGACATCGACTCCCGCGAGGTTGGGCCTGGGTGGCGTTTGTATTCTTACTCAGCGCTGCGGGCGCGATGGCGTCCGCCCGATTTCGCACCTTGACCACCACTCCGACTCAGTACGTCGCATGGTTATGTGCATTGCTCTGTCTGTTTTGGTCCGTCGTCAGCGCGGCGGTCGCCTCGATGCGGCGGCAGCACTCCGGCGGTCCGGCAGTGCCAAGACCGGCGTTCATTTCTCTCGGCCGGCTGGCGGCGGTGTTGTTCGGCGTAGCGACGACCAGCATTCAGTCCATCGTTCTGGTCATGCGCATGATCTACGTGGGCGTGGATATCGTACACGGTTACCCCTGGGAGTACGTTCGTGATTATGGATTCGGTCCGTCGGGACTGGGGAGTCTTGTCCTTCTTTTCCTATCCTGTGCAATAGGGCTGGCTTCCTCCGGCGCGCGGCACCTGGCCACGGTCCAGCTTTGGACGACGGTGCTGCTCACTTTCTGGGCATGCCTCCTTTATCCGCCGTTTCAAATGAATGCCTCCGGCGCTTTCGAACGAACGACGAGTACGCTGCTGCTGCTCGCGTCTCTTTCGATGGTGTTGGCAGGAGCGGTATTGATCCAGGGATGGTTCGCGTATCAGAGCCGATCTGATGCCGAACCTCCGACGGTTTCGCGAAATGAGACACCGGGGTTCACCGCGAGTTGCGGCGTATTGGCGATCGTGATTATTGTCCTCACCTGTTATCACCTGCTCGTTCCCGTGCGGATCATGTGGGGCGGGTTTCGTGGTTCCACGCTGTCGGTCTTCGTCTCCGCCACAGTCGCTGCGGGCGGGGGTTTCCTTTTATTGGCTCGCAGTTGGAGCGACAATCTGGCGGATGCGGCCCTGGGTTTGGCCTCGCTGAGTCTGTGCGCATTGGCGATGCTGGCCGTTCCCAGTTTGCCCGCGTCGCTATCTGAGCGCTATCCGATGATGTTCAACGCCATGATCGTCGGGTTGACCTTGGCGACGGGAGTGTGGACTTGGCTTTCTTGCGTTCGATCCCCAGCGCTCGACGAAGGCGAGCCGTACACGACGGCCGTTCAGTTGATTCCCCATGCTCAACGATTCGCATTTCTCAGCGCCGCCCTCGCTCTGGTCGCGGGAGCGCTGATGACCTATTGGCCTCGTATGCACTCGATTTCCGGCATGGACCATTCCCTGGGACGGATCACCGCCGGCTTCGCCGCGCATCTTTTCCTGGTACTGGTCATGCTTTGGTGTTCACGGCGACTGCGTAGACTGACGTACCACCTGCTAACCGTATTGGCCGTCGTGTCGATGGCCGGGTTCATGATCGTCCGCATGGCTCCGTTCGCCTCGCAGTTGGGATGATGAGCAAGGGAATTGGCAATCGGCAATCAAGCGGCGGTGTTACGCAATGCGTGCAGTCGTACAGCGAGTCAGCGAAGCCTCGGTGACGGTGGATGGCCGGTCCGTCGCCGCCATTGAACATGGGCTGCTGGTCTATCTTGGCGTGGCCGCTGACGACGGCGATGCCGACCTGACCTACATCGTCGACAAAGTGCGGCATCTGCGAATTTTTTCCGACGAAAGTGAACGGTTGAATCTCGACGTGGCCCAAGTAAGCGGCAAAGTGCTCGTAGTCAGCGCCTTTACGGTGCAGGCCGACGCGCGGCATGGACGACGGCCTTCATTTGAGTCGGCCGCAGCGCCGGACCGTGCCCGTGTCTTGTACGAACTGTTCTGCGATGCGCTCGTCCGAAGCGGTCTCACCGTGCAGCGAGGCTCGTTCGGGGCGATGATGGCCGTGCAGTCGGTCAACGCCGGCCCGGTCTGCGTCCTGCTCGATTCCCGAAAAACATTCTAGGCCCCGTCCGGCTCGATCGTGACGGTGATTTTGAACGTGGTGAACTGTTCGTGGTACAGCTCAGCCCGTTCTTTGTGCGTGACCAGAAGTAGAGCGACGCCGGTTTCGTGGGCTTCGAGCGTCCGCAGGACGGCCTCCTGCGGTTGAAGGGTGGTGAGCTTGAGGATCGCCGCGATCACGCTCTCGAAGGTGTTGACCTCGTCGTTGTGCAGAAGCACTTTGAAAGGCGGAAGCTGCTTGGGCCGGCGCTTGGGGACGGCGGGCTTCTTCACCGGCACCGTTGCTACAGCGGTCCCATCGCCGGTTTCTCTCAACTCCGCCGCTTGAACTCCGTGGTCCGCCATAGCTCGCCCGCACCATCATTCGTTACGATGAAGACCCCGCAATCCTTCATTGCGGTAGTTCATGATAAGTATATATCAACCCAGCCCTTGCGCCAAGTGCGACTCACCGGTATCGGCGTCACACTGTAACAGGGCAATTACGGATTGAAAAACAGGAAGAAGACGAGCATCACCATTGCCCAACTGGTGAGGACCGGAAAGAGCAGCGCGTACATTACGACGATTCTCGCTGCGTGGCCGCGCGACTGGATAAGCTGTTTCGTCCAATCGGAGTGTAGGGGTGCGACCCATCCAAACGCGACGTAGAGTATGATCGCGACGGGAATTCCAAACAAACAAAGAATCTCCGGGAGGTTTGAGCCTAACGGCATGAAGCCGCGCCGCGAAGAAGCGCTAAGAGCGTATCCGACCGCAGCCAGGATGACAGCAAGGCCCGTTGCCGCGCTCCCATACATCATACGGTGAGACTCATACGCCCCGGCTGCGATAATCGTAAGCGGCGGGCGCGCGAACTGCGGCAGCCCCTTTCGAATTTGGGTGACCAGCCCCACAAACACAGGTCCGACCCACGTCAGGTCAAGCCAGAGCAGGATCCCTGTCGCGACGGGAACGGACCACCATTGGGGTGTACAGATGACAAGGCGTGATGTTGAAGTTGTCCCAAGAACGACCGAAGAATCCCAAATGTTCTTCCAGTCAGGATTCTGCAACGACTCCTTACCGTCTCGCATGAGACCGTCGCGCGTAATCGCTGAAGTCTCATAAATCACCCGAGCTGTCGGATCGTTCAAATTCGAAAACTGATAGATCTCCGTGGTTTCGGCGGCGATCGACGACGCAACCACCGCCCCGATGAGCACTATCCCTGCGGCAACCGTGGCGTTCCTTGCAACGACGCTGAGCGACCGCTGAAGGTCACCGGGCCGGTCCAGCGCCCACCACCAACCCGGCGGGCGCTTGCGAAAAAATGAGAAGGGCCCGGAGAAGAACCACTTTCCGGAATCAACCAGCACCCATACCTGGCGTCGAAACTCGTCCGGTATGTTCCGCAGTCCGCACTCCGGACAGCGCGGCTGGTCGCCGAGTCCGAACAGGTTATATCCGCAAGCCACGCAGGTTCGGACCGGCACAGTGCCGCGATCAACCTGTGAGATTTCAGAAGACGGCGACGCGCCATTCCCTTCGGTCACGACGGTTTTTTTAAGTGCTTCTCGAAGAACTTTGCGAGTTCCTTGAAGTAAAGCAGTCGGTTTTCTTCCTTGGCGAACCCGTGTCCTTCATCGGGGAAGTACAGCTCTTCCACGTCCATGCCGCGTTTCTTGAGGGCCACGGCGATCTGCATGGCCTCCCCGACCGGCACCCGCGGATCGTTCAGCCCGTGGGCGATCATCAAGGGCATGTCGATCCTGTCCACCTTGTAGATCGGCGAAATGGATTTCAGAAACTCCGGGTCGGTAAGCGGCCCGTACTCGGCCTCGCGCAGCTTGCGGCGGTAGTCCTTAGTCTTCTCAAGAAACGTCTGGAAGTTTACGATGCCCACCACGTCGCACGCAGCGCCGAAAAGCTCCGGCGCCTCGGTGATCGTGGCCATGGTCATGAACCCGCCGTAACTCCCGCCCCAGGCGGCGATCATCTTCTTGTCGGTGTAACCCTGTTCGATCACGTACTTCGCGGCCCAGATGCCGTCCTTAACGCTCTTCATCCGCTCCTTGTAGTTGTCGGCCTCGAGGAACTTTTTTCCATACCCGCTCGATCCGCGCACGTTCGGGGCGATAATGCCGAAACCCTGGGCGACGAAGTATTGGAACGATCGGTTAAACCCAGGTCGAAACTGCCCTTCCGGGCCACCGTGGTATTGAACAATAAACGGAATCTTCTTTCCCTTCTGGTTATCGCCGGGCAGAAAAATGAATGCCGGAATCTTCACTCCGTCGAATGATGGATAGTGGACCAACTCCGGAAGGCGGAACTTGGAAACATCAATGCCCTGAGTGTCGGCCGAGGTCAGAGCCACTCCCGGCTCGGTCGGTTTGTTGAGGTCCCACTTGTAGATCAGACCGGGCGTGTTGGCGTTGTCCAGGGCGTATAGCAGGTGCTTACCCTGAAATGCCACGTTTCCTACGACACCCTTTGCCAGCGTCGGACCCTGGATCGGCGTGAAGTCAGCGGTTTTTCGCAAGTGCAGCGTCGCATACCCGTCCTCATTGACCACCGCCGCGAGAACCTGGTGGTCCTCATTGAGCGTTCCATAGTCGATCTCCCGACCGGCCAAGTCCGTCAGCACCGGGTTAATCACGCCGGTTTGCAGGTCGATTGTGTGGATCGTGTTCAGGTCGCCCTTGTAGTCGGTGTTGACGATGAAGTTACGGTCAGTGGCGTCGTATCCGACCGCGTCGAACGACCACTCCTCGCCCTTGGGCGTGATTTCGCGTTTATCGCCGGTAGCGAGAGTCACCTCGAACAACTGCGAGAACGAGGCCGACGTGTACTTCGAGACGACTAGCTTTGTGCCGTCGCGGTTGAAGTCTACAGGCGAATGATCACCGGCCGCTTCGTACACCTTTTTGGATTGCTTGGTTTCAAGGTCGTAAACATACACATGGAAGTCCGCGGAGGAGGTTTCGTTGGAGCGATAGGCGACAGCCTTGGAATCCCGCCGCCAAAGCGGCGCCGCGTACACATACTGCGGATTGACGAACAGCGGATCGATCTTGCCGCTCGCGGCGTCGAGCAGGTACATGCTGTACTGCTCGCTGCCCCCGATCGCGGCCGTCAGGACGATCCGTTTGCCGTCGTCGCTCGGCGAGTACCCGCCGATCCCGTCCGGAAAGGTGGTGAGTTTGACGGCCTCCTTCTGCGTGCCGCCCGGTGGCACTTTGTAAAGCTGGCGGATGCCTTCGGGATCGTAGATGAAATACATCGTCCCGTCCGGCGCGAGTTGACCGGCAAAGGGCCAACGCATCTTGATGTACGGCTCGATGCTCGCGCTGTCTGCTCGCGGCGTAGCCGCCTGCGCTATCGGCACAACGCAAACGCCTAGTATCAAGCCCTGCAATAGCCTTTTCGTCAGTCGTGTTGCCGGATTCATGGTTGCGACCTCTCCAATGCCATCTTCCAACCCTTATTTGAGTTCCCCAGCGGAACCCCCGAAGAATACCTCCCACGTTCCTATTTGACCATAGGGAGAGCTGGCGTATGATTACGGTCTCGAAGACTCAGTGGCCTCTGACGGGTCGGGCGCGATTCCCAATATCCCTCGATTTCGAGAGGTTCAGGCGCTCAGACGGCGACCAAGCCTATGGCTGCGAGCATCGCTGAATCCAGTTTAGGACCGTCCTTGCGGGGCGTCGTAAGCTGGCGACAGAAGTTGGTTTTGATCGCCTACGCCGTCCAGGTCCTCACCCCGGTCGTCCACTCCCTAACGACAAGACATGAGGACTGCCACGGGGGCTGTCCGCACGCTTCCGCGAAGGGTTCTTCGCTTTGGTCTCCATGCGGGCCGTCTCCATGCGACAATCCCCATCATCACCACCACGGAACACATGATGCCGATCATTGCGCCGTTTGTCAGTCTGCGACGACGGTGCACACTCCCGCATCTTATGTGCTATTCAGCCATGTCCAGGCGCCTGAGCCTGGCCAGTCAGTGCTTTTCGAATTAGCCCGACCCCATGCCCTAGGGCTTTCCTCCCATCTGATTCGCGGTCCGCCCGTCGCGCTCGTTTCGTAGCCGACTACTCATTCCAAAACTGGCGTGTTGTGGACGGCGGTTTCGGCCGCGCGAACGACTTTACTGATTACCGTGGGAGGTGCTTGAATGAAACAGGCAACACTGCGCTGCGCGCTGGCCATCTCGGCTGCGGCGGCGACCGCAAACGGGCAGGACCCGGAGCCCTCGACGAAGGAAGTATTGAACGAGCTTCGTCGACTCAACGAACGGGTCGAAAAACTGGAACAAACTCACGAGGCGGATCAGCAGAAGATCCGCGAATTGGAAAACAGGCTTGAGCAGATGGCAGGCCCCGCCGCGCCGCCGACGGTCGCCCCGGGTGGGGCGGAGCAGGAACTTGAAGCCCTGCTAGGGACCGGGACGACACAGGCGAAACCATCGCCCCAGGCGAAGTCGGCGTTCACACTGGGCTCGATCGGGGGCCCGGGTCAGTCTTTCAATCCTGAAATCAGTCTCAATGGGGATCTTCTGGCCGCCTATTCCAATCGCGAGGGCGGAACCATTGATGATGAGTTCCTGTTTCGCGAGCTGGAAATCGGGTTCTCCGGCGCGGTCGATCCCTTTGCTCGCGCGGATATGATTGTGACCATCGAGAACGAAGACGGGGATTTTAGCGCTAACCTGGAAGAAGGCTACGTCACTTTCCTTCAGCTTCCCTACGGCCTCCAGGCGCGCGCGGGCCAGTATCGGGCGGAGTTCGGGCGGGCCAATCCCATGCACCTTCATGCGCTTCCCTGGATCGACTATCCCTTTGTCATCCGGCGATATTTCGGGGACGAGGGGTTGTCGGGCGCCGGAGCCGAACTCAGTTGGCTGATTCCCAATCCGTGGAATCAGTATTTGGGGCTGACCTACGAACTCTTCAACAATGACAATGATGCGTTGTTCGCCGGTCAGGAAGGGGACGACTTCACCCACCTGTTTCGTTTCAAGGCGTCACGCGATTTCTCGCAGAGCTCGACGATCGATCTCGGGATGAGCCTGGCCACCGCTCCGAATGACGGCGGACATGGCGGACATCGCGCAACGGTCGGCGGCGTTGATCTGACCTATCATTGGAAGCCTAAAGAGCAGGGTTTGTATCGCTCTTTCCTTTGGCAGAACGAGGTCTATGTCTCGCGCGCGAACACTGACACTTGGCGCGGAACCGAATCTTCGTGGGGCATGTATTCCGCCGCCGAATACCAGTTCGCCCGGAAGTGGAAGTTTGGGCTTCGGTACGACGACACGGAACTGCCCGAAGATTCCTCGCAGCACGAACGCGGCTACTCGGGCTATCTGACGTACCTTCAATCCGAATTCCTCTTCTGGCGATTGGGTTACATCTACACCGACCGCAACTTCGAAGAGGACGGCAATTCCGAAGATCAGCAGGTTATGTTGCAACTTAACTGGACGCTCGGCGCCCACCCGGCACATAAGTTCTAAAGGAGACAGAAATGTCAAACAATCGCTGTGTCAATATGTTTAAAGTGTTCGCCGCGTCGGTCGCCTTATGCGGAGCGACGGTCAATGCCGACGGCAAATTGAAAGTTGTCACGACGACGAGCGACCTCCGGTCCGTCGTCGAAGCCGTCGGGGGAGACAAAGTCGAGGTTTCATCGCTGGGCACGGGTCGCGAGGACCCGCACTTCATCGACGCCAAACCGAGCTGCATGGTACTCGCCCGCGATGCCGACCTTTGGGTCCGCATCGGAATGGAACTGGAAATCGGCTATGAAAACCTCGTCATTGACGGATCGCGTAACACCAAAATCCGCATTGGTACACTAGGGCACCTCGACGCATCGGAAGGCGTGATTCGTCTGGAAGTTCCCACCGGCAAGGTTGATCGTTCCATGGGGGACGTTCATCCGCAGGGCAACCCCCACTATTGGCTGGATCCATTGAACGTGCGTATTGTGGCGAAGAACGTGGCCGCGCGACTGACCAAATTGCGCCCCGGCGACGAACCCTATTTCAATGAACGCCTCAATGCCTTTCTCGCTCGCCTTGATGGCGGCATGTTCGGGTCCGCGCTTATGGCGGCTGCCGCGACGGCGACCGGCTCCGCGGACCAAGCCGGGGCAAAACTCTGGGCGCTGCTGCTGAAGGGGCAGCTTGATGATTTCGTGAAAGAACATGGCGGTGATTCCACCTTCGGCGGATGGTTCGGGACCATGCGCCCGTTCCGCGGGGTGAAGATTCTGACGTACCATCGAAGCTGGAGCTACTTGGCTAGCCGCTTTGGCCTGGATGTCGTGGCGGAACTGGAGCCCAAGCCGGGCATTGAACCGAGTCCCGCCCACCTTTCTGACCTGGTGGACAAAGTTGCGAGCGACAAAGTGCGGTTCCTTCTGGTGGAGCCGTTCTACAGTCGCCAAGCGCCGGACTGGCTGGCGGCGAAAACGGGGGTAGTGGTCGTCGATGTGGCGAATTCAGTCGGCGGTCAGAGCGGAGCGACGGATTACATATCCTTGATGGACTTAATCGTGAAGCGATGTGCCTCGGCGTGCTCGAGGTCGACGAACTAGGAGCTTTGCAGTGGATCATTTTGTCGGCGTTTTGAGGTTGCTACTCTGGCCGCTGGCGGCATGTGTAACGATCGGATTGTTGCACGCATACGCAGGCTTGCACGTGTTGCGACGAGGAGTAATTTTCGTGGATCTTGCTTTGGCGCAGATGGCTGCACTAGGGGCGGTCGTGGCCCTATTTTTCCCTTCTCATCCAGCGCACGTCGAGACGCATCCGGTGGGCGTCGTCGAGGCGACCATGGCCACGCATTCCGGCGATGGCGCTGGTGACGAACTGGAGAAGGCCATCCAACAAACCGGACTAACCCAGGCGAGTGTCGCCGATGACGACGAGGAACCGCATCGCCCAAGCAGGTTTCTTGCCCTCTGGCCGACGGCATTCGCCTTGTTCGGCGCCGTTCTTCTTGCCTTTGGGAGACTGCCCGATCAGCGCGTCCCCCATGAGGCCGTCATCGGCGTAGTCTATGTAGTGGCTGCGGCTGCAACCGTGTTGCTGCTGAGCAAATCACCGCATGGCCACGAGCAGATGGAGGAGATGCTCACCGGAAAATTGCTTTTCGTGGATCGTTACGAGGTACTGTGTACCGCTGCGTTGTACGCGGTGCTGGGGCTTCTGCACGTGTTTTTCTTCCGTCCATTCCTGGCTATTTCCTCTTCCGCGGAAGACACCGAGGCAAGCGGCATACGCGTCCGATTATGGGATTGCTTGTTCTATGCCATGTTTGCCTTGATGGTGACCCGCTCCGTGGCTATTGGCGGTGTGCTGGTCGTGTTCAGTCTGCTTATCATTCCCGCCGCTTGTGCGGCCGTGTTCGCGGAAAGTTTCAAGGCCCGGATGGTTCTCGCCTGGTTGATCTCAACTGTTGTCATTGTGATCGGCCTGGCCATTTCCGCGCTCGCGGATCTGCCCAGCGGTTCAACGCTCGTGGCTACCTTTGGTGCCGCCCTGGTCGTTTGCCTCGTAATTGGCGGCATTGGCCGCCGAACTCTCACGCGCGGCCGCGTCCCGCCATCACTCCCCACGGGTAAACCATAGATGAATCCGCGCCAAAACGAAGTAGGTGCATTTTTGGTCCAAGTTGCTACGATTCGCGCCGATAGAAACTGTGGTGCTTTTTCGAGACGTAGCGGCCATGACAATTGCAAAAGAAGGGTTACGCGAGATCGCACTGGCGACGCTGGTCCTGGGCCTGCTCACATGGTGGATGGCCTCGACCCATTGGGCACTGGCGATGCCGTTCGTCCTGCTGTGGGTTTGGGTACTCTTGTTTTTCCGCGATCCGAGGCGGCAGGGTACGTTCGCGCGTGGTGATCTGTGCTCACCCGCCGATGGAAAGGTCACCGAGATCACTCACTTGCAACACTACGAACCCGTCGGCGGACCGGCGGTGTGCATCGGGCTGTTCCTTGGCCTTCTCAATGTTCACATCAATCGTTCGCCCTGTTCCGGGACGGTGCGGTCGCTGACCTACGCCGCGGGCGAGTTTTTGGATGCGCGGGATCCGGAATCGGGACGGAAAAACGAGTCCAATTCTCTGTTGATCGACCCCGATGCTCCGATGCCCGGACCGATCGAGGTTCGGCAGGTGGCCGGGTTTGTTGCCCGTCGGATCATCTGTCACGCACAGGAGAATCAGCACCTCACCATCGGCGAGCGCTTCGGCCTCATCAAGTTCGGATCGCGGACGGAGTTGATCATCCCAAAGTGCGAAGGCACGGAAGTCCGCGTTAAGCTTGGCGACCCTGTGCGCGCCGGGCTCACCGTGCTGGCCCGGCAGCCGGTGGCCGTTAGCGATGACCAAGCCCGACTGCACAAACTGTTCCTAATGGACAGAACCAGTCCCACAAAGGCGGGACAAGTGAATCCCCTACGGATGTTGCTATGACCATTCTCGCCAAGCTTCCGCCCAATTCCGACCGTCCCCGGCCCCATCGGCGGCGCCTGCGCTCGCTGGCGTTCGTGCCCACGTTGATCACGCTCGGAAATCTACTCTGCGGTTTCGCTGCGATCCATTTTGGGCTGCGGGCGATGTACGACCTCGGTGCGGGCATCTCGCCGGAACAGTTCGAAACCCTCCATAGGCCGGCGCTCGAGCGTATGCTGCCCTCGTTCCTCTCCGTCGGAGCAAGTTTGGTCATCCTGGGGATGATTCTGGACTGCTTCGACGGTCTCATCGCCCGAGTGACGCGAAGCACCACCAACTTCGGTGGCCAGCTCGACTCGCTCGCCGACGTGGTCACCTTCGGAGTGGCCCCCGCGACGTTAATGGTGGCGTTCATGACCAAGGAGCTGGCCGGCGACTCCATCGTCCCCTCGCCGATCAGCGACCACGCCCTGGGCCGATTGACCTGGGTTTCGGCGGCGGTCTACGTCGCCTTCACCGCCGTTCGTCTTGCTCGATACAACGTGGAGCACGCCAAGGCGGATTTCGATCATCGGGTCTTCCGCGGACTGCCCTCTCCCGGAGCTGCTGCCATCATGGTGGCACTTATCCTTTTTCAAGACCAGCCCATGGGGGCCGTGCTACGCCGAGCAATCGTGTACGCCACTCCCTTCATCGCCATGGGGATCGCGTTCCTTATGGTGAGTCGCATTCCCTACCGACGGTTTCATCGCGCTTACCTACTAGGCCGGCAACCGTTCGGACAGTTCCTGGTCGTCATGCTCGTCGTAGCTGTCTTCCTTGCGTTCAAAGCCGAAACGTTTCTTGTGATCGTGTTGTGGTATGGCCTGAGCGGACCGCTCTTCTACCTCGTCCGAGTGGTGCGCGAGCGAGCACGACCAGGCGACGGGATCGTCGCCGCTTCGACGTCCAATGAGGAGCGTAAGCTGGCGTGACATCATTGGTTACCGGTCCGGTCCGTGTTCGTTTCGCTCCCTCGCCGACGGGATATCTGCACATCGGCAGCGCGCGGACGGTGCTGTTCAACTGGCTTCTGGCCCGAAAACACGGCGGCGCGTTTGTCTTGCGTATTGAAGACACCGACCAGACGCGGCACGTGGAGGACTCGGTTCAGAAAATCCTCGACGATCTACGCTGGCTGGGCCTGACCTGGGACGAGGGACCGGAAGTCGGCGGCGACTTCGGACCCTATTTTCAGAGCCAACGCCTGGAGACTTACAATCGCTATTTGCGAACGCTCCTTGAATCCGGCCACGCGTACTATGCCTTGGAGACATCGGAACAGCTTACGGCCAAGCGCGACGCTGCCAAGGCCGCGAAGCAATCCTACAAATACATTCGCCCCGATCCTCCGCCGACCCTCGCGGAGGGCGAGGCCGCACGCGCGGCGGGTCGACCCGTCGTCGCGCGTTTCAAGATGCCCGCCGCCGACATCACCGTCGTTGACGATATCTTAGGCCCCGTCACCCTGCCCGCCGATCAATCCGAGGATTTCGTGCTTCAAAAAGGTGACGGATACCCCACGTACCATTTCGCCTGTGTGGTCGACGATGAACTCATGAAAATCACCCACGTGCTCCGCGGACAGGAGCACCTCATCAACACCCCCAAACATGTCGTATTGCAGCGAGCCTTGGGCTTCGCCACGCCGCACTACGCTCACCTTTCCGTCATTTTTAACATGGACGGCTCGAAGATGAGCAAACGCGACAAGGAAAAGGCCGTGAAAGCCGGACGTCAGCCGCCGGAGATCGACGTACACGATTTCCGCGTCGCGGGATATCTGCCGGAAACGATCGTCAATTACATCGCCCTCTTGGGCTGGTCGCCGGGCGACGACCGCGAGTTCTTTCACCGAGATGAATTGGCGGAAGCGTTCGGCATGGATCGCGTGGGCAAGACCAACGCCCGGTTCGATCGCGAAAAGCTCCTCTCCTTCAACACCACGTGGGCAACGCGGCTGTCGCCCGATCGGTTGTTGGAGGCCTTTAAGGATTTCATCCGCGTAAGTGATTCACCGATGCGTGATGCGGACGACGATTTGCTGCGAGAGATTCTGCGAACCTGCGCTGGATTCCGCACGTTCCGCCAAGTCGAGGAGAAGGTACGATTCCTGTTTCTCGCCGCCGACGCAATCGTGTACGACCCGAATGCCGTGCAGAAAATCCTCGCCAGGAACAATGGAGAGGGGTACACCGCATTGAGCGAAATATTGCCCCGGCTCCGTGATCTGTCCGCTTGGACGTCCGTTGCCGTCGAAAAGCTCATCCACGACATGTGCGAGAAAAAAGCCGTTCAGGTCGGCGCTATTGCTCAACCGCTTCGTGTCGCCGTCACCGGAACGACGATCAGCCCGTCGATTCACGACACGCTAACCCTACTAGGCCGGGACCGTACCCTGTCGCGCATCGAGAAGTGCTTAAAGTTACGTGACACCGCATAGCGGTCCATCGCGCAATCAACTTTGAGAAAAAGAACGGCCGGGAAGCCGATTCCTTCAGCTCCCGGCCGGTGGTTTGCCTTCGTCGTGGCAGCGCCGTTACCAGGTGCAAACTCACCGGAGACGCAGCCCGACAACGCTCGTATCAGTCTTATAGACCCGCTAGAATCAACGTCGCCACAAGGAGTGTCCAGACCGACGCCGTCTGCGGCGCGTCGGACGGTTCGCCGTCCACAGCTTCGTCGGTCCAATCGGAGAGCGACTCGCTTCTCTCATCCTCAGCGCCCGGTTGCTGGATCATCGGCGCCTCCATGAAGCATGCCCGGCACGAGGTGGTCAATCGACCTCCTCGGGACACGCATTCATCTCTCGGCACCAGCATGCAGGCCCCCGATCCAGGGGCATTCGTCGCCGGTGCACAACAGCGCACGACGGCGGCCTGGACGCTCGTCGCGCACAAGACCAACGCCAACGCCATCGCACCGATAGACCCACGTCGAATCGTCCCGTTCATGTATTTTCTCTCAACAATCCTATCCATAGACCTCTCATGCTCCTTCTTGCCGCAACTTTGAACTCTCCCGACCGCTCGAAACGTATCGAGCGGTCCCGATGCAATACCGGCTTTTTACGGGCGACAGCCCTTTTGGAGTCGCCTGTGCCGATGGAATCCGTCTCTTCGCGTCAGCCCGCGTCAGACGCACGACCCGTGAGCCGTGCGTCGAGGGATCGATCTACTGAGCCGTGCGGCGAGTGATTCGAACGCACTGCCTAAGTTAGATTCGCCTTCAGGTTAGAGGCGCGCCCTCCAACCCCCATGCGTCACTACCGCAGACCACCAACCCGTCAACGAATGAGCGGCCTACGATGGGTTGTCGACTGTCGGAAACCTCTCTACCCTGCCAACCTAACGGTGGGTCTTGATCGCCGAGTGTCCGGCGACAGCCGACCGGCCCGTGAGCCGGGCGGCGAGGATTTATTTCGCACAACCTGCGCTGCATCCACGCCTCTACGCAGCGAGCCCACAACTCTATCACGATCGGCACGTAAGGGCAATACCCTTTCTCAAATTTTTATGGACGCGTCGCCCCTATCGACAAGTTTCGACAGCCACGGAGGTTGCTTCGATTGAAGATCAACGCCGCCGGATCGCAATCGAAGGGTCGAGTGACCTAGGCCCGACCTTGAGATAAGATCGCCGTGTCATGCCATCCAGGCCTCCGCTTACATCACCGTCACCAACGCCCTGCGGGCTGTATGTGCACATCCCGTTTTGCGAGACAAAGTGCGGCTACTGTGATTTTTATTCCGTCGCCTTGAAAGACCGCAACCCGACCCCGCTCGTGGATTGCATCGGCCGCGAACTGCGGCAACGGGTCAATGGCCATGCCCGCGCCGTGCGGACCGTGTTTTTCGGCGGCGGTACGCCCACGATCCTCCCGTTGGGCGAACTCGCTCGGCTTCTGAACTTCCTCAACGACGAGGTAGACGTTTGCCAATTGGAAGAATTCACAGTCGAGGCCAACCCCGCGACTGTGGACGATGAAAAGGCCGAACTCCTCGTCTCCGCCGGCGTCAGCCGCATTTCCATGGGCGCGCAATCGTTTTTCCCCGACGAACTGGCGACGCTGGAGCGGATACACTCGCCCGAAGACATCGCCCCCTCGGTGGCCACGCTACGACGGCACGGGGTTGGGCAACGCAACCTCGACCTCATCTTAGGCATCCCCTGCCAGACGCTCGACACCTGGTCGCAGTCACTTGCCCGTGCCATCGACTTGGGGCCGGACCACATCGCCTGCTACGGACTGACCTACGAGCCGGGCACGCGCCTGACCGCCATGCGCCGCCATGGCCGGATGACGCCCTGCGACGATGGACTAGAGGCCGACATGTTCCTGGCGACCATCGACACGCTCGAATCCGCCGGCTACCGGCAGTACGAAATCAGCAACTACGCCAAACCCGGCTGCGAATGTCGACACAATCTTCTGTACTGGCGGAACGAGCCGTACATCGGCGTCGGCCCCTCGGCCGCGGGCTGTCTCAACGGCCGACGCTATAAGAACGTCGCCGATGTCGCCGGATACGTGCGTCTCATCGAACGCGACGGACACGCCGAAGTGGAATCGGAGATCATCGACACGGAGATGCTGATCGTTGAGCTGGTGATGATGCAACTGCGGCTCAACGAGGGACTCTCCATCGCCGCTTTCCGCGAGCGGATCGGCGTCGATCCGCGCGACTTGTTCGGCGACTCGCTCACACGGCTTACGGACCTCGGCCTCGTCACCGTGTCCGAAACGCACATCGCCCTCACGCGATCCGGTCGCCTCGTCGCCAACACCGTCATCGCCGACCTTGCCGCCGTTTCCCGCCCGGCCGATCTCGCATTGCCTATTCTTTAGCCCCACCGCTTTTCTGAAATCGCAAATCTGAAATCCCCTTCGTGGCTGCGTGGCTTCGTCGCTCTGTGAGCGGTACATTCGTTCGGGATTGCGCAGCCACACTGCTGATTCGGCAGCGGCATGCGGTGGTGTTGTCGTTTCAGCGAAAGAAAAAGCGCCACCCGGCCGATCGTTGGAGATGGTGTGTGCGGCGGCATGGCATGAAAGTAACCGAAAAACGGGCGGGACCGAAGGGTTGGAGCAAGACCTCGTAACAAGTTATGCTGTGTCGCGGATTCTTGTTGGTTTTCGCTTCGGAGAACAGTCATGAAGAAAGTGAAGCGCTTGGTCGCGGTCGGGGTTGTGGTGCTGGTAGTCGGGGCGGGGACCGGATTCGTCTTGATTGACCGGATCGCCCGAGCCGCCGTCGAGGCTGGGGCGACGTATGCGCTGGGCGTGAAGACGACGCTGCAGAGCCTGGATGTCGGCGTGACGACTGGATCGGTATCGCTGGGCAAGCTGAACATCGCCAACCCTCCGGGCTTTGACGCGCCGCGGTTCATGAGTTTAGTGAGCGGGTCGGTGGCGGTTTCCTTGTCCACGCTGATGGAGCACACTGTGACGTTCCCGGAGTTGAAGCTTGCGGCGTTGGAGTTGAACCTCGAGCGCAAGGGAACCTCGGCCAACTACAAGGTCATTCTCGATGAACTGAAGAAGTTCGAGTCGAACGAAACGGTCGGGACGAAAGGGTCGCCCAAGTCGGGATCATCGGGCGGCGGGAGAGTATTTGTCATCAGTCTCGTGTCGATCGACGGGGTTAGGGTGAAGGTGGATCTGCTGCCGGTGGGAGGAAAGCTGACTCGGGTTCCCATCGAGATTCCGCGGATCGAGCTGCGCAATGTGGGCACGGGGCCCGGCGGCGGGGTCGAGATGGGCAAGCTCGTGGCGATCCTTATGCGGGCGGTGCTTGAGGCCGTGGTGCGCGAAGGCGGCGGGTTGATCCCGGGCGACATCGCCGGTGAGCTGCGCGCGGGGATCGAATCGCTGGGGAACCTGGGCGGGGTCACCGCGAAGGTGGTCGGCGATGTCACCACGGTGGTCGATGGCCAAGTCATGAAGCTTGGGGAGGTGAGCGCGGACACACTCAAGAAAATCGGCTCGGAGGGCGGCGCTCTTGGCGAGGGCGTCAAGGACGCAGGCAAGAAAATCGGCGAGGGGCTGGGCGGTTTGATCAAGAAGAAGGAGGAAAAGGTGGACGAGAAAAAGCCGTGAAGGCAAAGGTGGCACGGTCAGTCCGTATGCCACTGCTCTGTGAGCAGTGCAGGTCGAGTGTGGGCATTCTGATTTGTGTATCGCGCGCCGCGACTCGTTCCATCTCTGGAATCTCAAATCCTCTTCCCGCACCCTGTTCTTCCCTTGAACTCTTCAACCCTTCACACTCTTCCAACACTTCACACCATTGAACCCTTGAACTCTGCAACCCCTTCTCGCCCGTAGGGCGCACGTTGGTTGCCGGGGACTTCAGTCACCGGATACGGTACCCTTTTTTCTTCTCGCCCCATCGGTCCGACCTTTCGCCGAGCCGCCCGGGAGCACAAGAACGGTAGCCGAACTGAATGTGTCGGTCGTGCAAGTGTTACTATCATTGCAGTCGAGGCGGGGGCCGGTCGTGCCGGCCCCCGCCCAAACCAAACGTGCTACTTCTTCAATGAGACGTTGACGGTCCCCAACGTAACCAGCTCGGTGCTACCCGAGTACTGGGCGATGCGGATCTGCCACGTTCCCGCTGACAGCGTCTTGGTAGCCAGGTTGAAGATGTATTGGTCGCCGGAGTAG
>Ga0137429_1000265_pt1 | contig 24946 bp, 14 predicted proteins | sample EasRivERMZT736_2_FD_102304 | JGI IMG/M metagenome (GOLD analysis project Ga0137429, IMG submission 102304) | Soil microbial communities from meander-bound floodplain in the East River, Colorado, USA - East River MetaG ERMZT736_2 | ecosystem: Environmental > Terrestrial > Soil > Floodplain ...
CGCGCAGTGCATCCAGTACTTCACGAACGGGGCGCCCGTGGCAGCCTCGCTCTGGGCAATCTCGTTCTCGTGATGCGGGAAGATGTTGTCCACCGCCCCGGTATGGAGGTCAAACGCCTCCCCGAGGTACTTCATGCTCATCGCGGAGCATTCCAGGTGCCAGCCGGGCCGCCCGCGCCCGAGCCGGGTCTCCCACGCGGGCTCCTCGCTCTGCGCCTTCCAGAGGACGAAGTCGCGGACATCCTCCTTCTCGTACTCGTCCGAGTCGACGCGCTCCCCGACTTGCATCTGCCCGGGATCGAGGCGCGAGAGGCGGCCATACGACGGGAACGAGTCGATGCGGAAGTAGATCGATCCCTGGCTTTCGTAGGTGTTTCCGGACGCGCGCAGCCGCTCCACCAGGATCACCATCTCGTCGACGTGCCGGGTGGCGCGCGGATAGTGGTGCGCCGGCAGGAGGTTCAAGGTGCGCACGTCCTCGAAGAACCCGTGGATGTAGGGCTGGGTGTAGGCGTCGAGGGTGATTCCGCGCTCGCGACTGTTGCGGATCGTCTTGTCGTCGACGTCGGTCAGGTTCATCACGTGCAGCACCGTGAACCCCCGCCTCTCGAGCGTGCGGCGCAGCAGGTCCTCCCAGACGTAGGCGCGGAAGTTCCCGATGTGGGCGTGGTCGTAGACGGTGGGACCGCACGTGTAGAGCCCGACCTGTCCGGGGCGCAGCGGCTCGAACGGCTCGACGCGGCCGGACAGCGTGTTGTGGAAGCGCAGCATGCGTGGACCTGTTCCCCCGGTGCGGCTCTGACGAGCGCGCGGCAAGGTACGTCCGCCGGCCGGGAGTGTCAACCCGGGGGGCCCCGGTCGCTGCACCCTCCGGTCGGGCTATCGCACCACGAAGTCCGCGGAGCGCTCGACGTGCGCTCCGCTGAGCCGATCGACCACCTCCACGGTCAGGCGGTACTGACCGATCGGCCAGGCGGCGAGGGGGAAGGCGTAGCCATGGGCAGCCTCGACGCGGCCGATCATCTCGAGGGGTGGCCCGATGGGGCGGTACTCCCCCTGCTCGTCGCGGCGCGAGAAGCCGTAGCGCAGGTCGAGGAGCGGCTTGCCCGAGATGGCGTCCGTGCGCGCCTGGTAGACCTGGAAGTAGAAGGCGAACTCCTGATCCTGCGCGTAGGCGATCCCGGGCTTGGGAAGGACCCGCAGCGTCCCGAGCGTGAAGGGGGCCTTGAGGCTCGGGTTGGGGGCGCCGGCGACCGGCTCCAGCCGCTCGGCAAGGGTGATCGTCGAGAGGCCCAGGGCAGGTCCCTGCAGGTCCGGCACGTCGAGATCGACCTCGTAGCGCCCCACCTTCTCAGCCACCCGATCGTGGAGCGAGAAGCGCGCCTTGTAGCGACCCGGGGCGACCCCGCAGCCGGCCTGGAACACCAGGTAGTCGTGGATGCCGGCCCGCGGATTGTCGGCGCTGGGTACGAAATCCTGGTCTCGCTCGAAGCCATACCGAAGCTCCCCGGTCGCCGGGTCCTCGATGCGCGCGTAAACCGCGAGGTCGGGCCGTCCGCCGCCAGGGGTGTCGCGGTACTGCAGCGACTTCGAGCGCACGAAGACGCTGAGCGCCGCGTAGGTGGTGCCGTCGCTCGCCTTGTAGTAATCCGCGCGGGCGATCATCGGCACCTCGCCGAAGAGCGCCTGGGCGCTCACAATCTCGCTCAGGATGAGCTGGTCGGTCTGCTGCAGCCGCCCCAGATCCGCGAGCAGGGCCAACTCCGTCATCCCCGAGGCGACGCCCTGGGACCGGAGGTACGGATCGACCTGGCCGAGCACCGCTCCCTGGAGCGCGATCGTCGCCTCCGCCGTCCCCGCGGCGCCGCGCAGGTGGGCGGGCGTGTTAGGAGACAGGCCGCGGAAGACGTCGGCGTCCACCGAGGGGGCGGTCGAGATGCGAAACTCACCGGAGGTGTCCTTGGCGAACGCAATCACGACATTGGGACCGAGGTCCTTCGCCCAGGTGCTGCGGTACGTCCAGAGGATGATGCCGCGGTGCGAGCGAGCGACCTGCTCCTCCATGACGTCGTCGGGCGGGCCGAGGAGGATGTACATCTTGCCGCGATCGGTGATCCAGCCGTCGCGCGCCGTGTCGTCGAACAGGTCGTTCGCCGCCTGCACCCGGCGCCAGAAGACGTCGCGAAACTCGTTCTCCATCGTGGCCGGGGTCTGGTCGCGCCGCTTCCAGAATTTCTCGATGAAGCGACGGCGGTCGTCGTCGGCGGTCAGCGACTTGTACAACTTGGATTCATCGCGGGTCAGGAGGTAGCGGCACGGCCCCTCGCGCCACTCAGCGTTCGGCACGTCTCGACCTCGCGCCTGCGCCGGGGTGACGAGGATCGCCGCCAGGGCTGCGAAGACCAGCAGTCGGCGCTGCGCCGCGGGAACCGCGGGCGCGGCGCGGCGTCGGGCCGGCGGTTTCATGGCCGCAGACGGGGTTCCCCCACTCACCCCACCTTGAAGAACGCTTCGCGCTCCACGAACGCCCCGTTGAGCGAGTCGGTGACGGTGACCTTGAGCTTGTACTCCCCCTTGGGCCACCCCTTCACCGGGAGTTCGTAGATCTGCACCGCGTCCTTGACGCCCGTGAGCGGCGGCGCAGTGCCCGCCTTCGTGTAGCGCTCCCCGACCTTGCGGAAGAAGTTGTAGCTGATCTTCAGGTCCGGCTTGCCGTCCGTTCCCGGCGTGGGGTTGTAGACCTGATAGTAGAAGGTCACGGTGCCGTTGAGCGGCACGGCCGGGTCCACCCTGGGGATCACGCGGCGCTTGCCCAGGACGAACGGGCGCTTGAGATCGGACTTCGCGTCGGGTGCCGCCTCCGTGAGCTGCGTCAGCGTGACGCTGCTCAGCTGGATCTCGGCCGGAGTGAAATCAGGAACCACGATCTCCTCGACCCGGGTGCTCAGCTGCGCGCCGTCGGCCGTGGTGAAGCCGGTCACCAGCCGGTACGTTCCGGCGGCCAGGGCGTCCCCGGCCTGGAACCGCCGGCGTCCATCCGCGCCATCACTCGTCTCGCCGAACAGCACATCCGCGTCGTAGAGGAAGAGGTTCTTCGGGTCGGCCAGGTCCCGCAGCGCCACGATCGGGTGCAGCGACTTCGCATCCAGACCCGCCTCCGTTGCCGCGGCGTCCTCCAGGCTGAGCGTGACGGCAAGGTAGGCCCTCCCGTCCTGCGCCTTGTAGAAGTCCGACGTCGCCTGGAATGGCACCCCCGGCGCTCCCTCCCCTCCGTCGAGCGTGCGCAACAGGATGTCGCGCGGCACGGAACCGGTGGAGGCGGGAACTGCCGGCGCCGCGGCAGCCGGCGGCGCGGCGAGCGAGATCGCCTTCTCGGGGGCGGCGCCGGTCGGGAACTCCGCCTTCAGCAGGTTCAGGTCCAGGCCGCGAATCGCGTCGGTGGCGAGGTTCACCCGCGTCAACAGCCGGAAGGCGAGACCCTCCTGGGCGAACTCGATATCGAGGTTCGCCGGCAGCCCGAGCCGGGTCAGGTCCGGGTAGCGGAACAGGGCCTTGCCTCCCCCCTCAGGAGCCCCGGCGCCGGCGTCGCCACTCTCCCCGTAGCGGCTCGGGGCCGCAGCAGCGCTGGCGCCCCCCTCCGCCCCGCCCGCCTCGAACTTCACCGAGGCCGGCTGCCCCAGCAGGATCAGGACGCGTCCCAGCTCGCTCTTCCAGCCGGCGGGGATCTTCTGGGCGCGCAGGCTGCTGTCCGCCGACTCGACCCGCTGATAGAACCGGTCGCGAAACTCGTTTTCGGGAGTCCCCTCCGACGGGTCGCGTTTGCCCCAGAAGGCCTCGATCAGCGCCTTGCGGTCCGCCTCCGTCTCGGCCTTCCGGTACGCCTTCTCCTCTTCGTCGGTCACGAGGTAGGAGACGGGCCCCTTGGTCCACTTCTTCTCGGGGGCTTCCCAGTCCTCAGTCGCGGCGGCGAGCGCGACCGCCAGAGAGACGCCGGAGAGCCCGGCAACCAGCAGGAGAATCCCAGGCCACGGCAAACTCGGCGATCGGCTCATCCATCTCCTCCCGGGCGGGCGAAACCTGACGCGTGCCCCGATGCATCCCAGGCTAGCGGAGCCTCGGCCGAAAAAAAAGAGGGGGGCGCAGCGCCCCCCTCCGGTCAGGCTGGCTGGTTGCGAGTGCTAGAAATGGAACTCGGCGCTGAGCTGCCACTGACGCCCGAAGGCCCTGTTCGCGTTAAGGCCGAGGAACCGCTCCTGGTCCACGGCGAAGATCGACAGGTCGTCCGAGTTCAGCAGGTTCTGCACTTCAACGCCTACCGACGCGTTCGTCTTGCCCAGGACAAAGTTCTTCTTGTAGTTCAGGTTGACAAGCCACACACCCTCGTTGCGCTGATCATTCCGCTGTCCTGTCGGGTAGGTGGTGCGAAAATGGAACGAGCCGAAGCTGTCGCCCGAGTTGCGGATCCGGACCAGCGAGAACGGGAGCCCGGAGGCCCACTGTATCGTGCCGCCCACGCTCTGGTCGCCGGGCAGGAAGGTGACCGCGTTGAACTTGACCACGTGAGTCTGATCGAACGACAGCGGTCCAAACTCGTCCTCGACCGTTCCCGGGTCGTTCCCCAGACCGGACACGAAGTTCTCGGCGTTTCCGAGCGCCTCTGAGTAGACGTAGGAAGTGGTCATCTGCCATTGACGGCTAAGGCGCCGGGTGACGGCGAGCTGCAGCGACTGGTACTCGGAATGGTTGAAGTTGCCGACGCGCAGGACCTGGTCGAAGAACGGGTTGTACGCGTGGAGGTCCGGCTGTCCGTCGGGGGTGACGCCCGTGCTGCCAAGACCAAGGCCGCCACCCACCGAATCGGGGTCGAACGTGTCATCGACAACACCGAAGTAGTCATCCAGAACCCCGTCCCCATTCAGATCCTCGGTGTAGTGGTTGATATCGATGTCCTGGAGCTGATCGCGCCCCGTCCGCTTGATATAAGTGACGGCGAGCGACCACTCCGGCGCCAGTTCACGCTCGAACCCGATGGTGAACTCGTCGGTGAACGGTGTCTTCATGTCCCGGTCGACCTGGGTGATCGAGAACCGGCCGGTCTGAACCGGAATCGCGGCGGCGCCTTGTACGATGTCACTTGCATTGTAGGTGGTCTGGCGGGGATCGGGTCCGAGCTCCGGAACCAGCGTGGCGAGGAACAGCTTGTCGTAGAAGCGCGACCAGGTCACGAACAGCTTGGTCTTGTTGTCCGCCCACGGATCCCACGAGACGCTGAACCGCGGCGCGATATTGTTGTTGATGATCGTGAACGTCTCGCTGAGGCGATCCGAGCCCGCCAGCCCGCGTTGCGGGTCCAGCCTTCCAAGGCTCGCAAACGGTTCGCCGGTGGTATCGAACTGGTGGCGCGTGAACGAGGCGATCATCGCGTAGGTGTCTTCCGAGTCCTTGTCACACACGGGGTTCACGTAGGCGCCGTCCGCGACGCCGTCCGGGACCTGCAGGATGATGTCGTCGGGGTCGCCGGGCGTCAGCACCTTGTCGAAGTCGCCGTCGTAGTAGGTCCAGAAATCGTCAATCGTACCGCCCCCGGTTCCCAGACCATCGCCATATACCTGGTCGTCGATGTCGTACGAGGTGCAGTGCCGGTTGTCAAGCCCATCGCCGTTGACGTCGTAGATCGGCTGCGGCAGGCCGAACGCTCCCCGGTAGGTGGCGGAACCCGCCGGCAGCCCGCGGGCAACCTCGTAGACCCGGAGAAACTGCTCTGCCTCCGCCACCGGGTCGAAGGTCTCGTAGCCGTCGGTCGTGGCCTCCTCGCGGTCGAAACGCATGCCGAGGTTGATCGTCAGGTTGGGCCGCGGCTTGTACGAGTCCTGCAGGTAGAAACCCCAGTTGTCCTTGTTCGCCTCAAGCAGGGGAACGTCGAATACCTGGTCCTCAGGGCCGACCACGCCATCGAAGTTCGAGTCGATCGTCACCGTCCCCGGGAACGCCGCGGGGACCGCTTCCTGGAAGTTGACGATGCCTGACACAGTAGCTCCGCCCCCGCCGGAAGGGCCCCCTCCCCTCGCACCCCTCTGAACACTGTCGAGCCGGATGGGGTCCGTGCGCAGCGCGTTCGTGAACCCCTCGCGAGCGAACTCGAACCCTCCCTTGATGTTGTGGCTCCCCCCGGTCGTGTCCAGGAAGTAGGAGAGGTCCGACTTCAAGGTATCGCGCGAGCGGGTATCGCGGCTGGTCTGGAAGTACGGTCCATTGACCGTCCCCTGGCGGATGTCGATTGTGTAGAGATCCTCAGAGAACGGGTTGCAGTTACCGTCTGCATCGGTCAAACACGGATCCGGGTCGGTGATCGGCAGCACGTCGATCCCCGTATCGAGCCGTGAGACCAGGGTCTCGAGCAGCAGCGACGGGGAGATGTTGTAGGTCCAGCGCACGGTCGAGATCAGCCCCCCCTGGTCGAAGATGAAGTCCGACTCCGGGGCGACGCCGGTACCAAGGTTGAACCCGGTGAATCGGCGGGGGTCCTGGTTCACCTGCCCCGACAGCCGGTGCGCCGGATTCAGCTGCCAGGTCACCTTGTAGAAGTTGTTCCACCCTTGCGACGTGGCCAGCGTGGGGAAGGTCAGCGTGTTCACCGGCGTCTCGGTGTCGATGTACTGAAGGGTCACGAAGTACCAGAGCCGGTCACGGAGGATCGGTCCACCGACGGTCAGGAAAGGGCGGATGTCGTTGAAGCCGTCGAGCCCCGCGAACAGGTTGCTGTCGGTGACGTCGTTGTTGTTCGCGCCGTCATTGTCGAAGATGTCGGAGCGGAAGAAGAACTTGAACGAGCCCTCGAGCTCGTTCCCCCCCGACTTCGTGATGACGTTCGCGAACCCGCCCTGCGCCTGGCTGAACTCCGCCGACGCTCCGGTCGTGATGATCTCGATCTCGGCGATCGACTCGAGGTTGAGGTTCGAGCCGAACGTTCCCGAGACCGGGTCCGTGGTGTTGGCCCCGTCGACGCGCGTCTGGAAATCGGTGGCGCGCGCCCCGTTGACGTTCGGGTTGCCGTCGCCGTCGGTGTCGGTGACTCCGGGCGCCAGCGTCAGGATGTCCTGGTAGGTTCGCCCGAGGATCGGCAGCCCTTCGATGAACTCGCTGTTGAAGACCGTCGCGGTCTTCGTGCTGGCGACATCGACGATGTCCCCCTTGCCGGTGACCGTGATCTTCTCGGTCATGTCGGTGGAGGGGACCAGGCTCAGGCTCACGGTGGTCGCCTTGCCCGGATCGAGATTGACCGGACTCTGCACGATCTTCGCGAACCCGGGAAGTTCCGCGGTGACGACGTAGTCGTCCGCAGGCGTCAGCGGGGAGATGCGGTAGCGCCCCTCACCGTCGGTGACCGTCCCGGCGGGCGCCATGGCGGTCGACGGGCTGACGGCGGTGACCGTCACCCCGGGCATCGGGTTGCCATCCTTGTCAACGATGAGACCGACGAGCGTCGCCGACGTCGAACTCTGCCCCCACGCGGCGGGAACCACCAGGAGGCAAACCGCCATCCAAGCCAGCAACCGGAATCCATGATGAGCTTTCATGAGACCTCGCTCCTCTCGCCTCGCCGGCAACATCGGGTCCCCCGACCCGCCGGCGACGCGGTGCCCCGCGGCTCAGCCAGCCCGCGCATTGGTTAATGCTCTAATAGCAATCGGCGGTCCCACTCGTCAAGGGGTGCGAGGGACCGTGCCAGACAGATCGGGCGGCGACCCTCCCCTCCGGATCCGGGTGTCCATAAATGTGACGCGCGATTCTAGCACCGCGGCCGCGTTTTGCAATTGCTAATCCCGTATCCCGAGCCGTTTGATCTTCTCGTGCAGCGTGGTCGGTTTGAGCCCGAGCAGTTCCGCCGCTTTCTTTTGGACACCACCCGTCCGCCGGAGGGTCCGCTCGATCAGCGCTTTCTCGAATCTCTCGACGGCCCCCTGCAGGGGCATCCCGTGCTCCGCGTCCGGCGGCAGCAGCGCGTCGGACCCGAGCGTCGGGGGGAGCAGTTCGACCCCGATCTCGCTGGAGCGGCACAACACCACCGCGCGCTCGATCGCATGCTCGAGCTCGCGCACGTTCCCCGGCCAGGAATGAGCCAGGAGGCGCTCCATCGCCTCACGGGTCAAACCATTGATCTTACGAGAGTTTTCCGCGGCAAAGAGACGCAGAAAATGCTCCGCCAGCAAGGGAACGTCCCCGCTCCTCGCCCGCAGCGGCGGGAGCTGGATCGTGATTACGTCGAGCCGGTAGTAGAGATCCTCGCGAAACGTGCCCCGGCGGACCATCTCCCGGAGATCCACGTTGGTCGCCGCCACGATCCGGGCATCGACCTCGACCGTGCGATTCGAGCCCAGCGGGAGGAACTCCTTCTCCTGCAGCACGCGGAGCAGCTTCGCCTGCACCTCCGATTGCACCGTGGAAATCTCGTCGAAGAAGATCGTGCCCCCCGACGCGGCCTCGAACAGCCCCTTCTTGGCGGCGACCGCGCCGGTGAACGCCCCCCGGGTGTGCCCGAAGAGGCTGCTCTCGAGCAGGTCGGCCGGCATGTTTCCCGACGGCACGACCACGAACGGGCCGGCAGCCCGCTCGGAACGGGCGTGGATTGCATGGGCGACCAGCTCCTTGCCGGTCCCGCTCTCCCCCTGGATCAGCACCGTGGAGCGGGTGGGTGCGACCTGGTCGATGAGAGCGAAGATCTCCTGGATGGCCGCGCTCTTGCCGATCATCCGGTCGCGGGAGAACTTCTCCGCCAGCGCCCGGCGCAGAGTGCGGTTCTCCTCGCGCAAAGCCCGCTGATCGAGGACGTTCTCGAGGACCACGAGAACCTCCTCGTTCTTGAACGGCTTCGTCAGGTAGTGCTGCGCGCCGGCGCGCATCGCCGCCACCGCGCTTTCCACCGTCGCAAAGGCCGTCATCATCACCACCATCTGCTCCGGACGGCGGGCAAGCGCCTCGCTCAGCACCTCCATCCCCGAGCGATCGGGGAGCATGAGGTCGAGGAGCAGGAGGTGGAACTCCCCGGCGTCGAGGCGCTCGATCCCCTCGGCGGCGGTCGCGGCGCAGGTCACCTGGTAGCCGCTGCGGGAGAGCAACCGCTCGAGGACGTCGCGGACGACGTCCTCGTCGTCGATCACCAGAATAGCCGCCCCGCGATGGCGGCCGACGACCTGGGTCATGGGAGGGGCGCCAGCGGGAAATGCGGCAGGAGGCGAGCATGGCCCGAGCGATTCGAGGAGAGTGCGGTCCCGCGCATCAGTTCGCGGCCAGGCGCGACCGGTGCTCGCGCGGCAGGTGGATGGTGAAACGGCTGCCTTCTCCGGGCCGGCTGTCGACGGTCAGCCGCCCGGAGTGCTCCTGCACGATCCCGTAGGCGATCGACAGTCCCAGGCCGGTCCCCTTCCCTGGTCCCTTGGTGGTGAAGAACGGGTCGTAGATCCGCCCGAGGATCTCCGGACGGATCCCCTCGCCGGTGTCCTGGACCTCCACGCGCACCCCACCCGGCTCGGCGCCGGTGCGCACCCAGATCTCCCCTCCCTGCGCCATGGCGTCGCGCGCGTTGAGGAGCAGATTGAGGAGCACCTGCTGCAGCTTGCCGCGATGGCCGAGCACCGCCGGAAGGTCGTCATCGACCTCGCGGCGCACGAAGATCTTGCAGCCGCGGAGCTGCGGTTCGAACAACGAGAGCGTCTCCTCGACGAGATCGTTCAGGTCGACGCCGACGAAGCTGTGCCGATCGGGCCGCGAGAAGTTCAGCAGGCGATTGGCGATGTCGGAGGCGCGAAACGACTGCTGCTCGATCCGTTTCAGGAGCCCGTAGCGCGGGTCACTGGGATCGGTTTCGTCGAGCAGCATCTGCGCGTACGACGAGATGCCGGTGAGCGGGGTGTTCACCTCGTGGGCGACCCCCGACGCCAGCAGGCCGATCGACGCGAGCCGCTCCTGCTGGATCAGGATCTCCTCACGATGCACCTCTTCGGTGACGTCGTCGAGCGTGACCACCCAGGTCAGGGGACCCTCGCCTGACGGGGGGACGGAGAAACCGAGGTGGACGAATCGCGTCTTGCCGCCAGGGCCGAGGAGGGTCTGGCGGAATCGTCGCGGCTCGGCACCCTCGGGAGTCGCCAGCGCCTGACGCAGCTGCACGGCGAACCCGGGGTCGAACGCCTCGTCGAGCGTGCGTCCGACCGCCGCCTCCGCCGGCCGCCCGGTGATCTCCGCGAGGGCCCGGTTCCAGGCCACGATCCGCTCCCCCGCCTCGACCACCAGGATCCCGACCCGGCTGCAGTCGAGGATCCCTTCATTGAAGTCCTTCAGCCGCTCGATCTCCTGAGCCCGGCGGCGCAGCTCGCCGAACAGGCGCGCCCCCTCGACCGCAATCGCGGCCTGCTGTGCCACGTCTTCCAGCAGCTGCCGATCCTCGGAGTTGAGCGGGGCGCCGTCGCGCCGCTCCGGCAGCATCAGCACGCCGACCAGGACCCCCTGTACCGTGAGGGGTACCAGATACCGGAACCCCGCCGCCTCGAAGGCCCCCGCCGGTGAGGCCTCCCCCCGCGGGTCGCGCAGATCGTCGAGATCGAGCGAGCCGGAACGGGCCAGCCCCTTGGCGAGCGGCGAGTCGACCGCCAGCGCCAGGTCCGGCGGCGGGCCGCCAATCCCGCCGGCAAGGCCGCAGACGCCTTGCGCCGGATCGTGGACGAGGATCCAGGCACGGTCGATTCCGAGGGTCCGGACCAGACGCTCCCCGAGCTTCGCCAGGAGCGGTCGCAACTCGCGCTCGCGGCTGAGGTCACGACCGAACTCCTGCAGCGTGCGGCGGTGGTCGAAACGATCCCGGTAGACGATCCGGTCGACCGCGTTGCCGATGACGCCGTTCAGGCGCGGCAGGAGCAGCGCCACCAGAAAGACCGCCATGACCTCGGGCAGGCCCGGGCTCGCCTGGTCGAACAGGCGCCGGAAGACAATCATCGACGCCAGGTACAGCGCCACCGTCGAGCCAAGGAGGGCGCCGGTAGTCAGGCCTCGCTTGAAGAAGAGCTCGAGGTCGGTCAGCCGGTAGCGCGCCACCGCGGCGGACGAGCAGAGCGGCAGGAAGAGGAGCGGCAGCGCCGACAGCTCGCTCCATCCCGGCAGGCGCACGCCGACCGCGGCGGGCGCCAGGTAGAGGGCCACGAACGGCCCCAGCCCGATCGCCGCGCCCGTGAACAACCACTTGAGCGGCCGCCGGACCCGATCCCGCTTCGATCGAAAGTACGCGATCGCCAGGGTCAGGACGCCCGCGGTCAGGCCGACGGCGAGCAGCCCCAGCTCCAGCCGGTCGCGCGCCTCGAGGGCGCGCGGCGGCAGGGCGTAGCGGTACACCCCGGCGGCGCCGACGAGCCAGGCATCGAGCGCCAGGATGCCGATCCCGGGGAGATACCCCGCCAGAATCGCGAGCGCGCCGCGCCAGGTGCGCCGCGGCAGCGAGAAGGCAAGGGCGAAATGCAGGAAGACGGACGCGAAGAAGGCGCGCGCAACCTCATCTCCCCAGTAGAGCGCCCAGTCGATCGCGCCCCCCCGCCCGGAAGGAGAGAACACCAGCAGGCAGAAAGCCACCAGCCCGAGCAGGTAGTACGGAAAGCGGACCTGGCTCGGGGGGAGGCGCAGCGCCAGGGTGGTCGCCAGCACCAGCGACAACAGCCCGACCAGCGCAAGGTAGGTGTAGAGGTGCAGGTCCTCGGTGGCGCCCTCGGGGATGACGTCAACCAGGAGCTGTCGGCCCCCGCGCAGCAGGGTCAGCGGGAGTGGCCTTCCGGGTGAGGCGAGCCAGCCCCGGCTCTCCGCATCGAGCGGTGAGGAGATTGGCTCACCATCGATGGCGAGAAGACGGTCGCCGGGCGCGAGACCCGCGCGCTCGCCCGGGCCTCCGGGGTCGATTTCGGCGACGACCACCCCCTCCGGGGAGGTCGCCCAGCGGACCCCGTCCTCCGACGGAGCCGCGGTCCAGCGAGCGATGAACCCGACACCGCCGAGCAGCAGCGCGACGCCGGTCGTGAAAAGGAGGAGTAGCACCCGGGCGAGGGTCGGGCGCAGGCGCACCTGGCTGGCGCGCGCCGGATCACCGCGATGCCCTGGGCGCTCGACTACAGGCAACATCCCCTCCGACTGGCTTCCGTGATCGCCACGGGGGGGCGGCCCCCCGCGACCGTAGCGCGCGGCGCGGGTGCCGGCTGCCGCTGAGTCGGACGCCCCGCTCCGCCCGCGGCGTCGCTACCAACTCTGATCTGCAAACGCCATACCCGCGGCGGATCGGCACGTCAGTACGGGTGACTCGCCAATGATTCAACATGTTGCACAGAGCAGACGGGTGCAACGCACCAGCGCGCTCCGATATTTTGGATCGGGGTTCCGGAGTTCCCGGCAGGTTCAGAAACTGATCGAAACCCCTCCGTTGACCCGGCGCAGGTCGCCCGCTACTCCCACGCGAGCTAGCTCGACAGCACCGGCGTCGTCGGCTGAGCTGTTCAGGACCGCCTCGTAACCGACCAGCAGGCGCCAGTCCCCGTGTCCGGGCTTGGCGAAGATGCGCTGCTGGACCACCACATCAACTCCGGAGTAGGTCGCTTCTACCGGGCTTCCGGCGAGGCCCGTAAGGTGGTTGCTCTCGACACGCTGGTACTCGAGTCGAACGTGGGTGCCGGTCGGCAGCACCTGCGTGCTCAAATAGGCCCCCAGGAACTCCACCGCGCTCGTTCCGAGTGCCTGTGGCGAGGTGCTGGACGGGGCGTAGGCGAGCAGGCTCCCCTCGATCCGCCCCGCCGAGATTCCGGTCGAGTGCCGTACCCGGCCGACGTCCTTCTGGAGGCGCGCGGAGAGCTCGCGCGAGGAGGCGGAGCCATCGCTGATGAACAGGGAGTGCCGGCCGCCGACCGGCGAGCCGAGGTCCGCCTCGTCCACCAGGCGCTCCTGGGCGTACGGACGAATCGCCCCCGAAATCTCGAGGCTCACGCGGCCATCGAATTGGCCGCTCCACGACAGGAGATACCCCATGCGCTGGGCCGCCCCTCCGGGATCGTCGGGCGTCAGGCTCCCGCCGGCCGCCAGTCCGTCCGCCTGCCGATCGTCGAGCTTCACCATCACCAGCGCGCGGACCGTCTGTCCGGGTGCGGGGCGATACGTCACGCCCGCCTGGGGAAGCAGGAACGACACGGGTTGCTCGAACCCGACGTGGTGAAGGTCGAACCCGAAGTCCAGGTCGAGTGAGGCGAGCAGTTCGTACGACTCCCGCCCGAAGACGTTGACCGACCAGCCTCGCTGCCCGAGGGCCACCGGAGAGACGGCCGACCACTCCGGTCCGAGTGGAAGGCGCAGGTCCTCCGACTCGAACTGGTAGACATCGGCCCGCATTCCGACACGGAGGCGGTGCCGGGCCGCGGGTGAGAAGGCGATCGCGCCCGAGGCGCCCCAGCGCTGATCCTGCACCGGCTCCCAGCCGCTCGGGTTGGCACCGGTGAGATCGGCCGCCCCGTACTCGAGGTGCACGTCGAGCAACGACTCGCCGACCTGCCCCTTCCACCCGGCGTTGTACCCCCAGGCGCGATTCCTCCGGGCGCTCGGCTCGCTTTCGGGGAGCGCAGCGGAGGAGTTGAAACGGTGGTCGTTCTGGTCGAAGTACGCCACGAGGTCGACCCGATTGTGCGGATCGGCCGCCAGGTTGACGTTCATCAGGACCTGATGCGTTTCGTCCGCCACCCCCGTCAGTGGGCCCTCCTCGAAGGCGGCGGCCTCCCGGCCCGTCTGACCCGCGATCGACCAGGTGAGCGCCTCCCCGTAGCGGCCGGCGACGTAGACCTCCGTCGAGCGGCCGTCCTCGATCGGGGCGGTCTCCCCCGGCTGCCCTCCGAGAGCCAGCGAGAACCACTGCTGGATCTCGCCGTCCACCTGCGAGCGGGGCCGCACCGCCGTGCTGGATCCGCGGGCGACGCTCCCCGGGGCTCGAGCGGACTCCGGCACGGAGGGATCCGCGCCAGCAATCGAAGGTTCCAGGCTGCGCAGGATGTCCCGGGCCGGCAGGCGCAGCATCCAGGCGGCGTCCGCCGGAACCGGACGCTCGCTCCCAGGCGGCAGCGCCTCGCCAAGCAACCTCAAGGTCAGATCCACCGCCGGGGCCGCAGCGGTGTCGATGCGGCGCAACGTCGTCTGGTAGCCGAGTTTGGAAGCGATCAGGAGGTAGCGACCGGGGTCGACAGGAGGAAAGACGAAGCGGCCGTCCCCCTCCGTCACCGCCGCCACGACCTCGCTCCCCGAGCGCCCGAGGAGGACGCGCACGCCTCCAACCGGGGAGCCTGCCAGGTCGAGGATCGCTCCCTGCACCTCGGCCGTGGGCGCTCCCGTCGGTGCGCCCAGCCAGACCAGCGCCGAGAGGGCAAGGCAGGCAATCCAGCGAATCGTCGGGCGGGGAGAGAGCATTGAGATCCGGGCCGGTGGCGACGGTCGGCCGCTTGATTGACCGCGGTCCGCGGCTCCTGGAAGCTGGGGCCCCGGACCAGAGCAGCGCAATCCTACGCGCGACCGCTCCTGGTGTCAACCCTATCAGGCTCAGGAACAAGGGTTTCCGGCCTCGGGAGGGGCAACGGCGGAGTGGCGGCTCAGCCGGATCGCGTGCGCCTGCACACGCGATCGCGCCGTCCGGTGGCCTGGTTCCGCTCAGAAGGCCGCGACGATGGCGAGTTCGAACCCGAGATCGGTGGTCCCATCGGCGAGCGGCAGGCGCAGGGTGAGAAACGCCTGTTCTCCGTTGCGCAACCCCCACGGGGCAACCGCCCGAACCGGCCGACCGCGCAGCACGCCCGAGAGGGTCGCGGTTCCGGTCAAGACGCCGTCGGAGATCTCGACGGCATGCAGGTCCGCCTGCAGCGACTCGCTCGGCTGTGAGCCGCGCGCGGGTTCGAGGCGGAACCCGAAGGTGTACGAGGCGGTATGACCCACGAGCGAGCCGAGCACGGGGGACTCGACCAGATCGAGCCCGCTCGCGGTACGGCGGTAGATCCAGAGCCGGTAGGTCACCGGCGCCGGCGCCGCCGAGATGCCGGTGCGCGGCACCACCACCTCCTCCTGCACCCAACTCCGCGCCGAGAGGTGAACGACGACGCGCTGCCCCGTCGCGGCCGAAACGTACGGCTCGTACCAGATCGACCCCGGTAGGTTGACCTCGCCGCCGCCGCTGCGGAGCACGACCTCTCCGGACGGCGCCGCGTGCGCGGTCGAGTCGATCACCATCCGCAGCGGCGTGCGGTCCCGCCCGGCGACCGGGGCCGCCCCGGGCTCGGAGGCGGCGGGCTGGGCCTCTCCTCCCTCGAGCCGCAAGCGCAGATCGATGGCGACGGTCTCGACGACCGGCTCCCCGCCTCCCGGGAGCGCCACGCTCACCTGCAGCAGCCCCTTGCGACCCGGAGAGAGAACCGCTCGCTCCCGACGCGCCTGCTCCGAACCGCTGGCGCCGACCAGCAGCACCGTGGCCTCGACCTCCACCAGCCCCGAGGCGACCGCCGCCGGTTCCGGCGCCGGGGGCGGCGGCGGGCCGGGAGGCACGGGCGCGACTGCGGCGAGCAGCACGAGAGCGGCAAGCAATCGATGCACGCCGGTACTCTAACGCATGCGCCGTGCCGCGCAACCCCGCCGCGGGCGGCGCCGTTCCTGTCTTGCTGGCGCCGGTCGCGTGGTTCATAATGCAGCCGCCGGGAGGAACGTGATGGGAATCTCCGTCGACGAAGTGCGGCGCGTGGCCGCGCTCGCGAAACTCGAACTCGACTCCGCGGAGACCAGCCGGTTCGCCGCGCAGCTCAGCTCAATCCTCGACTACATCGAGCGCCTGCGCCGCGTCGACACGACGGGAGTGGATCCCGCGACCGCGAGCGCCGCGGGGGAGACGCGCCTGCGCCCCGACACCACCGCGGAGGGTCTCGCCCCCGCGGCTGCCCTCGCCAACGCCCCCCAGGCGGCGGCGGGACATTTCTGCGTCCCCCGGGTGATCGGTTGACCCGGCCGCGACCCGCGGCACTCCTCATCCCGTGAATCTCGCGTCGCTGAGCGCCACCCAGATCCGTGAGCGCGTGAACCGCGGGGAGATCACCGCGGAGGCGGTCACCCGCGCCAGCCTGGAGCGCATCGAGTCGCTCGACGTGAAGCTCGGCGCGTTTCTCCGGCGCTGTGACGAGTCCGCGCTCGCGGCCGCTCGTGACGTCGATCTCCAGGTCGCCGGAGGGGCGAGACCGGCGTTGGCCGGGGTCCCGATCGCGGTGAAGGATGTCCTGTGCACGCGCGGGGTCACGACGACCTGCGCCTCGCGCATCCTTGAGCACTACGTGCCGGCGCACGACGCGACGGCCGTGGCGCGGCTGCGCAAGGCCGGCGCGGTGGTCGTCGGTAAGACGAACATGGACGAGTTCGCCATGGGCTCGTCGAACGAGAACTCGGCGTTCGGCCCGGTACGCAACCCGTGGGACACGGGGCGGGTCCCGGGCGGGTCGAGCGGCGGCTCCGCGACGGCGGTGGCAGCCCGGATGACGCCCGTCTCCCTGGGGACGGACACGGGCGGCTCGGTCCGGCAGCCCGCGTCGCTCTGCGGGGTCGTGGGCCTCAAGCCGACGTACGGCCGCATCTCCCGCTTCGGGCTGATCGCGTTCGCGTCGTCGCTCGATCAGATCGGGACCTTCTCGCTGACCGTGCGCGACTGCGCCGCCGTGCTGGGCGTCATGGCCGGGGAGGATGCGCGTGACATGACCGCCGCCCCGATCCCGGTGCCGGACTACGAGTCGCTGCTCGGCGGCGGCGTGAAGGGACTGCGCATCGGGGTGCCGCGAGAGTATTTCGGCGCGGGGCTGGCCCCGGAGGTCGGGGACTCCGTCCGGGCGGCGCTCGGCACGCTGACCGCGCTCGGCGCCGAGCTGCGCGAGGTGTCGCTGCCTCACACCGAGTTCGCCATTCCCACCTACTACATCGTCGCGAACGCGGAAGCGTCATCCAACCTCGCCCGCTTCGACGGGGTCCGCTACGGCCTCCGCGCCCCCGGCGCCGGCGACCTCGAGGAGATGTACCGGGCCACGCGATCGGCCGGGTTTGGGGCGGAGGTCAAGCGCCGCATCATGCTCGGCACGTTCGTCCTCGCGGCCGGGTATTACGACGCGTACTACCTCAAGGCACTGCAGGTCCGCCGGTTGATCCGGCGCGACTTCGAGCAGGCGTTCGAGCAGGTCGACCTGCTCGCGGGACCGACCGCGCCCGAGACCGCGTTCCCGCTGGGCGCGAAGTCCGACGATCCCCTGGCAATGTACCTCTCCGATATCTACACCGCGACCGCCAACCTGGCGGGGCTGCCGGCGATCTCCGTCCCGTGCGGGCTCGGGTCGGGAAACCTACCGATCGGCCTGCAGCTGGTGGCGCCGCACTTCGAGGAGCCGCGACTGCTGCGCGCGGCGCAAGCGCTCGAGGAGGCGATCGGCTGGGCGCAGTGGCGCCCCGCGCTCGCGGGGGCGGCGTGAGCCGGATGCCTCGCTGCCTGGCGACGCTGGCCCTCGGGGCGCTCTGGCTCGCCCCCGCCGCCGCAGCGGCGGCCTCCCGGACGCCTCGCGCCGGGGAGCCGCTGGCCGCCTGCGTCGACGGACGCCCCTTCCTGCTGGTGAAGCCGAGGAATGGCGAGGGGTACGCGCTGCTGGCGCAGCGCTTCGCCGGCAGCGATCGAGACTGGCGCCGCATCCGGGAGGCGAACGACGGGCGCCAGGTGCAGAACGGCAGGGCGGTGCGAATCCCGCTCGAGCTGCTGCTGCCGGAGCATCGCCTGCAGGTCCTCACCTCGCTGTTCCCCGAGGACGCCGCTCGCGACGGTGGCTGGAGTCATCTCACCGGGCAGCGCCCGGCCCGGCGCTGCCGGGAGACGGCGGAGGACGTCGCCGTCTGGTTCACGGGCGTCGCGACCCGCGGCCCCGAGCTGGCGCGCCGCAACAACCTCGGCCCGGGGCCTTTCCCGGCCGGCACGCGGGTGCAGGTACCGCGCGACCTGCTGCTGCCGATCTTCGCGCCCCCCGAGAGCGAGGCGGAGAGCACGCTCGCGTACGGCAAGGACGACGCCGGCGAGTACGCGGTCTACCGGCTGCGGGCCGGGGAGGCTCTCTACTCGTCGGTGGTGATCCGCTTCAGCGGCCGCCTCGATGCCGAGGAGGTGAACGAACTCGCCGCCGACGTGGCGCGGTGCAGCGGCATCGCCGATGTCCGTGACATCCCTGTAGGGTTCCCCGTGAAGATCCCCCTCGACCTCCTGCTGCCGCAGTTCCTGCCGCCCGCGCACCCCGATCGCATCGCCTACGAGGCCGGCCGGCTGGAGGCCAGCCAGCACCAGGTGCAGGTGACGGCGCCTCGCCTCCAGGGGGTGCACGTCATCCTCGACGCGGGACACGGCGGCATCGACGTGGGGACGACCCACGACGGGATGGACGAGGACGAGTACGCCTACGACGTCCTGTGCCGCGTCAAGCGCTTGCTCGACCGCGACACGGCGGCGATGACGCTGACGACGATCGAGGACAAGGTCACCCACTACACCGTGCGTGACGAGGCCCGGCTGGCGCGCGATCGGAACGAGCAGATTCGCACCACCCCGCCGCACGTGCCGCGCGATCCGGGCGAGCGCGCACTCGGCGTGAACCTGCGCTGGTACCTGTCGAACTCCTTCTATCGCAGGCTGGTGGATCGCGGCGTCGACGCGAACAAGATCGTCTTCATCAGCTTCCACGCGGACTCGCTCCACCCCTCCATCCAGGGGGTGATGGTGTACGTGCCGGGTGAGGAGTTCCGCAGTGGGCGCTACGGCTCGAGCCGCGCCGACTACGCCGCGTTCGCGGAGGTCCGGGAGCAGGAGTTCGTGTCGTTCGGGCGCGACGTCCGGGTCCATTCCGAGGGGGTTTCCCGGCAGCTCGCCGACGTGCTGATCGGCGCCTACCAGCGCATGCAGATGCCGGTGCACAACTACCAGCCGGTCCGCGATCGGATCATCCGCCGGAGGCAGACCTGGGTGCCCGCGGTGATTCGCTGCTCCGAGGTGCCGGTGAGCCTCTTGATCGAGCTGGGAAACCTCAACAACGAGGGGGACCGCAAGCACTTCCGCGACCCGGCGTTTCGCGAGCGCCTGGCGCAGGGACTGGTCGCGGCGCTGATGCGGTTCTACGACGGGGCGGACGCCCCGCCGGGGGGCGACCAGAAGGCGGTGGTGCACGCTCTCGGCAGCGCGGCGCCTTGAGCTTCAGACGTCCGGCGGGATGAAACCGCATGTAGACACTCTCGCCCGACGATGGGATAATCGCGGCGCGCAGGTGCCCATCTCGATCCTGCCCTCCCCTCCCGTGGCCCAAGCGGAGCAGCCAACATGAAGATCCTGGTGATCGGCGGCGGCGGTCGTGAGCACGCCCTGATCTGGAAGCTGCGCGAGAGCCCGGACGTGCAGCAGATCTACTGTGCCCCCGGCAACGCCGGGATCGTGGCGCTCGCCGATTGCGTGCCGATCGAACCGACCAGTCTGGTGGAGGCCGCCGACTTCGCGGAGAAGCTGCGGATCGACCTCACGGTGGTCGGGCCGGAACTTCCTCTGACCCTGGGGATCGTCGACGAGTTCGGGAAGCGGGGGCTGCCGATCTTCGGCCCGTCGCGCGCCGCGGCCGAGATCGAGGGCTCCAAGGCGTTCGCGAAGGAGTTTCTGGTCCGGCACGGAATCCCCACCGCGCGGCACGAGACCGTCTCCTCGCTCGCGGCCGCGGAACGACTCCTCGCCAGTCGCGAGACCCGCTTCCCGGTCGTCCTCAAGGTCGACGGGCTGGCAGCCGGGAAGGGGGTGGTCATCGCGCGCACCCGCGACGAGGCGGGCGCGTTCGCGCGCGAGGTGCTGGAGGGGAGGATCTACGGCAACGCCGGTGACCGCCTGCTCATCGAGGAGCATCTCGAAGGGCACGAGGCGTCGTTCTTCGCGCTCTGCGACGGACGGCGGATCGTGCCGCTGGTGGGGTGCCAGGACTACAAGCGGCTCGGCGAGGGGGACACCGGACCGAACACCGGGGGGATGGGAGCGCTCTCGCCGACCTCCCGGCTCGGTCCCGAGACCTTCCAGCGCGTCGTGCGCGAGGTGATCCTGCCGACAGTGTCCGGGCTGGCGGCCGAGGGGCGTCCCTACCGCGGCGTCCTCTACGCCGGGCTGATGCTCTGCGCCAGCGGCCCGCAGGTCCTCGAGTTCAACGCCCGCTTCGGCGATCCCGAGACCCAGGTGCTGATGCCGCGCCTCAAGGGGGACCTGCTTCCCGCTCTCCTCGCCGCCTCCACCGGCACCCTGGAGGAGACGCATCTCGAATGGCGCCGGGAGGCCTGCGTGACGGTCGTCGCGGCCGCGCAGGGGTACCCCGGGCGCTACGAGACCGGCCGGCGGGTCGATGGAATCCCCGAGGCGGAGAAGCTCGACGGGGTCGCCGTCTTCCACGCCGGGACGCGGCTGGAGGGGAATCAGACGGTCACCGTCGGCGGACGTGTTCTCGCGGTCTCCGCGCTCGGGGCGGACGGCGCTCAGGCCGCGGAGCGCGCCTACGGCGGGCTCGAGCGGATCCGTTTCGACGGCATGGTCTTCCGGACCGACATCGGGCGCGAACCGGCGGCCGCGGGAAAGCGATGAAGAAACCTCGGACCAGGGAGAGCCGGCCGCCTGCCGGGCCGCAGGTCGGGATCGTGATGGGGTCCGACTCCGACGCGGACGTGATGTTCGACGCGGCGCGAGCCCTCGACGAGTTCGGGGTCACCTACGAGATGGAGGTCTGCTCGGCGCACCGGACACCGCAGCGCGCGCAGCGCTACGCGCTCGAGGCTCGCGAGCGCGGCCTGAAGGTGATCATCGCCGGCGCGGGCGGCGCCGCCCACCTGGCCGGGGTGATGGCGGCCGGCACGACGCTTCCCGTGATCGCCGTGCCACTCGCCGCCACGCCGCTGGGCGGGCTCGACGCGCTGCTCTCGTCGGTGCAGATGCCGGCGGGGGTCCCGGTCGGGACCGTCGCCATCGGCAAGATGGGAGCGCGCAACGCCGGACTCCTCGCGGTGCAGATCCTGGCAGTCCACGATGCCGCCCTGGCCGCGGCGCTGGCGCGGGCGCGGACCGCCATGGTCGCCTCGGTCGCCGAGAAGAACCGCCGCCTGCAGGCCCGCCTCCCACAGCTGCGACGGGGAGAGTAGGTCCTCCGTACCGAGGGGTGTTCCGCGCGTCATGTCGGCCACCTTCAGAATCACGACCCACGGCTGCAAGCTCAACCTCGCCGATTCGAGCGAGGCGGCCGCGCGGCTCCGCGCGCAGGGGCTGCGACCGGCCAGCGGTGGCGAAGAGGCGCAGGTGGTGGTGGTCAACACCTGCACGGTCACCCACCGGGCGGACGCCGACGGCCGTCAGGCGCTGCTGCGGGCCCGCCGTCAGAACCCGGGTGCGCTGATCATCGCGACCGGCTGCTACGCGGAGCGCGACCCGGCCAAGGTGAGTGCGCTGCCGGGCGTCGACCTGGTGCTGCGACGGGAGGAGCGCCCGGCGCTCGGTGTCCGGGCCGCCGCCGCCCTCGGTCTCCAGGCGGTTCAGCCCTCCACCGCCGAGGACCGGGTCCCTTCCTGCTTCGGCGAGAGCACCGGGGATGACCACACCCGCGCCTTCCTCAAGGTGCAGGAGGGGTGCGACCTGGCCTGCGCCTACTGCGTGATCCCCCAGGTGCGCGGGCGCAGCCGGTCCGTCCCACCGGAGGTCGTCGGCGCACGGCTGCGCTCCCTCATCGCTCGCGGGTACCAGGAGATCGTCCTGACGGGCGTGAACTCCGGGGACTACGGAAAGGACCTCTCGCCGCGCACCGATCTCGCGGCGCTGCTGCGCACGCTGCTGCGCGCTCCAGGGCTGGGACGGCTGCGGCTCAACTCGCTCGAGCCGCGCACGGTCAGCGCGGAGATCGTCGCGCTGTTTGCGGGAGAGCCGCGGCTCGCGCCCCACCTGCAGGTGCCGCTGCAGAGCGGCAGCGACCGGGTGCTGGCGCGGATGCGGCGCAACTACCGCGCCGGCGACTACGTCGCCCTGCTGGAGCGGTTGGCCCTCCGCGTCCCCGGGATCGGGCTCGGCGCGGATGTCCTGGTGGGTCACCCGGGCGAGGGGGACTCCGAGTTCGAGGCGACCGAGCGCCTCATCACCGCCACTCCCCTCACCTACCTGCACGTCTTCTCCTACTCCTCCCGGCCGGGCACGGCCGCCGCAGAGCAGGGGAACCGAGTGCCGGGCGCGACGATTCGCGCCCGCGCCGCCCGCCTGCGCGAGGTGGGTGCGTGCCTGCACCAGGGGTTCCAGGAGCGCTGTGTGGGCCGGACGCTCGAGGTCCTGGGGCTGCGTGCCGTGCGCGACGATGGGCGGGTGCCCGCACTTGCCGGCAACTTCCTGTCGGTCGCGCTCGAGGCCGGGGAAGCGGCGCGCAACCGCCTGCTCGCCGCGCGCCTCGTGCGCACCGAGGGCGCCGCGATCGTCGCCATCCCCGCGTCGTGAGCTGGCGTCCCAGGTCGGCAGGGCTCAGCGCAGGAGGCGTTGAAACGTGATCTGGTGCCGCCGGAAATCGAAGGTCACGTCGAACATGACGAGCTGCTTCATCCCGAGCACGGCGTGGATCTCAGGGCCGTAGAAGTTCGCCAGCCGCCGCAGGTCGGCCGCGAACAGATTCTCGATCCGCAGGTTCTCCTCCGCCAGGTTGATCTGCACCTCGCGCACGACCTGCGCCTCGACCACCTCGCCGCTGATCCCCTCGAGCGACACCCCGTAGCCCGCCGCCGGGGAGGCGTCGAGGCCGGGGAGCTTGCGCAACACCGACAGGTCGAGAACGCTGCTCTCGGCCCCGGTGTCGATCAGCGCATTGGCGGGCATCCCCTGGATCTCGACGCGAATGACGATCTGTCCGCTGAACGACAAGAACGGCATCGTGACCGGCGGGCCGCGGCGGTTGTCGGCGCGCGGCCGCATCGGGTCGCTCTCCCCGGGCTCGGGGAACCGGCTGAGCGTCAGCGTGCGGCGGCTGTTCTCGAGATGCACCCGCAGCTGGCGCAGCGCGGCGGGATTGAGAATGCCGTCGCCGATGCCGACCAGGTCGATCCCCTCCGCCGGGACCCGTCGCACCTCCAGCTTGTCGAGGTGGAGCGAGTCGAGGAAGACGATGTCACCGTAGAGCGCCGTCTGCAGCCCCAACCCCTCGAACTTGCTGGTCCCGTACGAGACCAGACCGAGCCGGCGCATCAGCGTGCGAGAGACGTGGATCCCCTGCGTCCCGGTGTCGAGAAGGAAGTTGAACGGTCCCTGCCCGTTCACCTTCACATGGACGAAGGGGGTGTTCGGCGTGGCGCGGCGGTGGTAGCCCGTCCCCATCGGCCCGTCCTCCTGGGAGATGAACTGCGCCTTCGAGGTCCGGCTCGGGGTGAAGAACAGGCGCACGCGCTCCGGCTTCAGCAGCCCGGAGATGTTCATGAAGCCGCCATGCGTCAGCGCCTCCAGGAGATTGAGACGCCCGCGCGCCACCTCGTCACCCTGCGGCGAGGCGGCGAGGATCTGGGTGTAGATGCGCCGCTCCTCCTCGGGATCCTCGACGGAGCGCGCCAGCAGCCAGAGGACCGCGACGTTGCTGGGATAGCGCGCCGCAATCCGGCGAAGGTAGCCGAGCCCCTCCTCGCGGAACCCCTGCGCTAGACACACCTCGGCGAGCCCCGACAGCCCGTCGATCTGATCGGGTTGCAGCTCTAGCGCCCGCCGGTACGCCGTCTCCGCGTCCGCGAAGCGTCCGTCACGCTGGGCGCGGACGCCGATCAGCACGAACACCTCCGCGCGGCGCGGGTCGAAGGCGAGCAGCCGCCGGATGGCGGCCTCGAATGCAGGAGCGTCACCGGCCTCGTGGTAGGCACGCGCCAATCCGAACAGGGGCCCGAACGCCGGCTCCGAGCCGGAGAGCACCTGTTCGTAGAGAGCCGCGGCGCCCTGGTAATCTCCGCGCTCCAGCCGTCGCGACGCCTCCGCCTCGGCCGCGGCCTCGCCCGCCGGCGCGGGCGTCTCCCCGGCCGCGGCCACCCAGAGCCACGCCGCCGCCACGCCGCCCGCACCCCATCTGGTTCTCATCCGTCTCATCGCCTGCAACCGCTCCCCGTTGCATTCTAAACGCACCCGGAGGCCTCGGGCACTGCGGCCCCAAAGTGCTACCATCCGAAGCGATGAACAACCTCGTCGAACGGCTCGTCCGGATCGTCGGCACCGATGCCTCCCTCGGCAATCGCGCCCACCCCTCTCCGCACGCCGTGGTGGTCACCAACGCCGAGTTTCCGCTCGTTGCCGAGGCGAATCTGGTGCACTCGATCCGCCTGCCGGAGGGGTTCGGGCTCGGAGAACTGCTCGACGACGTCGAGCCGCAGCTCGCAGCAGCCGGCACCCCATGGCGGCACCTCATCGAGGATCCGCTCTCCCGCCCGGCCGATCTCGGGCAGCGGCTCGGCGAGGCGGGCTTTGCCGCCCGGGTCCGGATTGCGGCGGTGTGCACGGGCGAGCCGCAGGGAGGTGCAACCCCGACCCTTGATATCCGCGGCATCGCGGTGAAATCGGCGTGGGCCGCCTTCAGCGATCTTCGCCGCACCCTGCAGGCAGCCGACGGCAAATCCGGCGAGCAGCTCGATCAGTCGGCCGGCATCGGCCGGCGCCGCAGCTTGTCGTCAAACGTGCGCTACTACCTGGCGCTCCTCCGCTTCGACCCGGTCGGCCACGTCGGGCTGCTGTCCGCCGGACGGACGGGGATGGTGGTGGACGTCGCCGTGCACCCCGACCGTCGCGGGCAGGGAATCGGCCGCGCCATGCTCCGGGCCATGGCGGAGCGATCCCGGC
>Ga0137429_1000266_pt1 | contig 24920 bp, 45 predicted proteins | sample EasRivERMZT736_2_FD_102304 | JGI IMG/M metagenome (GOLD analysis project Ga0137429, IMG submission 102304) | Soil microbial communities from meander-bound floodplain in the East River, Colorado, USA - East River MetaG ERMZT736_2 | ecosystem: Environmental > Terrestrial > Soil > Floodplain ...
CTGTTGCGCCGGCTGTCCGCCGGCAGGTTGCCCCGCCTGCAACTGTTGGAGCCGCTGCATGGCGATCTGGCCTTGCAAGAGCCGCTGGGCCACGTCGCGGCGGTGATGCGGGTTGTTGGGGTCGATCTGGCTCACGTACATCAGATGCTGACCCAGGGCCTGGCCTTCAGGGCTGAGTCCCGCCTGGCCGGTCATTGGGTCCGTCTGGTACAGCCATTCGCCGTTTTGCTGCACAAACTGGCTGGCGGCTTGATTGGCGTCGTACTGCTGGAGGGCGGCCTGCACGCGCTGATCGACTTGCTGCTGCACACGCTCTTCCAGACCGCCCCAGATGGCTTCCGCCGGGTCTTTCGCCAGCCGCTCAAGCTGCTGGTTCTTCCATTCGGCGTAGGCCCGGATGCGTTGCGGAAGGTCCGGCTGGGCGCCAGGCTTGGAGACCCACTCCTGGGCTTCCTCATCGAACCGCACCATGCCGGTCCAAGACGGGTCGTAATCCGGAGCCTTGGGCCAGTAGGACGGCTTCGCGGGAGCCGCGGGCTGCTGTTGGGCAACCTGCGCCGCCTGTTGCCGCTGGGCCTGCCATTGCTGGAACTCGTTCCAGACCGGCATCACCTGCTGGCCGTAGGCCGCCGCCTGCTGAAGCTGCTGGTGGGCCTGCTGGAGCTGGTAGTTCTGCCTGGCCACTTCCCGCAGGGCTTCCAGGGCCTGGGTTTCATCCTCGGGCAGATTCAGGCCGCTCTGGACGACTTTTTCACGCCAATCCGACCACGTGGAGGGAGGCGGAGCGGCGGTTTCAGGCGCTTCCGCCGCCAATTCGGCAAAAGACGCGGGTTCCTGCGTGGAACCGGGGTCCGGAGTGCTGGAAATCGGCTCTTCTGTCGGAGTGGCGGCCTCGGAAGGCTCTTTGACGGGCATGAATGTGTCTCGTGAGCGCTAAAACGCAGTGCGTCACGTGACTAATGCCGGGGTTTTGGGCTAAAGCTGAAACAAACAGAAGAAAAGGCTTTCTTTTGGACGCGATTTTGGTAGAATCTTCGTGTTTAATACATGCTTCGTAGGATTCACCGATGCTCAGGCACGAGATTTTGGAGAAATTGCTGGCATTGGGCCACGATGTCACGCATGCCATGATTTCCAACGCCTACCGCTACGGTGGCCTGGATCCGCCGCCCAAGGACGGCTTCGGAAAATACTGCTGGACGGACAAGGACGTGATGCTGCTCTCGCACTATTTCAGGCACCATCCGAATTGCAGGCGCGTGCTCGACCCGGCCGACAAGCGGCGAAAGGAGAACAGAATCGTCCGATGACCGAAGCCGACGTTTCCACCGAGTTCCATTGGCGGCTCAACCACTGCGACCGCAACCAAGACCCGGCCAGGCTGTGGTCCATCTGGCACCTGCTGTCGCAGACCATCGCCTACCGGGTGCCTGGGGACGCTGTGGAGTTGGGCTGCTTCCAGGGCCACACCAGCGTCTTCCTCAAGAAAACCCTGCTGTGGCTGGCCCCGGAGAAGGAACTGCACCTGTTCGACTCGTTCCAGGGGCTACCGGAACTCGGGCCGGAGGACGCCGAGACCCAGCACCCGCACCTGATCCGACGCGGCGCCGTTGCCTGTCCGAAGGCGGCCGTCGATAATTACTTTGCGGCGCGGGATTGCCCACTGCCCCGGATCGTGCCAGGGTGGTTCCGGGAAACTCTTCCGCAGGAACTGCCCGGCACGATCTCCTTCGCGCTCCTGGACGGCGACCTGTACGATTCCATCCAGGTCAGTCTGCGTGAAGTCTGGCCGCGGTTGTCTCCGGGCGGCATCGTGGTGGTGGACGACTACAGTTGGAACGGCTGCCCCGGCTGCACGCAGGCCGTGGACGAGTTCTTCGCCGACAAGCCGGGCTGCTGGTTCAAGCAGTTTGGCGTGGTCCAGGGATTCGGGAGGAAACCGCTGTGATGGCTGAGCACTCGCCGGAACCGTGGACTTCCGAGGACCGCGGCTTCATCACCGACGGCACCGGAAGGCTCATCCTTTGCCGTGGTGAAGACGGCTGGGGCGATGACGGAGACTTCGAGCGAGTGGCAGCTTGCGTCAACGCCTGCCGAGGCGTTTCGACCGAGGCGCTGATTGAACTTGCGGAAGGAACGCGGCAGAGTTCTCCGGAACAGAGTGCGGTGAAGTGGCTGGAATGCTGCGTGTCGGTGGACGGTGAAGGCTACGCGGTGCTCGCCTCTCCAGCCGGTGGCCGAATCCCGATCACCAACGAAGAGCGCCGCCAAATCGTCGCGTCCGTGCGGTCACTGGCCGGCATCCCAACCGAAACCCTGGAATGGCTGGCCAAGCACGAGCCGCAGCGGAAAACGCTCGTCAGCCAGATCGTCGCCTGGCTGGAGATCGAGCGGAAGTGCGTGGACGGCATGGAGAAAGGAAACCGGCAGAGATGAAAGAAGAAGAACCCGCTCGGTGGGCGGAGGCGGCGAAAGTCATAACCGCGGAAAAGATTCGCTTGTCGAGCCGGCAGCATGTCTCGCTGGAGGCCGTTCGACGCGCTGAACTCTCTTCCTGGGAGGATCACTGCGCCCGGTCGCTGGTTCTGAGCATGGAGACGTACATTCACGGAATCGCCAAGGAGCGAATCTCCGTCCACAAACGCTGGCCGAAAGACTGGTGGCAGGCGTTCAAAGACCGCTGGTTTCCCGCGTGGGCCTTGAAGCGCTGGCCTGTTCAATGGGAGACCATCGACATCGACCAGCAGATTTACCAAGCCGTCTGCCCGCACATTCAAGACGACCCGCAGTCGCGGCACCTGCAATTCCTGTGTCACCCGGACGTGGGGAAGCCATGAAAACCAACTGGCCGGAAGGCGACTCGCCCGTAGAGTATTGGGCGTGGCCGCAATGGCCATTTGGGCGGCACTGTGGCCGTGGAAGCCGAAGAAGCCGCGTGACATTTACGAGGTCGTGGTCGCATCGTGCGATGGGAGCCTGGGCTTATTACGCTAGACCAGCCCTTGCCGCCGCCCGACAACACGCTATAAAGACGGGAGCGGCACGGTGCGCGAAACACCGGCCGCCCCCTTCCACAACCTGTTCTGAGAAGGAGAACAAAGTCATGGCAACCGCCAATGTAGCAGAAAACGGGATGCGAATCCCACCCCCGCGCCCCACCAAGGCGACCCGCATGCGCGAGCAAGCCGAGAAGAACCCAGGACGTTTCTTCGCCTACGTGCGTGTCAGCGACGACAAGCAGGTGGATTCCGGCCTTGGCCTGGAAGCGCAGGTCAACGACCTGAAAGCCTACTACGAACGCACGCTGGAGCACCGCGGCGTCACATGGGACGGCTCCGTGTGGTTCGACCTGGCCGTGAGCGCCTTCAAGCTGAACTTCCTCGACCGGCCAGGCATCGTCGCCCTGAACGAAGTCGTGCGGCCTGGAGACCACGTGGCGGCCGTACGAATGGACCGCTTCGTGCGCAGTCTTGCCGGCTACGTGTCGATGGGCTGCTGGCTCGACCAGAGCGTGTACATCCACATGCTCGACATGGGCGTGGACACCAGCACGCTGATTGGAGCGTCCCTCTTCAAAATGAGCGGGGCCATGTCCGCCGTCATGGCTCAATGGGAGTCCCAGGTGAAGAGCGAACGTCTGAAAGCCGTCAACCGCGTCCGCCGGCAGCAGGGGCGGGCCACCAACGGCAAAAAGGCTTGGGGCTGGAAAACGGTCGTACCGGGTGGGCCGCGCGTGCGGGACACCGACGAGATCAACTGCATGTGGTACATGGACCGGCTGAGCAAAAGCGGTATGTCCGCCCACGCAATCGCCAAGGCCGTGAAGAAGCGCCTGCCCAACCGCCATCCCATGAATGCCTACAAGGTCCACCGGGCCCTGGCGGCGCTCCGGGAGGCGGGATGATATGCAAGACGATGGAATGACGGGACTGCGTGCCGATGGCAGGCACGCCGGCACGGACAAAAGAGACCGGAGAGACATAGCCGGCCCACCGTCCCGTGGTACTGGCCGATAACCAAGCTACGGCACAGGGGTTCGAATCCCCACCGTCATATGGGAAGAGGAAGTGCCGAAATTGATAGCCGCGCTCCAAAAACTACTTGACAAGGGGAAGCCCGAAGTGGTAGGCTGACCCCCGTTATGGCCAGTGATCGAGAACCCTTGGTTCCGGTCGGCGCACGTCGCCCGCCACGGTCGCTGCCCATAACAACCGGCCGGAATCAAGGGTTTTCTTTGCGCCCGGCCTTATGGCCCGGAGATGAGGGCTAATCCCTCCTGCCAGCAAGCCGAAAGGCCTCTACTGGATTGTGTCGTTCAACCAGGACGCCGGGCGACCAATACCTTTGGGACACGGGCTGTCCAGGTTCTGCCCCACCTGGATGGCCTGCTGTCCCTAAAACGTGGAGTGGGCAGCATGAAACTGGGCAGACGCTTTCGGGCACTTGCGGACTTCCGCCTTGGTTTCGGCGAACACCGGAACAAGCGTCTCGCCCAAGTCCCACGGGACTATCTCACGTGGCTGATCTCCACAAAATCTCCCGATCTGTCGGCTGACCGCTGGGCCACCGAACAGTTCCTGAACGCCTGCCGCGGACAACAGCGTGCCGCCAATGGCAAAAGGCCCAGATGTCGCCGGCGGCGGATCGAACGACGCCACGGCGCCAGCAGCCCCTGATTGGCAAACACCAAAGGTCTCACGCCCTAAAGGCCCCGAGGCTGGCCGTTCGACGGTTTACGCCGGAGTTCCAAGGAGGCATACGATTGCCCACGAGGGCCGATCCCCGCCAAGGAACGAAGGGCAGTTTTCCGCGTGGCGACGTGCTGCTGCCCCGCTCCGAAAAGTATCAAGTCAAACTGCGCAAGCTACAGTGTTCGCGCCGCTTTAGGCTAAAGTACCTCTCAGGCGTTAAACGAGACGGGGGGCCGCTGTACGACGCTGCGCCTACGCTGCTGCAGCAGTCGGCTTTCGTCCTTCAGGCTGACCGGTTCGAAAGCCGCCGAGTGGTCGCAAAACGACCAGCAGACCGCCCAAAGGTTTTAGGGTGAAAAAATCCGGGGGGGGAACATACTATAGGTAGGCTGGGCCGAGGGGGGGCCACCACACCCAATCCCCCGCGCGCGTGCCGATGCTGCCGTGCTGGCGCAACGGAACCGTTGCGCTACCTTAAACGCAGTCAACTACCTACGCAGCAAGAGGTTAGCTGCTGCTGAAGGCTGGCGTCGTATATCGGAGGTAGATCGGGTGGAAATTGAGCTGAGGGGGGTGTGGTCGTTTAGCGACCAGGCGAGTGCCGATATGTCGGCACTGGTGGTGCATGAGCAGCACTGCACCAGAACGGGGGCGCTGATAGCCGAGCCGAGCCGAACCTCAGCCTGCTGCAACCGGCCGCAGTTCAACCGGCCAAAACGCGGCGCAGTATAGTAGCGTGTCAATTTCGGCCGCAAACCGTTGCAGCTAAACGACTTCGCAGCAAGACATTCTGTCTGACGCAAGCCAAGTTGTTCGTTTCCAACGGTTTAGCCTCGGTTTTCATAGCGGTTGTACAGTGGTTTTTTGGTATCCCGTAGTACAGGAAGCAAGTTTTTTGCAACCCCGAACCAGCCGGAGCTGGAACCACGAAGCGGCCAAGCCGCAAGGAAACCAGATGCTCACCATCGCCCCTACTCCCCACCTGGACAAGCAAGCCAGACGCAAGCACGTACACGACGAGATCCGCCGCATCCGCCGGAAGAGCTTCTACGTCGATAAGCCGCGGAAGTCTACGCTCTCCCTGAAGATCCTGCTGACAGCGCTACAGCGTGGCAAGATCACCGCGGAGGAAGCCATTGCCCAGCTCGATCACAACATGATCCGGCTGAACGGCTGGCATCGCAGTCTGCCGACCAGCCGTGAAGGCGTGACGTTGGAGCCACGATTGCCGGTGTTCGTCGGGGACTACACTCGTCGTAGCGCCGCCGGTCACGCTTCCCTGGTCCACTAGAGCGTACCCTGTACGGCGCAGGGCAGTGCGCCGTACCGATGTGTGTTCTACCACCGGACGGCACGGTATGCCGACAGCGAGCACTAGGACGGCAATGTGTGCCGGAGGATGGATTACCCCCTATCCCCTTGGAGGATCGACTATGACTAACAGGCTGGAGCAGCGCGTTCAGCGCGAGGTTGCCGTTGACAAGCGGCGGGCGGCCGAGCGCGTCAAGCACCTGGCGGACAACCAGCACCTGACACCCAAGACGGCCAAGCCGGACTTTTCGCCCGGACGCCTGGCGGCCGAGAACATCCGCAAGGAACTGAAACGGGCTTTCCCGCTGGTCAAGTTCGGCGTGACCTCCGACTACAACAGCGTGGATATCCGCTGGACCAATGGCCCCACGTCGAGCGAAGTCAAAGCGATTGCCGGCAAGTACGAAGCCGGCAGCTTCGACGGCATGACGGACAGCTACGACTACAACGCGGACGCGACATTTGGCGACGTGTTCGGCGATCCGAAGTACGTATTCTGCCAGCGCGCCGACACCCTGGAAGGCGTCCGCAAGGCGTGGCAGCTCGCGGGATTCAACCCGGACGATGTTCCCGCTGGCTGGGAGACGGGCGACCGCTGGAAGTGCCAGCACGCCGACGCAATGTTGAGAGCATGGAGCCAGACGAGCCTGTAGCCCAACTGCCCGCACCCGGAGCCGCGCCCCTGGCGGCCGAGGGCCTGGACAGTATGGCCACGCGGAGCCTATCCGCTGGGAGGGATGAACCATGTTGACCCGCTGCAAGCACTGCGGCGCCTGGATTCAAACGGACTACGGCCAAGACGAGCCGGCAGCCCACCAGGACCACGAAGGCACGGCAACCGATCCACGGGCGCCGGGCGACTACGACGACATTTGCGATGTCTGCAATTATGGCGATGGACTGCGTGGCGGCCCGGAGCGCGACCAATGACCACACACACCCTCACCCGCACCGGCCTGCCGCCCATCCAGTTCACCGGCCGCCTGCTGGCCGTTTGGAGGATGCGACCATGAAAGCGAAGCGCCGGAAGTACACGACTGGCCATTGCCAGGACTGCGGACACGAGAAGCCCGTCACGACCATCACGTTTTGGGCGACGGGCATGAAGTACCGCGTTTGCTCCAAGTGCATCTCGCCGTACAGGGGCATCATCAACAAGTCGATGGTCAAGGTTTGACCGAGTATGGCCACGCGGAGCCTATCCGCTAGGAGGGATTGAGGGATGTTGCACACTAAAGGACCGTGGCACTATGGGCGATGCAAGGACTTCGCCAACGTCGGCGGCAGCGCGCGGCTGGTGCCGGCGCGAGGCTGGTTCATCGGCGCAGAGGGACGCTACGACATCGCGGAAGTTCTCCTGACAGCCAGCCAGAGCGCGGCCGAGCAGGAAGCCAACGCCAAGCTGATGAGCGCAGCGCCCGACCTGCTGACAGCGCTCAAAGACCTGCTGGGCTGCTGCGAATTGAACCTCGACGAGATGGAGGACGACACCCGCAGGGCGATCGACGCCGCACGGGAAGCCGTTCACGCTGCCGCAAGCTGGCGGAACGCGAACGAGCCGGACGAGGTGCGCCGATGACCACCCACACCCTCACCCGCACCGGCCTGCCGCCACTGCGCTTCACCGGCCGCCTGCTGGCCGAAGCGTCCAGCGCCCAGGAGCACGGCAGCCGGCGGCACCGTTACCACGTGATCCGGCTCTACGAAGTCGAGCAGGACAGCCGCGCGGAGGGGCCAGCGCGCCGCGTGGTGCAGATCGAATACCGCAGCGTGCCCAGCCGGACGAACAGCCGGCACGAGCACGGGTACGACCAGGCGGAAGCAGTCGAGGCCAGCGCGGTGCCGGAGTACCTGGCCGATTACGACCCGGCCGAGGATGTGACCGGCGGCTATCCGCCCATCGAGCGGTTCGCCGTCCAGCAGGTGCGGATGGTGTCGGAGGTTGTGGACGGATTTGATGCAGCGGTCAGCGCGGTGCTGGCCGCAGCGGGGTATGTGGAGACGATCTAGCCCCCACCGGGGCGCAACCTGGAGAGACGATGCCAACCGAAAAAGTAGCCGTCCACATTGGACGCGACCGCTGCGTGATCACCGAGGCCGAGACCCGTTACACCGGCACGCTGACAGGCGGCGGCCGAAACGTCGAGGTCCACGAGGTTAGCCTGCTGGGCTACACCGTCGAGGGCACGTGGGACCAGGACGGCCGGCACCTGACGCAGGTAGTAGACTGCCCCGACGCGCTGGCCGCTGAGTTGCTGCCGCTGTGGGAGCAGCAGAACCGGGAGCAGGCACGGCGAGACCTGGCAGCCGTCCAGGCGCACGAGCGGGCGTTTTACGGCCGCGTGCTGACCCGCTAGCCGACCTCTCCCGACCCGCCGACCGGGGCACGGCGGAGAGGGAGCGGCCGACGAGCCGCGTAACAATGGAGGATACCGACATGAGCACCTACGAGACGCGAAGAATCGACGGCAGGCTGGAGCGTCGATGCACAGACTGCGGGATATGGTTCGAGCCGGACGCCACGCCTGAGTATCCGCACGGCACGTGGCGTGTCTGTGGCACATGCCGATCCACACGAGGCAAGGCGATCCGCCGCGAAGGGGGCGCGAACGTCCTGGCGGCAGTCGGCGACAGAAATGCGGCGAGACCATGAGCGACTAACCGCCGGCCAAGCCGGCAGGAGAGAGGACATGCCGACGTACAGCGGTGAGCGAAAGAACGGCGGACGATTTGGCAGGCGTACTCCGGTACGCCGTTCACGATGCCGTACTCGTGCCAGTCGTGCTCACACCGACCGCCCTTGTGAAAAGTGCGATGTGTGCAGCAGATTCGGGGCCAAGAAGTACGTCGAGGACATGGGCCCATTGACGCCGCGCGAGCGGCAGGAGAGCCGGGGCGGCCGTGGGCGGTCGTCAACCCGTCAACGGTGGCGGCGGTCGGTGCTGCTTGTTCTTGAGCAGCCGCGGATCGATATAGTGTTTCCAGGCCAGCCCCGGCGTCTTTTGGCCGAGGTACTGCTGGGCGCCTCCTGGCTGCTGGTCCTCTACCGCTGTGGCACCTGACCGACGGAGCCATTTCGGCGAACCTGGCAGGCCGGACGCATTGCACAGCTTTCCAATCCAGTATTGCAGGATCTCGATGTTGATCGGGAACAGCAACTCCCGCGCTGGCGGGAACGTCGCCTCGACCGCCGCCATAGCCTCTGGCGTCAAGCGGCAGAGCAGGGGCCACCCCGTCTTTTGCTGGAGGATGGCAATCGATCCATCGGCCGTCACGTCGCGCCGGCGCAGGGCCAGCAGGTCGCACGGCCGCATTCCCGTGGACCAGCCCGCCAGGAACCACCCCCGCAGTAGCCCGCGTCTCGGGACCCCGCTCGGGAAATCCCCATGGACCCCCGCGACGGCCGCCAGGATCGCTTCCACCTGGATCCGACTCCACGCCTGGGGGATCGTCTCGGGGGCCCGGATGGACTTCACCCGTTTCGGCCAAGTGGCCACCAGGCCGGCCAGCGAGGCGGCCCGCCACAGGGTAACGATCGCCCCGCGGCGATTCTTGATTGTCGCCCGGGCCATTCCGCTGGTCAGCAGGTAGGTCAGCCAGCGATTCAGCAAGTCGTCTGAGAGGTCATTCAGACGCACGGCCCGCCCATCTGGCAGGCCGGCAGCCCATCGATCCAAGCCGAGCACGGCATAGCGCAGTTGCTCGACGGAACTCGGCTTGAGGTCGGCGGAAAGAGCGTACATGCCGATGTAATCGGCCAGCGCAACGGGCATAGCGTGGCCCCCCATTTGGTCGAGGGCCTACGCCGTCAATGACACGCTGCCGTGCTGCCGGCCCGGTTAATCGATCGCCACAAGCCCTTTGGTAATTGCCTGATCGGCAAGCGCCCCTGGGATTCTCCACGCGGAAAGCCGCAAACTAGCTTCGAATCCTAGCCGGGTAGTTGTGTTGATCGTTCCTATTGCAAGCACGTAGCCTATCGTTTACGATGAGGGAATGCAATTCATGCAACGTGAAACCAGGAATTTTCGGGCAAACGTCGCCACCCTCTGCACTGAGCACGGAGAGGTTCAACGCGTTGCAACCAAGGCCGGGATTTCCCGCGTCTTTCTGAGCAAAATCATTCACGGCAAAGCAGTTCCGACGATTGAGGTTGCCGCACAAATCTCCGATGCGCTGGAGTGTCCGCTGGCCGATCTGGTCCAGGACCCCAAAGAATTTTCTTCGAGGCTCGCTAAAGCCTCTTGACGCATCGTAGCCTATCGTTTACGATTGCCGGTGTTGGATAAACACACCGGCATCCGGCTTCCGCCTGGGTGCCTAGGATTGCCCAGGAGCGCACGGAATGCCAGCCACGACGGAACGACTCACCCACGCCGAGCGCGCCAAGCGACGGGCGGAAATCCGCAAGTTCGTGGCGGCTGGCCACAAGCGGACCGAGGCCGCCGACCGCTTTGGCGTCACCGCTACGGTAGTCCGCGACTCATGCGCTGGACTGCCGCGCACGTCTCTGGACAACCGCTGGGGCGGCAGCACCTTCAAGATTCTCGCCGACCTGCTGAACACTTCCGACACCTTGCAGGCAATCGGCGAGCGCAACAACGTGACGCGGCAATGCGTCAACCAGGCGCTGACGTTTGCCAAAGCCGCCGGCATCAAGTTCCCCCACCGAAAGCTGCCGGTCGCCCAAGCCTTGCAGCGGAGGGCGGCCACGTGAACCAACCCCAGAAACACACCATGACCGAACCCAAAACCATCGTCCGCCAAAAGTCCCACGTCCTCCGTGAAGCCTGGACGTTGCTCGACTCTGAATCGCACCAGCCCATCAAGGCGATGGACTGCGCAGGCGAACCGATCCTACTCTACACGGATGGCGTCGTGGCGCAACTGGGTGCCGAGGCCCACCTTCGCATTTACGACATTGATTGCTACCCGGTCAGGATCGAACTGGTGTAGGAATAAAATTCCCATAGGAACGCACGATGGAACCGCTTCAACTCGAAGTCCCCCCCGACGCGAAATGCGCCGCCGACGTCACCGAAGAGCTACAGCTTGTGGCCCGTAGCCCCGGCGAAATGAAGCAGGCGCAGGCTTCGCTCGCCGTGTGGTGCGAATCCAAAGTCTTCATCCTCCAGAGGGACTTGACCGACTTGGTTGAGGCCCTGCAAATAGCCTGCGACCACGGATGGAAAACCGCCCCGCTGGAACGGCAGGTGCGGAACGCCGAAAAGCGCGTGGAGTTCTACCGCAAGGTAAAGGCCGCCGTTGACGCCGGCTACTGCGTCGTGCCGAACATGCCGGTCGATGTGTTCGCCATCCGCACGAGCAAGCACCATCCGTGGGCCGACAAGCCGCAATCGTCAGAGTCTCCGGACGTAGGCGAAGGCCGCTACGTCGATTCGGAACCCACCGTTCACCGGCAGGTCGAGGAAAAGGACTCTTCCGGAAACGTGCTCAGCAGGTCGCATACGTTCGCCACCGGCTTCGAAGAGGTCGATTTTCCGATCAGCGTGGCGCGGCCGCTCGTCATGTCGGCCACGGTCGAGGCGATGGCCCTGAAGTGCTTCGATGAAATCGGCGTGCTTCCGGCCCGTCGAGGCAAGGGTGACCCGATCGTGTTGGGCATCGTGAAGGAGAAGGGCAGGGATGGCCGCCGCATTTCGTTCCTGATCGCGTGGTACGTCGATACGAGGGACTTGTAATGGCCCACCTACTCGCCGCCCGCGTCTCCGACGTGCCCAGCCTCCAGCTGCCCATCGCCGTCTGCTCACGCTGCCACGAGGCCGTATGGCTGGCGCCCGGCAGCGACCGCCTGCTGGCCCAGGGGATGACGCCCGTGTGCAGTCGCTGCATCCCGCAGGAGGGCTGGCTGCTGATGGACGCTGAGCAGTTGGTCTGGGCGTTGCGGGAGATGAATCGGCGGAGGGCGGAGAGGAATTAACCATGCAAACAACCGAAACTACCCTCCGCGAGCGAGTCCAACGCGGCGTTGCCCTGTTGGATGAACACTATCCGCATTGGTGGGAGCAGATCTCCGCTGACAGCCTGCACATGGGGTACTGCTGCCATTGCGTCCTCGGCCAACTTTACGGCGAGTTCCCGACCGGGAAGAGGGAACTTCTGTTGGACCATGCAAGCTCCATCGAACACGGCTTTTTTGTGGCAATGGCCTCAAACGTGGAGTCAGCCAACGACCTGCGGCCGTTCTGGCTGGAGGCAATCGAGGAAAGGAAAACACCATGACCACAACCCCCGCCGAAATCCGCTCGTTCTCCGACCTGGAAGCCCGCGTCCGCGAGCTGGAGGCCCAGCTTGCCGAGCGCCAGCCCACCCAGCCCACATCCGGACCAGAGGACAACCCGGCCGACGACGAGCAACCAGACAAGGACGATTGGGACGCATGGGAGAGCGAGCAGACTGGCCAGCCAAGGCCAGCCCCAGCGCCATCCAACCCGGCCGGCGCGGCCCTGGACGGTAACCCAGTGCAGCCGCCCAGTACGTCGCAAGACGCCGCGCCGGCCGTACTGTCCTACCACGACCTGGAAGCCGCCCTGGCCGACAAGGACCGCCAGCTTACATCAACATCCGTGCAGCTCGGGAGAGCCGTCGCGGCCCTGGCTGAACTCCGCGAACACTGCCAGGAGAAGCACGATGAATTCCAGTGCGAGGACTGCGGCCGGGTGATGCACGCCTGCGACGTGGAGACGGGCGAAGTGCTGGTGCTCTGTGGAGAGTGCCGGGAGATTTGTTCGGCCGGCGTGACAACCGAGGCGCCGGCTTGGCCGAAGGGATGGGAGGACTGAGGCGATGATGAAGACAGAAGCACCCGTCATCCAATGCACGCCGATACGCTGGGTCATCCTGCGAGAGTGGAACCCGACTTACGGCCACGTGGCCGGCGGCATCTACGTCGAGGAGCGCCTTGGCCGCACGGGAACCATGTACGCGATCGTGCTGCGCGCCACGTGGGAACTCGACAAGGAAATGCGGTGGCACGACCAGCCGATGCCGTCCGACCGCGACCAATCCTACCTGCTGATGCACCGCTGGGATTCGTTCGAGGACGCGGTTTCCGTGGCACAGATGGCGGCAGAGGTTGTCCTGAAAGGCGTGGCAGCGGAGGCCGCACGATGAGCACCGCCACCACAACCGCCGTCCACGTGCGCTGGATGATTCGCCGCGATTTAGAGCGCGTCTTGGCCATCGAGAACGACAGTTTCGAGTTCCCTTGGCGCGAAGACGACTTCGTGTGGTGCCTGAAGCATCGGAACAACATCGGCATGGTGGCCGAGCACGGCGAACGAATCATGGGATTCGTGATGTACGAGCTGGCCAAGACGCACTTACGCATCCTGAACTTCGCCGTGGACTCCCGATTCCGCCGGCAAGGCGTCGGCACGGTGATGATCGACAAGCTCAAGGCAAAGCTCTACGAGCAACGCCGCAACCGCCTGCTGCTGGAGGTCCGCGACTCGAACCTGCCTGGGCAACTGTTCTTCCGCTCGCAGGGCTTCCGGGCCGTCAATGTGCTGCGTGGGTACTACCCGGACACGGAGGATGACGCTTACGCCTTCGCGTTTCGATTGGAGGGCCGATGAGCACCGCACTCGACGCCGCATTGACCGCCGTGAACGCCTGCCTGGCCAACGCCACCGACCAGCAGCAGTTGGTCGGCGCGAAGGTCCGCGGCCTTTTAAGGGGCTACGATGCCCGGTGGGCGGACGCGCCGTATGTGCCGGTGGTGGTGGAAAAGGTGCTGGAAGGCGAACTGCACAACCTGAGCAACGAGAAGCGCATCAGCACCAGCCGCACGTTTCGGATTGCCGGCAAGCTGGATGTGATTTGTGAGTACCACGGCAAGCGGTTCGTGTTCGACGCCAAGACAACCTCGGAGGACATTGCCGACCCGGACTCGCCGTACTGGCGGCAGTTGATCGTGGAAGCCCAGCCGACCCACTACCTGCTGCTGTGCTGGCTGAATGGGATCAAGGCGGATGGCGCGGTATGGGACTGCGTAAAGAAACCGAACATTCGACCGCGGCAACTCAAGCCGGCCGAGCTGAAATCGGTTGTCTCGGATAACCCGTGGTTTAACGAAAAAGTGAGCGAGGTTGACCGGAACAACCTGATTGCCGAAAGCGCGACCGACCGGACGCCAATTGAATCCTTGGCCATGTACGAATCAAGGCTGGCGTGGGACTGCACTGAAGTGCGCCCTCAGTATTATTTCCAGCGGCGGCAACTGCCGCGGCTGGACCAGGAGATCCACCAGTATAGCCGCGAGCTATGGGACATGGCTCAAGACGTGCTGGCCTGCCGGAACACGGGCCGCAACTACAAGTCGCCGGAAGCCTGCATGGCCTGGGGCCGACCGTGTACGTTCCTCGGCGTGTGCTCTGGCTACGACACGATCGAATCCGACCGCTGGACGCGGCGCGAATGGCCGCACAACGAACTGCCGGTGCTGCAGGGCGACGTGCTGACCAACAGCCGGTTGCGGGTATTCCGGCAATGTCACCTGAAGCACTACTACAGTTATGAGTTGGGGCTGGAACGAGTAGACGAGGACGAACGTGAGTCAATCTACACAGGCAACCTATGGCATGTTGCTTTAGAGGCCTGGTGGAAGTCTTTTATGAAGGAGTCCGACCATGAGCACGGCCATGATTCCCAGGTCAACACGGCCTGTGAACCAACCGGCGCCCGGCAAACGACTCTCTCTCTCTGACACGATTCAGGGCGGGAAGCAACTGCCGAGCAGAGTCATTTTCCACGGGCAAGGCGGCATCGGAAAAACGTCGTTCGCCGCACACGCCCCAAAGCCTTACTTCTTGCTGTCGAGAGGCGAGACCGGACTGCACACGCTGATTGACAGCGGCCAACTCCCAAAGCTGCCCAACGTCGAGGCCAAGATCTGGGACGACTGCATGTCGATCGTGGAAGACTTGACCACGCAGCCGCATGACCACAAGACGCTCGTGATTGACGTGCTCGACGGCATGGTGAATCTGGCCAACGAGTTGGTTTGTGAAACTTCGTTCAAGAGCGACTGGGGAAAAACCGGCTTCATGAACTATTCGGCCGGCGAACGTGCCGTGGCTTTCTGCCAGACGCGCGAGCTAATCGTCGCCCTGGACAAGCTCCGGGAGACGAAGCGAATGGGCATCATCGGACTGACCCATACGGGCGTGGCGAACTTCAACAACCCGCTGGGGTCCGACTACCAACGCTACGCGCCAAGCATCTACAAGGATTCTTGGGCACTGCTTTTTGGCTGGGCCGACATCGTTCTGTACGGCTACCACGTGGTGGCATCAGCCAAGGACAAGGAGGACGGAAGGATGAAAGGCAGGTCTTCCGGAGACCGCGTAATGACTACGGAGTGGTCGGCGGCCTACGACGCTAAGAATCGGCACAACCTTCCGGCCGAAATCGAGATGGGCATCAACGGTGCTGAGGCGTGGAACAACTTCAAAGCGGCCCTGGAGGCAGGGCGGAAAGCGACGGTGTCGAATGGCTGACCAACGACCGGACTACGACCAGGGCCGATACTGGGGGCGCTGCATCAGCCAGGCCATCGGGGAATCGAAGGCGAAGGAAGGCGAGTCACAAGGCAGCCGGTTCGTCGCGCTGGGCTTCCAGGTTCGCGGCAAGGTGAATGCGGCCGACCCGGAAGGCCACCTGCTGGCGTGCCCTGCTGGCGAACGAACGGTGTTCCTGTACTTGACGGAGAAATCAATCGAGCGCACCATCGACGAACTTCGCAGCCTGGGATTCGACAAGGACAGCTTCAAGTTCTTGCTGCCTGAGACTCCTGGCTACGTCAACCTGAACGGTGTGGAGTGCGCTCTGCAATGCCGGCACGAGACCTACCAGGGGAAGACGAAAGACAAATGGTCAATTGCTGGTGGCGGTGGGCCGAACATCAAGGCCCTCGACACCGCAGGCGTCCGCCAACTGGACGCGTTGTACGGCAAGGCGTTGAAGGCCAAGCCGGCTGCTAAGCCGACGAACGGCGCCAAGCCGCCGCCAGAACCAGCCACGCCGTACAGCGAACCGGCGAAGACGCTGGAGCAGGCGACGGCGGAGGCGGCAGCGATCGAGCAAGGAGACGAAATTCCATTCTGACATTCCCGAGCGCCGCCTCTGTAGCGGCCAACACCAGGAGCACCGGCACAGCCGCAGGGGGCCGCGGCCGGATGAAAACCGAACCTAACGAAAGGGAGCCAATGGGAACGCGAGTAGATTTCTACGTCGGCAGGGGACAGCAAGCGGAATGGCTTGGGAGTTATCCCTACGACGGATACCCGGACGGAATCGACGCGGCCGTTCTTGCGGCCACCGAAGAAAGCGAGTTCCGCAAGGCTGTGGCTGACTTCCTCGGTGGCGACAATGCCGAGAACGCCACGCTGCCGGAGCAGGGTTGGCCGTGGCCGTGGGACGACAGCCGCACGACCGACTACTCCTACGCATTCGATGGCGGCAAGACGTGGGCTTCGTGCTACGGTCACAAGTGGTTCGACCCGCTGGGGCCGCAGCCTGAAATGCGGGGAGCGAAGGAGGTCTTTCCAGACATGAAGGACCGGAAGAACGTGACGCTGGGGCCGCGCTCCGGAGTCATCGTTCTAGGCATTAGGTGAAACCATCAGCCGTCCGCGGGGTGCCCGTCCACCCGGCTTGTTGCCGAAACCCGCGGGCGGCTGAGATGAGGAGACGAACACGAATGACCGACACCGACCGCGACCGACTCCGCGCACTGCAAGACCGCTGGCTGGGGCTGTCGTACGTAGTGCTGCACGTGATGACCCCCGTTCGCCCTGACGGCATGCGGTGCGCCTGCAACCACCCGAACAAGGCTGACCCTTTGCTGCCGGTCTTGCGCGATCGCAAGCTAGTCTGGATGTGCCCGTGCGGCAATTCGGTGTCCGCCGAAGTCGTCTCTGCAAGCGCGGCCCGCTACAAGATTTTCGCCGACGATGACCAGCTTGAAAGCGTAAGCGATAGCCGCATTGCGGCAATCGATCACGCCAAGCGGCTGCGGTCAAAAGGAGGAATTGCAACCCGCGTGTTCGATAAGCAAACCCAAACGGATGTACTGGGCTACAACGATGCGTAAAACGGCAGTTTCATTCGGCGGCGGAGTGAACAGCACCGCCCTGCTTGTCGGCTTGCACGAGCGAGGCCAGCGGCCAGACCTGATTCTCTTCGCCGACACTGGCGGCGAGAAGCCAGAGACATACAAACATTTGGCCATCATGCGGCACTGGTGCCTGTCGAATGGCTTCCCGGAAATTACCGTCGTTCGCTACCACGAATCGAAGCACGCCAGCCTGGAGCAAGAGTGCCTGAACAACGGCACGCTGCCTAGTAAGGCGTTCGGTTACGCTGGCTGTTCGGTGAAGTGGAAGCGCCAGCCGATGGACAAGTTTCTCCACGCCTGGGTTGAGCGGCACGAGCCGTCCATCCGCATCTACGACGACACGTCGGCCAAGGCGCCGAAACTGCTGGGCTACTCTCCACGAATCGAGCGCCTAATCGGGCTGCACTTCGGCGAGTGGAAGCGCGGCAAGATTGCCGACACGGAGCATTTTGTTTACCGCTACCCGCTGCGCGAATGGGAGTGGGAGCAAGCCGATTGTCAGGCCGCGTGCGAGCGTGCCGGTATTCGGGTGCCCGTGAAGTCGGCGTGTTTCTACTGCCCGGCGAACCGCAAACCGGAAGTCCTGGCGCTGGCCAAGACGCATCCAAAGCTGTTCGCCCGTGCGGTCGAGATGGAGCACAACGCGCAGGAGTGCGGCGGGCTGCAAGTCGTGAAGGGGCTGGGCCGCCATTGGACCTGGGAAGACTTGGCGGCGGCCGATGCGGCACAGCTTCGGGCGTTCCCGGATGGGCAGGCGCCGCTTTGTGATGCGTGTTTTGACGGCGACTAACCCGCGGTGGTTTGCGTTGGAGGGAAACGATGTACGACGAAGAACACTTCGGACCGACCATGGAATGCGAGCGTGGGCGCCAATGCATAGGCTGTCACCGCTGCGCCAGGCTCAAGACGCTGGTAGGTTCCGTGCGGAAAGGCGACCGTGACGCGGCGACGGAGCTTGCGCGCCGCGTCGAAGGGCTGATGACGAACAACGAGTGCAAGCCGGGAAGCGCTGGGGATTGGGTCAGGCGCAAGCTGGAACCGATTCCGGCGGTTGCTTTGGATGCGATGGAGACGGCCAAGGGCTAACCGAGGCGGCCCGGAGGGGAGAGGGAAAGTGAAAGAACAACTCAAGGAAGCCTACCGGCTGGGTTCCGCGGCCGTCGTCCACATGGCCGAAGCACTGGCCACCGTGTACCGGCAGGTTCCACCGCTTCACCTGCGGGGAGCTGTACGTGCTATTCGACGGCGTGCAGGCGGTCATGGAAGGCTTGGACGCTGACCGTGGGCATTACGAACTGAGAACGGCCGACAGGTAAACCAGGAGAAATTTGCACATGACCGCCACGGCAAGTATAGTCTCGCGTGTGGGACGCAAGCGCATCGAGCCCGACACGTCAACCTACAGCGGCCGGCTGGCTGCGCGCGTGCGGGAGTTGAGGGAGAAAGAAGGCTGGACCGTGCCTGAAATGGCGGAGGCGGTCGGCATTGCGACTACCACCCTCTACGAATACGAGTCCAACCGGAGAGCCTTCCCGGTGGATATCGTTGTGAAGATTGCCGAGCAGCTTGGGAAAAATCCCGGCATTTTCTTCCCACGATAATTTACCCCTTGCGTAATTGCTCCACGTTGCTACAGTGAAACGTATTACGCCACCAGTGGAATAGATTGCGAGCAACGAATGATCGAGCTTTCCGAAAAAGAAAAGGAAGTTTCGCAGCACGGCTACGGAGCCATCTCGCGCCGTGAGGCCCTGTGGGGCTACGGCGTGCAACCGAAGCTGACGAAAGCGGGGAACATGGAGTTGTCGCCTGACGAACAAAACTGGCTGCTGTTCGTGCTGACGGAGCTTACTGAGCGAGACGACGCGCTGGAGAACTGGAACCAGGTTCGCCAAAGCCATACCGTCAAAATCGGCTGCCAGGAATGCAACAAGGTGGTCGAGGTCTTGGCGGACATCTTCGAGGGAGGGAAGCCGATTAGCGGCGACTGTCCGAAGTGTAACGGACGGCTGTATTTCGCGTGAAGTCCGACTAACCCGCGGTGGTTTGCGTTGGGGGTGGTGGGGGAATATGAAGAAAAAGAAGCCACGGAAGATACCAGCATCGAAGGCCGGCCCGGTCGTCGTGCTGCACCCGGAGCAAACCTACGTCCGCCTGGACGAAGAGGCCAGAACCGCTGCCGTCGAGGCGGCTTTCTGGGTGACGGCATCGCCGCATGAATGGGAGTGGTCCCTTGATGCTCAAGCGGCAATGGCCCGCTACGTGCTGTGGGCGTACCAGCGGCTTTCGGCAATCCACCAGCTTTCAAGCGGCGCTGACTTGCCGTCCAACCGCGAATCGAGGCTGCTCCGCTTGTGTCGCGAGCTTGACATGGAAATGGACGGTGTTGCGTGCCCTGCTTCGGCGGCGGCGATTCTGAACGCGATACGTGGGATTGTGGCTGACTAACCGAGGCGGCCCGGAGGGGAGACATGGACGGAAACGAAATTAGAGACCGCATCCAACTGGCCGACACGAAGGCGACGAGCCTCCTGGAAGTGCTTGGCATCCTGGAAGCGCTCAATGACCGCGTGAGCCAGTTGGAGAGTCGGCTAGCCCAGCGACTGCCACAGGCAAGCGGCTTTCTCTCATCGCAATCGTCCTCCGGGTCAACCCAGCATGCCGACGACTGAGCGAGACGACCGCCAGCCCGATACCGTGCTGTCGTATGCCGACCTGGCGGAGAGGGTGACGGTTCTGGAGAAGGCGCTGCGAGAGGCACATGATGACCTTTGCTGCGCGTCGTTCTACATCGGCAAGGGCGTTGGCAGGCGGGACGTGAACGAGGCGTGCGAGCGGGCCAAGAAGGTGCTGGAGGGCGAAAAGTAATGGACCCGAACCGAATGGTAATCAGCCTTGACGGAATGCTCAGAAACTGCATCCGGGCCATGAAGAAAGCCCAACACGGAGAAGCCTTCATGCTCGAACAACTCGGCAAGCACCTGCACGAACTGAGGCGGCGTTGGAAGGCCGGCGATACCGGCGTGGTGGACGAGTTTTTTGCGCTGTACGTGATTCACGACGAGTAGGAACTAACGGCCGCGGCGTGCGGCTGGGGATTAGCACGGTGGCGCCCGCGGAGTGGCGGGAAAGGGAGTTTGCGAATGGAACTGACGGTTGACCGCGAATTTTCTACGCTCATTCCGCCGCCGACACCGGCCGAACTGGCGGCGCTGCTGGAAAGCCTGCAAGCCGAAGGCTGCCGCGAGAAGATCGTCGTTTGGGCAAACCACAACGACATCATCCTGGACGGCCATACCCGCTACCGGCTTTGCGCCGAACACGAGATCCCGTTCCAGACGCGCGCCTTGGCGTTTGCGACCAGGGACGAGGCCCGGAATTGGATCATCAATAACCAGCTTTCGCGGCGGAACATCAGCGACGAAACCCGCTCCTATTTGATGGGGAAGGTGTACCGCGAAGTCAAGGGAGAACATGGCGGGGACCGCAACTCAGGATCAAGTGCGCAACTTGCGCACTTGAAAACCGCCGACGAAATTGCCGCAAAACACGGGGTAAATCAAGCGACTGTTCGCAGGGCAGAGAAATACGCCGATGCCGTGGATGCCGTTGCGGAGGCAGTCGGCGAAGAGATAAAGGAGGCCATCCTGGAAGGCGCTGTGAAGGCCACGACTGCCGACCTGAAGGCACTTGCGGAAGCTCCGGCGGCCGTCCGCAAGCAGGCGGCCAAGCGGATTAAGGCCGGCGAGGTCAAGAGCGTCAAGGAAGCGATGAAGGCGGAGGAAAAGCCGGATCCGGAACCAGAACCCGAGCCGCCACCGCCAAAGCTACTTGACGGCGAAAATAAGCCCGTGCCCGACAAACTGGCGGACGTGTTCGAGGCCCGCAAAGAGTTTGAGGCCGCTGGGCGCAAGATAAGCCTGCTGCTTCCAGAGCTCCGCAAGTTGGCGAATGGACCCGGAGGCGAATACTTCAACCGCGAGGCCGACGCCGTTATCCGCGACCTGAAAGCCCTGCGATACCGCATTACGGCCAACGGCCCCCATGCGGTCGTAGATCGAAAGCCCGGATGGGTCAGCCTGATTGTCTGGAAGGGACTGCCGCCCGAACAGCAAGGCGCCAAGCAGGAGCACGCTTTCTAATGACCCCACGACCATACCAGTACGAGTGCATCCAGGCCGCCTACGATTGCTTTACCAGCGTCGATAGCGTGCTGGTCGTAATGGCCACCGGGACCGGCAAGACCGTGGTATTCAGCCAGATTGCCAAGAACCAGCCGGGGCGGGTAATGGTCATTGCCCACCGCGAGGAACTGATTGTTCAGGCGGCCCATAAGATCCGCGAGGCCACCGGGGAATGGCCAGCCGTAGAGCAAGGCGCCGAGAACTGGAGCAACGAAACCGATTGGGGCCGGTCAAAGTACGTGGTGGCCAGCAAGGACAGCTTGCACGAAAAGCGGTTGGGGCGGTTCCGCGACATCGACCTGTTGGTAATCGACGAAGCTCACCACGCCACAAAGGGCAATGAGAGCTACTACCGCATCGTCAAGCACCTGCGAGAGCAGAACCCGCGGTTGAAGATCCTGGGGGTGACGGCTACGCCGAAACGGCATGACGGCATCGGCCTAGGGGAGATGTTTGAAGCCGTGGCCTACCAATTTGAAATCATCGACGCTGTGGCGGAGGGCTGGCTGGTGGACGCCGACGCCAAGCTCATCGAGATAACGGGACTCACGCTGGCCGACGTTCACCTGCAATCCGGCGACCTGCACCAGGGCGAGCTGGCCGACATTATGGCCGAAGAGAACAACGTCCAGGGGATTGCCGACGTGGCGTTCCAGGAGTGCCGCGACAAAAGGCGCGTCCTGTGTTTCACGGCTGGCGTCGAGCAGGCGAAGAAGTTGGCCGGCCAGCTCAACCGACGCGAGCCGGATTCCGCGGCTTGGCTGTGCGGCAAGAAGTCCATCAGCACGCCGCAGTATCGGCGCGAGTGCTTAAAGCGGTTCGCTACAGGTGAATTGAAGTACATCGCCAACTGCGGAATCCTGCTCGAAGGCTACGACGAGCCGGCGATCGACTGCCTACTGATGGCGCGCCCCACCAAGAGCGAGAGCCTTTACAAGCAGATGTTCGGCCGCGGTACGAGAACGCTTGCGGGAATTGTCGACGGGCTGGCGACTGCCGAAGAGAGGCGCGCGGCCATTGCCGCGAGCGCCAAGCCGGCAATCACGGTCCTGGACTTCGTGGACAACAGCCGGCGCCACAAGCTGGTTTCAAGCGTGGACATCCTGGGAGGCAGGTGCTCTCCCGACGTGTTGGAGATTGCAAGAGCGGCCATCGAGGAAAAGACCAAGGCCGGGCAGGCTGCAAGGCTGGACTACGAACTCATCGAAGCCGAACGCGAGAAACAGCGCCGCAAGGAAGCCGAAGAGGAGCGGCGGCGCAAGCACCTGGCGGCAAAGGCCAAGTACGAGGCCCAGCGGACCGACGTATTCGACGGGCAGCAGCGAGGCGTTGGCCGCCAGGTCGGCCGCTACGAAGATCGGCCGACGCCAAAGCAGGCTTATTTTCTAAGGCTGCGTGGCATCGACACGCAGAACCTGACCAAGCGGCAGTGCTCCGCAATTATCGGGAAGTTGAAACAGAAAGAGGAAGAGGAAGCCAGGAGAACCAAAAAGCAGGAACAAGAAGTAGCGTGAGACTTGCCGGGAGCGGCGGCTACCGGGGGCCTTGTGCCAGTAATCCGCCGTGGTTTCCAACCTCGAAATAACCAGCCGCAAGGCCGGGGGGAAGTTGCCAGTGGCGATGCGCGTGGTGCGCTCGCTGTGAAAAGTATCAAGTAAACTTAGGCCGTTGGCTGAACGACGCGAGCCAGCGAATCCGTTGCATTTAGGCTAAAGACGTGACCAACCTTTCAACAACGTTAAAAATGAAATGGGGGGAGGCTCTTCCGTGGCGGGAGGATTCCCCGCATAGGTCCGTAGGTGCGTCTGGTTAGAGCCGCTTCCTTCGAGGGTTGTTGAAGGTGTTTTGCAATGAGTGAGTCTTCCGCGTCCGGGACCGTCGAGAAGTGCGAAGAGGACGAAGAGTTGGAGCGGCAGTACGCCGCGTTTGACAGCCGGGAGAAAGTGCTGGTAGTGGTGCATTACGACGGGTACATCCAGGTCTACGCGAAGAAGTGGGTCGACGTGCGATGCGTGGAGCTACGGGCCTGGGACGACGAGGAAGGAAAGATGAGCCGGCTGCCGCTCTACTACCGCGATGTGTACTGGCCGGTGAACCTGCGGGAGACGGCACAAGTCCAGTGGATCAAGAAGCCGGTGTACGACCAGGAGGCGATCGACTGTGCGCTGCTGGGCGCCGACTGGGAACTGAGCATCATCGAATTGTGCGAGGCGTTCGGAGTGATTCAAACCATTGTGCAATCCCGGAGTTCTGATGTCCCACGCCCGCAAAACCATCCTCCGCCGGAAGCGCCACAAGACGCGGAAGCCGGAGCCCAATAAACCACCAACCCCAAGGAGACCCCAAGCTGACGGAGGGCTTGCCGGAAGGCGTCAGCGTGTTTTACGGGAGGCCGTGATGATGCCCCACGACGCACCGGCCACCAACTGGACGCCCGACCCGGAAGACCCTGATTGGGACCCGGACGACGACGAACCGCTGGACCAGGAAGACAACCACGACGATGACGATTGGGACAGCGACTGGCTTGACGACGGCGAAGAATAGTAACGATGAAATAACCACGAGGTGACAAATGGGACAAATGGCAACCGGCGTGCTGTACGGGTGCGAAGCGCCAGGCATGACCACAGAAAACGACGAAGAAGGCTTCTACGGCATCATGGATGGATTCAACGCGCACGCCAAGCTCGGCTGGGACCATCCAAGGGTGCGAATTGAGATCGAGGGCGGCAAATCGCTGGTCGGAGTTTGGGTCGCCGTAGGTGGCAGCGGCGAAGACGGCGCCCCGTACTTCGTGGAAAAGTGCGTGCGCCTGGATCAGTTCGCGTCGGTGTATGTAAAGAGCGTCAATAAGGCGGCGAAGCTGTGGGCACGGTTTGTCAAGTATGTCGCCAAGGAGCACCAGATTGATTTGCCTGCCGCAACCCTGTGGATTACGCCATGCGAGGTCGCATGAGATACACCCACCAAAACCCCATCGTCCAAACCACCGGCAAGAACGATGGCAGCGAAATCTGGCTGCGGTTCGGCGAGGTAACGCTGTGCATGAGCACCCAGCAGACCATCCAGCTTGCGAAGGAGTTGCAGTGCGTGGCGATGGACACGGAGGCCGCGTGGTATCGGCCGGAGGACGAGAGCGAATGACGATCACCATCCCACTGCCGCCCAGAGCGCTGCACCCCAACGCCCGACCCCACTGGGGCACCAAGGCGAAGGCGGCGAAGAGATACCGGCGCGACTGCGGCATCGCGGCCAAGGCTGCCTTGAACGAAAACGGCCCCTGGAAGCCGCTGGAGCGCGCCACCGTCCAAGCCACGCTCTACTACCGCCGGCATGGAGTCCGCGACCAGGACGGAGCCATAAGCTCGCTCAAGGCGGCCTACGATTCTCTGCAAGACGCCGGGGTGATCGTCAACGACAGCGGCCTGACGCACCTGCCGCCGCTGTTTCGGGTGGACGCTGAGCAGCCGCGGGTGGAGTTGGAAATCCTGGAGAACGTCGAATGAACGAACCACGCAGCAAGAGCCTGAAAGAAATCCACGAGCGGCACGAGGCCGTCAAGACCTACGCCGACCAGTGGCCGGAATCCCA
>Ga0137429_1000268_pt1 | contig 24802 bp, 22 predicted proteins | sample EasRivERMZT736_2_FD_102304 | JGI IMG/M metagenome (GOLD analysis project Ga0137429, IMG submission 102304) | Soil microbial communities from meander-bound floodplain in the East River, Colorado, USA - East River MetaG ERMZT736_2 | ecosystem: Environmental > Terrestrial > Soil > Floodplain ...
CCGGAACTGCAAGCTGCTTCACGTCGCCGGCGTCCACGTTGAATCTTCGCAGTCCGGGCATCCCCGAAAACGCCTCGTCCCAGCGGCAGCTCGCCCCGACGACCTGGAGTCCCGCGAGCCTGGCGAGGAAGCGATGCGTGGTATCCCGGTCGAGCTCGGCATCGAGATCATCCACCAGGAGAAGAGGCGGGCGGCCCCTCGACTCGCGGTGCAACTCCAGGATCGTCAGGTTCAGCGCCAGGAGGATCTTACGCTGCTGGCCGGCGGAGGCATACGTGGCGGCGGCGTGACCTGCGGTGAGGACCGCCAGCTCGTCGCGATGCGGTCCCAGCCGCGTGTGCTTCGCCTTGCGGTCCGCCTCGGTGCCGCGTTCGAGCTCACGCTGCACCGCCGCTTGAATCGCCCGCGGGTCCTCGGAATCGGTGAGCGGCACCCCGGGCTGGTAGTTCAGGGTTACCTCGAGCTCCGCCGGCAAGAAGCCTGATGCATGGATCCCCAGTCCTTCCTGTATCCGTCGCACGATGGTGCGCCTGGCCACCAGAACGGGAGCCGCGGCCGCCGCGAAGTGCTCGTCCCATGCCTGTCGCTCGCCGCCGCCGGCGCCCTGCCTCACGAGCCGGTTACGCTGGGCCAGGACACGGTGGAACTGACCAAGCTCCTGCAGATACGCCGGCCGCAGGCCGGCGATGGCGCGGTCGAGGAACCGCCGACGCTCCCGAGGGCCGCCGCGGATCACCTCGAGCATCCGCGACGAAAAAACCAGGACGGGGAATCGACTGATGACCTCGCCGAGGCCGGTTCGTTTGCCGTCCAGAAAGAACTCGCGTCGTCCGCGGCCGGGTCGGAATTCCAGGCGGTGTGCTACGCCCGTGGCCTCCATCTCCGCGAGGATACTGAACCCCTCCGCCCCGGCCCGGGCCATTTCGCTCGGCGACGCGCCCCTGAAGCTGCGAGTGGTGCAAACACAGTAGATCACCTCGAGGACGTTGCTCTTGCCGACCCCGTTCTCTCCGCACAGGACGTTCAGACCTGGACCAAACTCGATCCTGCCAGGACGGAGGTTCCTGAAGTTGCGGCTGTCGATCGCCTGCAGGAACAATGGTCCGTGGCTCAGATCCGCATGGGCATCACGACGTAGCGATAGTCCTGACCCGCGGGGTCCTTAGGTCGCAGGAGCCCCTGCGCCATCTGGTCCTTCAGCGACAGGACCACAATCTCGGTGCCGACCGCTCCCAGAAAATCGAGCAGATAGCGTGCATTGAACCCGATCTCGATCGGGACGCCGGAGTAGTCGATCGCCAGCGTTTCGCTGGCCTCACCGCTCTCCGGGCTGTGGGAGGATATCTCCATCTTCCCCGGGGATACCGCGACCTTCACCGGACGCGCGCGTTCATCCGAGAGGAGCGAGACGCGCCGGATGGCGTCTGTCAGCTGGGTGGTTCCGAGCTCGATGTCCTTGTCGTTGTCACGCGGGATCACCTTCTCGAAATTCGGGAAGTTCCCCTCGAGCACCCGGCAGTCGAGCGTGCACGGCCCCACCCGGAAGAAGAGGTGATTCTCGTGCTGCCCGAAGAGCACATCCTCCTCGATCTCGGCGCACAGGCGGGCGATCTCGGCCAGCGCCTTGCGCGGGACAACCACGCGAGTCTCGGTGCCAGAGGGCGAGATCGGGACCTCCGTCGACACGTAAGCCAGGCGGTGTCCATCCGACGCCACGAGAGCCAGAAACCCCTTTCTGAGGATCATCAGCGATCCGTTCAAGGAGTAGCGTGCATCGTCGGACGTCGTCGCGAAGATCACCCTCTCAACCATCCGCCGGAAGGTCGCGCCAGGAATCTTGACCCCGTCGTCGAAGCGCGGTTCGGGAAGGGCGGGAAAATCTCCCTCGGGCAGCCCGACCATCCGGAAACGGCTCTTCTCGCACTCGATCGCAACCCAGTGATTGGGCTGCCCCTGAAAGCGAATCACCGCCTCGGGAAGCGCCCGGCCAATCTCGAAGAGCTTCCTTGCCGCCAGCGTCACCGATCCCGAACTCTTCACCTCGGCAGCGCAGAACGTCTGCAGGCCGACCTCGAGGTCCGTGGCCCGGAGTTCGATCTTCCCATCGGCGGCGCGGACAAGGACGTTGGCCAGAATCGGAATGGTGTTCTTGCGTTCGACGACGCCCTGGACTCGGCTGATCTCGCGGAGAAAATCAATCTTCTGCGTCGTGAATTCCATGTGGTGGCTCGGACCCTCGCTGGGAGGGGGTCGGTGTCGGTTACTTCATTAGTATATCTCTAACGTCAGTATCTTTGTATTAGTAGAAGGGGCTGGGGAAATCTCCGTAAGGAGTCCCAAAACCTGAATCTGGGACCCTTAGGGTATTCGCGCGGGGTGGAAAAGTCCCCTCCCTCGTCGCGGTACCGCGGTACCTCTCCGTCCCGCTGGGCGCGCCGTCATCCTGCCACGGACTGTCCACAACCCGTCGGCGTTGAAAAGAGGCCTAAGTCGAGCGAAAGGACTCGATGAAGCTGTGCACGAGCCTGTCGAAATCAGGCTCGGACCGACGCTTGAGTTCGATTTTCTTGATCGAATGAATCACGGTCGAGTGGTGCTTTCCCCCGAAGCGGCGGCCGATCTCGGGCAGCGAGTGATCCGTCAGGTTTTTGCAGAGGTACATCGCCACCTGGCGGGGGAAGGCGATGACCGCCGCATTATTGCGTTCCTTCAACTCGGCCGGTTTCAGGTGGTAGTACGTCGACACATACTTCTGGATCGAGTCGACCGTCACGGTGTGGTTGTCGTCCTCAAGGATGTCCTTCAGAGTTTCCTTGGCCAGTCCCAGGTCGATCTCGCGCCCGGTGAGCGAGGCGTAGGCGACGACGCGGATGAGCGATCCTTCCAGTTCGCGAATATTGGAACGGATTTTGGAGGCGATGAAGAGCGCCACCTCCTCCGGAAGCACCACCCCTTCCATCTCTGCCTTCTTGCGCAGGATGGCGATCTTGGTCTCCAGGTCCGGTGGCTGGATGTCCGCTATCAACCCCCACTCGAACCGGGAGCGCAGGCGCTCCTCGAGCGTCGGGATGTCGCGCGGCGGGCAGTCGCTGGTGAGGACGATCTGCTTCTGGGCGTCGTAGAGCGCATTGAAGGTGTGGAAGAACTCCTCCTGAGTGCGCTCCTTCCCTGCCAGGAACTGGATATCGTCGATCAGGAGGAGATCGACGTTGCGGTACTTCTCCTTGAAGTCGAGTGTCTTCTCGAACCGGATGGCGTTGATCAACTCGTTCATGAAGTTCTCGGTCGAAAGATACAGCTGGCGGCGGTTGGGGAAGCGCCGCCTGACCTCGTTCCCCACTGCGTGCATCAGGTGGGTCTTCCCCAGCCCGACCCCGCCGTAGATGTAGAGCGGGTTGTAGCTCTTGGAGGGAAGCTCCGCGACGGCAAGGGACGCCGCGTGCGCGAACTGATTGCACGAACTCACGACGAAGCTGTCGAACGTATAGCGACGGCTCAACCCTGGGGGCGCGCTCGCAGCCGCATCCTCAGCGGCGGCGGAATGGACCCCATTGGTGTCCTGATCGTCAGCGACGTACTGGATCTGCAGATTGGGGAACCCGAGCGCGTCGAGTGCCTGCTCGATGAGGGGGCGGAAGTTGGTGCCGATCCACTCCGCGAATCTGCGGTTGGGAACGCCGACGCGAAGGCGATCCCCCTCGAGGCTGATCTCGTGAGTGGGCTGCAACCAAGTCTCGAACGTCTGGGGATTGAGTTTCGCTTGAAGGTCTCGGAGAACCTGCTTCCACGTCTCCGCCATGAAGTGGTTTCCCGTGTGGACGCCGCGCCGCGGCGTTGGAAAGCCGGCTCCGCGCGCGGGTGGAGCCGTGGGTTCTCAGATCGTTTTTCCACACGATTTCAACATTTGTGGAAAACACAGGATCATACAAACAGTTTATTTTGTGCTGTTTAACGAATAATATATCCCCGGTTTCGGTCAGTTATGTCAACTTGCGGTGTCACTCCAGGTGAGGTGCCTTGACCACGAATCCGACCGAGGCTACAGAAATTCTCAGCACGCGCTTCGACAGCTCGCGAGGAAGAGATACCGACCCCGTCACCGGCACCGGCGACGTGCGGCGAGACGATCGTGATGAGCGACCTTAGCGTGGAACAAATGAGCCGACTTCTCGCCGGGGAATTTTGATCGGCGAGAGCGCCTGCCCGATAGATGTCCTTAGTGAGTTCGTTTGAGGGCGCAATCGTAGCATAGGCTCCCGATCATCGTCAAACAAAATTTCACCGTACGGCGCGTGTTTGATCGCATAGGATCCGCGCGGTGTGAGCGTTCGCGCGCCCTGCAAAAAATGCCCCCGGAAACCACCCAGGGCTCGCCGGCCTTGACAGCGTGGAGGTGCATCCCTAACATTCCGTGTTTCGGGAAAAGACTAGTCACAAGCGAGACCACAAGTAGACAGGCATGAGACGGGGTCCGCGCGCCGGCACGAAGGGCAGCGCTCCGTGCGCGGAGGGGTTGGGTCATGAAGCGAACCTATCAACCGAACAAGCGGAAGCGGAAGCGAACGCACGGTTTCCTCGTGCGGATGCGCACCAAGAAGGGGCGCCAGGTCCTGGCGCGGCGTCGGGCCAGAGGCCGCAAGCGCCTGACGGTCTAGATTGCCGCGTCCCCCTCTGGCCTTCGGACCGGAGGATCGGCTGCACCGGCGGACGGAATTCCTGACGGTGTACGCGGAGGGCAGGCGGGTTGGCGGACCGGGGTTCGTGCTCTTCTACCGCCCGGGTCGAACCGCTCGCCATCGGCTGGGACTGACGGTTCCTCGGCGGGTGGGAGGGGCAACCCTCAGGAACCTGATGAAGCGGCGGTTGCGCGACGTGTTCCGCGCGTGTCGCGCGGCGTTCGGCGACCGCCCACTCGACATCGTCGTCAACGTCACGGCAGCGGATCTCCCTGCGAAGCGTCCGGTGCTGGAGGCGAGCTTGATAGCCGCGGCGGTTGCGGCGCGCGCGGGAAAGGGACGGCCTCCCCGACCCGCTGGCTCCAAGGCTGGGGCCGAAGGGAAGCGAGACTCCCCCTCGGCCACCGCCCGCAGGACTCGAAGCGGCGCGCGCAAGGCGCCGCGCGGTCCCAAGACATGAGAATCCGCCAGTTCTGGCTGCTCCCCTTGAGGGGATACAAGCGCTTCGTGTCGCCATGGCTGCCGCCGGCCTGCCGTTTTCATCCCACCTGCAGCGAGTACGCCATCGCCGCGATCGATCGGCATGGCGCCGGCAGAGGGGTGATGCTGGCGATGTGGCGCGTGCTCCGGTGCAATCCGCTTTCCGCGGGCGGTGACGATCCGCTCGTCTGAGGCGAGCGCCGCCGGGCACCACAGCGGGAACCAGGGCGTCGCGCGCTGACCACGCCGCCGAGGAACGAGACCAACGCATGGAAGAGACGGAGAAGAGATTCCTCGGGGCGATCGCGATCTCGTTCGTGGTGCTGATGCTCTGGGCCCAGTTCTTCGCGCCCTCCCCGGTGCCCCCCGAACCTGCCCCCGAAGGCGCGGCGTCGGCGACGTCTCCGATCGAGGCCGCGCCCGCAGAAGCCCTGCCGGCGTTGACCCCCCCCACGGCTGCAATCGTCGCGGCGGACGTGGCCGAGGCCGTGGTAGCGACTGACCTGTTCGAGCTGACTCTCACGAATCGCGGGGCTCGCGCCTCCTCCTGGAAGCTGCGCGGCTACTCCGACGACGCCGGGAATCTCGTCGAGCTGATCCCCCCGGATTCTCGCCAACTCGATCGCCTCCCGCTGTCGTTGTGGCTGCCCGGTCGCGAGGATCTCGCCAGGCGCCTCGATCAGGCCCTGTTCGTGATGGCGCGCAAGCCGCTCGCAGCCGAAGACGGGCCGCCCGGTGAGCGGATCGAGTTCCGCTACGCCGAGGCGGGGGGCGTCCTGGTCGTCAAGACGCTGGAGGTTCACGCGGGCTCCTACTTCGTCGACGCGACGGTTGCGGTCGAAGAAGAGGGAAAGACGGTGCCCGCCTGGCTCGCCTGGGGAGCCGGTTTCGGTGAGACGGCCGAGGGGCACGAGGCCAACGCCAGAACGGAAGCGCTGGTTGGCTCGGCCGTCGTCAACCGGGGCGGTAGCATTGAACGATACGCGAAGGGGAAGCTCTCGACCCCGACGCGTCTCGAAGGGGAGGGACCGATCGTCTGGGCCGGGATGGAGACGATCTACTTCGCCGCGCTCATGCTCCCCACGGGCGGGTCCACTACGGCCGAGCTCCTGCCCACCGCCCTCACGGTCCCCGCCACGCCGGCCACGAACGGCAAGGAAGTAACGCACTCCTACCTCGAGCTCGCGCTGGCCCCCGGCGCTGCCGCCCCGGCCCACTACACGCTCTTTGTCGGCCCGAAGGACTATCGACTGCTGCGAGCCGAGGGGCACGACCTGGCCCGCGTCATCAGCTTCGGCTGGCCGGTCGTCCGGGAGATCGCGCAGGGGCTCTTCCTGGCGCTGGTCTGGCTGCACGGCTACCTCGGCAACCACGGCCTGGCGATCATCGTCCTGACGCTGGCGATTCGCCTCACCTTCCTGCCGATCATGTTCAAGGCGCAGATCAGCATGCGGCAGATGCAGCAGAAGACGAAAAAGATCCAGCCCAAGATGAAGGCCATCAAGGAGCGCTACCGGAAGGCGAAGATGGACTTCAAGTCGCGCCAGACGATGAACGAGGAGATCATGGAGCTGTACCGCAAGGAGGGGATCAACCCTCTGGGCGGGCTGGGTGGGTGCCTCCCACTCGTGCTGCAGCTGCCGTTCCTCTACGGCTTCTACCAGCTGCTCACGGTGACCATCGAGCTTCGGCACGCGCCGTTCTTCGGCTGGATTCACGACCTTTCCCGTCCGGATCCCTACTACGTGACGCCGCTCCTGATGGGCGCGTCGATGCTGGTGCAGACCGCGATGAGCATGTCGAGCATCGCCGATCCGGCGCAGCGACGCATGATGTTCATCATGTCGATCGTCTTCATGGTGTTTTTCTTCAACCTCCCCAGCGGCCTGGTGATCTACTGGTTGTTCAGCAACCTGTTTGGGATCGGGCAGCAGCACCTGGTCAACCGCTACGCAGACCGCGAACTGGGCGCGACCCAACCGAAGCGAGCTCGAGCCGCACAGTCCTGAGCGGACTGGCACCGGCGGCCGGTGCGATGGAGCAACCGATGGACCATGGCAACGTTGAGTTCGAAGGAAAGAACCTGGATGTGGCGATCTGGAAGGCATCCCAGGAGCTCGGCATTCCGATCGAGAAGCTGCGCTACACGATCCTGAGCCCGGGCAAGCGCGGGCCGGGAGGCGTCAGCGTCGAACCGGCGCGGATCCGCATCCTGAGCGGCGCTGCCGCACCCCCCCTCCCTCCCGTTCCGGCGCCTCGGACCGAGACGACGATCCCGAAGCGGATCTCCGCGCCGAGAGTCGAGCCCCCGGTTCCAATCGCCGAGGTGAGGGACGAGGAAGTGGAGCACGAGGAAGCGGAGGAAGAAGTAGTGGAGCCGGAAACCGAGGTGGCCGCCCTCCCGGATGAGGTCGAGGAGGACGAGATGGAGGACGAGGCGCTCGAGGTCGCCCCCCTCCCCGAGGCGTTGGCGGACGAGGGGGATGAAGAGGACCACGAGGACGAACCAGACGAGGAGGACGACGAAGAGGACGAGCCCGCGGAGGAGGACGAGGACGACGACGAGCCACTCGATGACGAGGACGACCTCGAGGACCTGCCGTTGCCGATGGCGACGTCGATCGAGGAGGACGACCCGATCGAGGAGGCGCGGCGCGCCCGGCAGGATCGCGGAACGGCGCCCGAACGCCGCATGGATCCGCCCGAGCCCCCTCCTCCTGCGCGTGCGGAGCCGGTCGAACGCCAGCGCCCCTCACGTCGCGACCACGCGAGCCATGGCGCGCCACGACCGGAGCGTCCGCAGCCGCCACCGCGCCGGAGCGAGGATCACGCCGCGGATCCGGAACCGATCGGAGGGGTGCAGGCGAGCGGTGCGCCGGCAATCGAGGATCTCGAGGGGGGTATGGCGCGCGCGCGCGAGGTGCTCCCTGAGCTGCTGGCGGAGATGGGGTTCGGCCTCACCTCGGAGTTCTCCCTCGAGGAAGATCATGTCTACGTCGCCCTTACCGGGGACGACGCGGCCTACCTGGTCGATGATCGCGCCGAGGGACTCAACTCCCTCCAGTACCTCCTCAACAAGATGGTCTATCGCGGCGGCCCCACGCGCATCGTCGTGGATGCGAACGGGTACCGGAAGGAACGTCAGAAGGAGATCGTGGCTCGCGCCATCGAGCTGGCTCAGGAGGTGCGGGACTCCGGCGAACCGAGGAGTCTCGGCACGCTCAACCCATTCGAACGCCGCCTGGTGCACATGGCGCTCCGCGAAGACCCCACGGTGCGCACCGTCAGCCATGGCGACGCGTTCCTGAAGCGGCTCGAGATCACGCCGAAGCGTGGCGAGGAACAGGACCGCTCGCCGCGGTTCCCCTCGGGGTGGGATCGAGATGGATCCACCAGTCGGCACGGCCGGCCACGCGGGGGTCGCGGACGCGGGGGGCGGTGAGCGTAGTCGAGACAGATAATCACACTAACATATTTGTTTATAATATCTTACACGTGTACATGACTCCGATGGATGCGACGCGATGCAGTTCGCCCAGGAGTTGCGTCGGCAGGCGGCAGCGGTGGGAGTTCGCCTTCCGGCGGAGGCCGTCGAGGGGATGGAGCAGCACTACCACCTCCTGCTCCGCTGGAACGCCGCCGCCAAGCTGACCACGATCAGTGCCCTGCCCGAGGTCGTCTCCCGCCATTTCGTGGAGTCGATCGTGGCGGTTGCCCACCTCGGAACGGGTGGCGGCGAGCTGGTAGATATCGGATCGGGGGGCGGATTCCCCGCGCTGCCCATCTTGATGCTGCGTCCCGACCTTCACGGCACCCTCCTCGAGCCTGCCACCCGCAAGTGGGCCTACCTCAAGGCGGTGATTCAAGCGACCGGACTTGGCGCCCGAGCGCGCGTGCTACGGCGTCGGGTTGAGTCTCGAGCGGCGCTTGCCTCGCTCGGTCCCTTCGGCTGCCTGACGATGCGCGGGGTCTCCGGGCACGGAACGCTGATGGGCGGCGCCGCGGACGCGCTTCATCCGGGCGGAAGGGCGCTGTTTTTCGTCGGCGCGGACACCGCGGAGTCGATGCGTGCGTCGCTCCCTGCTGGGTTGATGGAGGCCTCCTGCGTTCCGCTCCCGGGACGCCATTCGTCGTTCCTGCTCGTCCTCGAAAAGGCGCGCTGAGTGCTCCGAGTCTGGGAACGACGAGCCGGAACGCTACGAAGCTCGGTGTGACGATCGGATCTCAGGCACGAGGTTCCACGTGGAACGCCGCTCCGAAGTTCCACGTGAAACAGATCGTGTGCTAACCTCCCGCGACGCGACGAACAGGGGGTGGGATGGGAAAGGTCATCGCCATCGCAAATCAGAAGGGTGGGGTTGGAAAGACAACCACCGCCATAAACCTGGCAGCCTCACTAGCCGCAGGTGAGCGACGCGTTCTCCTCCTCGACCTCGACCCCCAGTGCAATACCACGAAGGGGTTGGGACTTCGCGGTCAGCCGGGCCGCGGCAGCACCTACGACGTCCTGGTGAATGATCGGCCAATCCGCGACATCCTCCTGGAGGGGTCGTTGCCGTCCCTGAAAATCGCCCCTGCGGATCGCGACCTCACGGGGGCAGAGATCGAGTTGCTCGAGTTCGAAGGACGCGAACAGCGGCTCAAGCGCGCTCTCGACCCGCTGCGTGGGGAATTCGACCATCTGCTGCTCGACTGCCCGCCCTCGCTCGGGATGCTGACGCTCAACGCCTTGGTGGCCGCGGACGGAGTTCTGGTTCCGGTGCAGTGCGAATACCTGGCGCTCGAGGGGTTGACCGACCTCATCGACACGGTGCAGCGGGTGCGGGCGAACTACAACCCGAGGCTCGTGATCGAGGGGATTCTGCTGACGATGTACGACGACCGGACACTTCTCTCCCGGCAGGTCGCGGAGGATATTCGCAGCCACTTCGGCGACCTCGTCTACCGGACCGCGATTCCACGCAATGTCCGGCTCGGAGAGGCTCCCAGCTTCGGCAAGCCGGTGCTGCAATACGACATTCATTCCAAGGGGGCCGAGGCGTACCTCGACCTCGCGCGGGAGTATCTGCGCCATGACGCGAAAAGTGTTGGGGAAGGGGCTCAGTAGTCTAATTCCCGGCCCGCCGCCGCCGATCCTGGCGACCGCACCTCCGACTCCTTACGTCGAGATCGACCTCGACCGGATCGACCCGAACCCGAGCCAGCCTCGCGAGCAATTCGGCGAGGAGGGGCTCGAGGCGCTGGCCGCGTCGATCCTCCAGCACGGCGTGGTCCAGCCGGTGCTGGTGCGCCGACGCGCCGAGCGCTACCAGATGGTGGCCGGGGAACGACGCCTGCGCGCGGCGCAGCGTGCCGGCCTGCGTCGGATCCCGGCGGTTGTCCGTGAGGTGGCGGACGAACAGATGCTGGAGGTGGCGCTGGTCGAGAACATCCAGCGCCAGGAGCTCGATCCCATCGACGAGGCGCAGGCATACCGGACGCTCATCGAGCAGCGCGGGCTCAGCCATTCCGACCTGGCGGAGCGCATCGGGCGGGAACGTTCTACTGTATCTAACTCATTGAGATTATTGAGTTTATCTGACAACATCCAGGCTCAGATCCGACGGGGAGTGATCAGTTCCGGTCACGCGCGTGCGCTGTTGGCGCTGCCCGACACCAAGTTGCGCGAGGCGATTGCGCGACGCATCGTTGGGGACGGGCTGTCCGTTCGGCAGGTCGAGAAGCTGGCCAGCGGAACCACCGCTCGCAGGCGCAGGGTGCACCGCACCGGGCTGAACGACCCGAATACGCGTCACGCCGAGGAGCGTCTGATGCACGCGCTCGGGACACGCGTGCGAATCGTGCGCGAGGCGGAGGGAGGTCGGGTCGAGATCTCCTTCCATAGCGAGGAGGAGCTCCAGCGCCTCTTCGAGCAGATTGTCGGATAGTCAACCGCGGCCGGGAGGGCGTCGGACATGGGATTCATGAATCGAGCGAAGGCGGGCGGTGGCCACCTGGACGGGTACCTCGGTCCTGGCACCGAGATCGAGGGGATCGTACGGTTCACCGACGTGCTACGGGTCGACGGCAAGATCTCCGGCCGCATCGTGTCCGAGAAGGACCTGATCGTCGGGGAGTCGGGTGAGGTGGACGGCGAAGTCGAGGTCGGAAGCCTCTCGGTCGCGGGAAAGGTCCACGGCAACGTCACGATCCGGACCCGCCTGGAGATCCACCAGGGCGGCCGGGTGACCGGCGACCTGATTCTCGAGACGCGGCACCTCATGGTGGAGGATGGCGGCGCTTTTGAAGGGAACATCAGGATGGGAGAGAGTGCCGCCGAGGCGGCAGGCAATCAGGTGCCCCGCCTGGTCGCCGAGTTTCCGGCCCGAGGGAACTCCGAGTAGTCGCGCGACGCCCGCGCCTTGACACTTCCGGCGCGGATATGCTAGAAAAACTGGCTTTTAGGGGCATCCGGACCCGCGAACTTCGCGATCAACCCTCACCGTTCCTCCGCATGGGCAGGGGCTGCCCGTCCGCCTCGGGGAACGGAGTGAGGGACTTCGCACCTTTGTTCACGAACTGACGAGCCTCACCGACATGTCATTGCGAACCGTTGCGCGCAGCTACGCTCGCGCCTTCTTCGACACGCTGCAGGACCCGTCCGCGCTCGAGCGCCATGAGTCGGAGCTCAGTGCGCTCGGTGGTGCGGTGCGTTCCAGCCGCGAGCTGCGCGAGTTTCTCGCGGCGCCGCAACTGCCACCCGAGATGAAACGGAACGCGATCGAGAAGATCCTCCAGGGCGCCGGTGCCGGCGGCGAATGCCTCAGGCTGGCGCGCTTCCTGGTCGAGCGCCACCGGATCCTGCTCGCGCCCGAGATCGCCCAGGAGTTCAGCGCCCTGGTGCGCGAGCGGCTGGGAATCGTCGATGCCGAGGTGGTGTCGGCGCGACCGCTGGCGGAGACGGTGCAGGAGAAGGTGCGGCAGGCTCTCGGCCGGCGCACCGGGCGGAAGGTGAGGGCTGCATTCCGGGTCGACCCAACGGTCCTGGGCGGACTGCGCGCCCAGGTTGGGACGACGATCTACGACGGCAGCGTGCGCGGGCGCCTGGGCCGGCTGCGCGACCATATCATCGGGGAGTGAGCATGGAGATCAAGGCCGACGAGATTCGCAAGATCCTGCGCCAGCAGATCGAGGGGCATCATTCCGAGATGGATGTGGCGGAGGTGGGGACGATCCTGTCGGTCGGGGACGGGATCGCCCGTATCTACGGGCTCGAGAAGGCGATGGCGGGCGAGTTGATCGAGATGCCGAACGGAGTGTTCGGCATGGTCCTCAACCTCGAGGACGACTCGGTCGGCGCGGTGCTGTTCGGCGAGACGCGGCTGGTGAAGGAGGGGGACACGGTCCGCCGCACCCGCCGCATCATGGAGGTGCCGGTCGGCGAGGCCCTGATCGGGCGCGTCGTCGATCCTCTCGGCCAGCCGGTCGACGGCAAGGGGCCGATCGAGACCAAAGAGACCAGCCCGCTGGAACGGATCGCTCCGAGCGTCGTCGAACGCCAGCCGGTGAAGGAACCCCTGCAGACCGGGCTCAAGGCGATCGACGCGATGATCCCGATCGGGCGTGGCCAGCGCGAGCTGATCATCGGTGACCGCCAGACCGGCAAGACCGCCATTGCGCTCGACACGATCATCAACCAGAAGGGGCAGGGGGTCATCTGCATCTACGTGGCCGTCGGCCAGAAGAAGTCGACGGTCGCGCAGGTGGTGAATACCCTCGAGACCCACGGCGCGATGGCGCACACCATCGTGGTCCAGGCCTCCGCGTCGGAACCGGCCCCGCTGCAGTACATCGCGCCGTACTCGGGCACCGCGATGGGCGAGTACTTCCGTGACCGCGGGCGGCACGCGCTGTGCATCTACGACGACCTGTCGAAGCAGGCGGCGGCCTACCGCGAGCTGTCGCTGCTGCTGCGGCGCCCCCCGGGTCGGGAGGCCTACCCGGGAGACGTCTTCTACCTGCACTCCCGGCTCCTCGAGCGTGCCGCCAAGATGAACGATGCGAAGGGCGGCGGTTCCCTGACCTCGCTCCCGATCATCGAAACGCAGGCGGGCGACATCTCGACCTACATCCCGACCAACGTGATCTCGATCACCGACGGCCAGATCTTCCTGGAGGCCGACCTGTTCTACTCCGGCGTCCGCCCGGCGGTGAACGTCGGGCTGTCGGTATCGCGCGTCGGCGGCAACGCGCAGACGAAGGCCATGAAGCAGGTAGCCGGCCGCCTCCGCCTCGATCTTGCCCAGTACAGGGAGCTGGCGGCGTTCGCCCAGTTCGGCTCCGACCTCGACAAGCAGACGCAGGCGCAGCTCTCACGCGGCCGCCGCCTCACCGAACTGCTGAAACAGGCGCAGTACGCACCGCTGCCGGTGGAGCGGCAGGTGCTCATCGTGTTCGCCGGGACGCAGGGTCACCTGAACGACGTCGACGTGGAGAGTGTCGGTCGCTGGGAGGAGGAGCTGAACAAGTTCCTCGATCGCCAGGGTCGCGACGTGCTCGAGGCGATTCGCTCCAAGGGGAGCCTCGACGACGACCTGCGCGCGCGGATGAAGACGCTCCTCGAGGACTTCGGTCGCGAGTTCGCGGCCACCGCCACGGCCGCCACCGTCCCGGCCGGGGCCTGATCCGGGGCGGACCGTGGCAAACCTGCGGGACCTCAGACGGCGGATCAAGTCCGTCTCCAATACCAAGCAGCTGACCCGCGCCATGAAGATGGTGAGCGCGTCCAAGCTGCGCCGGGCCCAGGAGAGCGTCCTGTCGGCGCGCCCCTACGCCCACCGCATGCGCGAGGTCCTGGCCTCCGTCGCGGCGCGGGCCGGCGAGGTCGCGCATCCGCTGCTGGCCGTGCCCAAAGGCACTCGCGTCGAGCTGGTGGTGGTCACCGCGGACAAGGGACTGTGCGGAGCCTTCAACACCAACATCATCAAGGCGGCGGCTCGCTTCCTGGAGGAACGCCGGGGCGAGACCCTGTCCGTCCACTGCGTCGGCCGCAAGGGGCGTGACTACTTCCGGCGCCGCAGCGCCGACATCCGCAAGGAGTACATCGACGTCTTCCGCGCCCTCGAGTACGCGCGCGCCGCCGAGATCGCCCGCGATCTGATGGATCGCTTCGTCGAGCGCGACCTGGACGCGATCTACGTCGCCTACAACGAGTTCAAATCGGCCATCCAGCAGAACGTCATCGTCGAACGGCTGCTGCCGATCAATCGCCAGGAGTTCGAAGGAGTCGAACCGCCGCAGGATTACCTTTACGAACCGTCCGCCGCCGAGCTGTTCAAGTGGCTGCTGCCGCGCCACGTCGAGATCCAGATCTACAGGATCCTGCTCGAGTCGGCCGCGGCGGAGCACGGGGCGCGGATGGCGGCAATGGACTCGGCCACCAACAATGCAGGGGAGATGATCCACGACCTCACGTTGCACCTCAACCGGGTGCGGCAGGCGGGGATCACCAGGGAGATCATCGAGGTCGTCAGCGGCGCCCGGGCTACGGGTTAGCACCAAGGAGCGGTGAACGTGAGCAATGCCATCGGCAAGGTCGTGCAGATCATCGGGCCCGTCGTGGACGTCCAGTTCGAGGGTCATCTTCCCTCCATCCTGAACGCCGTCCGCATCCAGGACGACGGGGCGGAGACGGGGTTCCCGCTCGACGTCACCGCGGAGGTGGAGCAGCACCTCGGCGAGGGGCGCGTCCGCTGCGTCGCCATGGAGCCGACGGACGGGATGGTGCGCGGCATGCCCGCCGAGGATCTGGGGCGGCCGATCTCGGTGCCCGTCGGCAAGCAGACGCTCGGGCGGATCCTCAACGTCCTCGGCGACCCGGTCGATCAGATGGAGCCGTTGCCGGCTGACGTCGAGCGCTGGCCGATCCACCGGCAGGCGCCGTCGTTCGAGGAGCAGTCGACGAAGGTCGAGATGTTCGAGACCGGCATCAAGGTCATCGACCTCCTCGAGCCGTACACCCGCGGCGGCAAGACCGGCCTGTTCGGAGGCGCCGGCGTGGGCAAGACGGTGCTCATCATGGAGCTGATCAACAACGTCGCCATGAAGCACGGGGGATTCTCGGTGTTCGCCGGCGTGGGAGAGCGCACCCGCGAGGGGAACGACCTGCTGCGGGAGATGGTCGAGTCGAAGGTGATCGACTTCGGCGAGAAGTTCTACGCGCACCTGGAGAAGACCAAGAGCTTCGACATCACCCTGGCCGATCCGAAGGCGCGCGCCGGCAGCAAGGTGGCCCTGATTTACGGACAGATGACGGAGCCGCCCGGAGCGCGGCTGCGAGTCGGCCTCTCGGCGCTGACCGTCGCCGAGTACTTCCGCGACGCCATGGGGCAGGACGTGCTCCTGTTCGTGGACAACATCTTCCGCTTCACCCAGGCCGGGTCCGAGGTATCGGCGCTGCTCGGGCGCATGCCGTCCGCGGTCGGCTACCAGCCGACGCTGGCGACGGAGATGGGCGAGCTCCAGGAGCGGATCACCTCGACCCGCAAGGGATCGATCACCTCGGTGCAGGCGATCTACGTGCCCGCCGACGACATCACCGACCCGGCGCCCGCGACCACCTTCGCGCACCTCGACGCCTCGACCATCCTGTCGCGGCAGATCGCCGAGCTGGGGATCTACCCGGCCATCGACCCCCTGGCGTCCACCTCGCGGATTCTCGACCCGCGGCTGCTCGGCGAGGAGCACTATCGCGTGGCGCGCGCCGTGCAGCGGGTCCTGCAGCGCTACAAGGAGCTGCAGGACATCATCGCCATCCTCGGGATGGACGAGCTGTCGGAAGACGACAAGCTGACGGTATCGCGAGCGCGCAAGCTGCAGCGGTTCATGAGCCAGCCGTTCTTCGTCGCCGAACAGTTCACCGGCATCCCCGGCCGCTACGTCGAGCTGAAGGACTCCATCCGCGGCTTCGACCAGATCGTCAGCGGCGCCTGCGATGACATGCCCGAGCAGGCGTTCTACATGGTGGGGACGATCGAGGAAGCGCGGCAGAACGCCGAGAAGATGAAGCAGGCGGCCTAGGCAGCCACGGGGTCCTCACGATGGAGCGTCAAGGTGTGGTTCCTTCAGCAGCCCCCCTGCGGCTCGAGGTGGTTTCCCCCGATCGCCGGGTGCTGGATGCGCCGGCGGACGAGGTAGTGCTGCCCGGGAAGCTGGGGTACCTCGGCGTGCGCGCGGGGCACACGCCGCTGCTGACCGAGCTCGGGATCGGCGAGCTGTCGTACGTGTATCAGGGGAAGACCCGCTACCTGTCGCTGAGCGGCGGCTTCGCCGAGGTCCTTCCGGACCGGGTGAGGGTCCTGGCGGAGGCCGCCGAGTGCGCGGAGGAGATCGACGTCGAGCGTGCCCGGACGTCGCAGCAGCGCGCCCAGCAGGAGATCGCCTCGCGTCGCGCGGCATCCGAGGAGGAGTTCCTCGAATTCCAGGTACGCCTGCAGCGGGCCCTCATCCGCATCGAGACCGCCGCAAAACGAGAAGGGTAGCCGGGGCCGCGCCCGGCAGTCCGGTGGATTCACCCCTGTTCGACCGCGCCGCGCTTGCCAGGACGCTGGCCCCTTGCCGCGCCGCGGGCCAGCGCCTGGTCTTCACGAACGGCTGCTTCGATCTCCTCCACGCCGGCCACGTTCGCCTGCTCGCCGCCGCGCGCGCCTTCGGCGACTTCCTGGTGGTCGGGGTGAACTCCGATGCCTCGGTGCGGCGGCTCAAGGGGCCGGAACGCCCCGTCCTCGGCCTCGAGGAGCGCGCCGAGCTCCTCGCCGCGCTGCGAGCGGTTGACCTGGTCGCGGCGTTCGAGGAGGACACCCCGCTCGAGCTGATCCGCTGCGTCCGCCCGCACGTGATCGTGAAGGGGGGGGACTGGTCGCCCGACCAGGTGGTTGGCCGCGAGGTGGTGGAGGCCGCGGGCGGCCGGGTGGAGATCGTCCCTCTCGCTGCGGGTCTGTCGACGACGGCGCTCCTGCGCCGCATCCGCGGAGCCTGAGGCATGCCCGGGGAGCGCGGGCGCCCGGGGTGGGCGCTGGTGCGCCCCTGCCCGAAGTGCGGACGCCACGGCGACGCTTGCCGCTGCGCCACGGTCCCGGCGAAGCCGAAGGACGCGCGCCCCACGGTCCGGATGCGGATCGAGAAGCGGTCCGGGAAGAGCGTGACCGTGCTCGCCGCGTCGCTCATCGACGCTCGCACGCTCCGCGGGTTGGCCTCCGACCTGAAGACGCGGCTGGCAGCGGGCGGCACGCTCAAGGGAGCGGAGATAGAGCTACAGGGAGACCATCGCGAGCGGTTGCGCGACATCCTCCGGGAGCAAGGTCTTCTCGTGAAGGGTTGAGCGGTCTCAAAGCACGTCTGCTGGCCCTGGGGGAGGACGCGTGCCTCTCCGAGGCGCTCGTCCGCCTGCGCGCAGGAAGGCGGGTGGTTCTCGCAGGGCTGGTGCCGGGAGCCAAGGCGCTCTATCTGCTGCACCTGCATCGAGCGCTCGCCCGGCCGCTGGTCCTCGTCACCTCTGACGAGGCTCGCGCCGTCGCGCTGCTGCATCACCTGCGCGCCCTCGCCTCCGTCCTCGACCCCGAGGCCGGCCCGCGGATCCTCGGTTTTCCCGACCTGGGGGCGAACCCGTACGACGGCGTCGCCCCGCACTTCCAGGCGACCTCCGACCGGGTTGCGGCCCTGCTGGCGCTGCGGCGCAAGGAGCGCGCCATCGTCGTCGCCCCCGCGGCGGCGCTCCTCTATCCGCTGCCGCACCCCGATGACTTCGACCGCATGCCGTTTCGCCTGCAGGTGCACGACCCGGCCGAGCCGGCGGCGCTCGCGGGGCGCTTGACGGCGCTGGGGTACGAGCGCGTGGACCTCGTGGAGCAGGTGGGAGAGTTCGCGCTGCGCGGCGGGGTGCTGGACGTCTTCACGCCGCTCGACGACCAGCCGCGGCGGGTCGAGTTCTTCGGCGACGAGGTGGAATCGGTGCGCTGGTTCGACCACGAGACCCAGCGCGGCGAGGAGACGGTGCCGGAGCTGCTGGTGGCGCCGGTGCAGGAGTTCGGCTGGGGGCCGCAGGCGGCCGAGGCGCTTGCCCGGCGGATCGAGGGACGTTCCGGCTCCCGCCACCGCGTCGCGGAGCTGGCCGAGATGCTGCGCTCGCGCGGCCGGTTCCCCGGGATGGAGGCGTGCGCGGGGCTCGTCTCGAAGGCGCGCTACGACCTCGGCGATCACGCGACCGACGCGGCCTGGGCGGTCGACGAGCCGTTTCTCACCCGCACCGCCCTCGACGCGGTGGCGGCGTCCTTCTCCGCGGCGTACGAGTCGTCGGACGGGCTGTTCCCGCCGCCCGAGGAGCTGCTGGTGCCGGTCGCTCCGATCCTCGCCCGCCTCGACGCGGCCAGACTCGCGGTCGCCGACCTCGCGGCGGAGGAGGAGGCGGAGGAGGTGATCGCGGCGGGATCCGCCGCGGTGCGGAACTATCGTGGGCGCTTCAACGACCTCGCGGACGACCTGCGCCGCGTCGTGGCGGCGGGGGGACGTGCGTTGCTCGTGGTGCGCGGTGCCGGCCGCGCCGACCGCGTGCGCGAGATCCTCACCGGGCTCGACCTCGCTCCGGCGGACGCCGACGACCTGGACTCCGCCGCGACCGGCGCGGCGCCGGGACTCTACCTCGGCCACGCGCCGCTGGAGGGGGGGTTCGAGCTGCGCGGCGCGCGGCTGCTGCTCTTGACCGAGCACGAGATCTTCGGCGATGAGGTCCGCCACCGCCCGACACGGCGCGCGCGGCTCGCGGCGTTCACCTCGGACTTTCGAGACCTCAGGCCGGGCGACCTGGTGGTGCACGTCGACCACGGGATCGGCCGCTTCGAGGGGCTGCAGAAGGTCGGCGGCAACGGCGCGGCCACCGAGATGATGATCCTCGCGTACAAGGACAGCGACCGGCTGTTCGTCCCGCTCGATCGACTCGACCTGGTCCAGAAGTACAGCGGCGTGAAGGGGGCCAACCCGGTCCTCGACCGCCTGGGGGGAACCGCGTGGCAGAAGACGCGCGGCAAGGCGCGCAAGGCGGTCCAGGACATGACGGCGGAGCTGCTGGAGCTGTACGCCCGGCGCAAGACCGCGCGCGGCCACGCCTTCGCCGCCGACACCGAGTGGCAGCGCGAGCTCGAGGATGCGTTCGAGTACCGCGAGACCCCGGACCAGATCCGCGCCATCGAGGAGGTCAAGGCCGACATGGAGGTCGAGCGGCCGATGGACCGGCTGCTGGTCGGCGACGTGGGATTCGGGAAGACCGAGGTGGCGCTGCGCGCCGTCTTCAAGGCGGTGATGGAGGGGAAGCAGGCCGCGGTCCTGGCGCCGACGACGGTGCTCGCGCTGCAGCACCTGCGGACCTTCCGGCAGCGCTTCGCCGCGTTTCCGGTGAAGGTCGAGATGCTGAGCCGCTTCGTCTCCCCCAAGGATCAGAAGGTGACGCTCGCGCGGTTGGCAGGAGGCGACGTCGACGTCCTGATCGGGACCCACCGCCTGCTCTCCAAGGACGTGCGCTTCCACGACCTGGGGCTGCTGGTCGTGGACGAGGAACAGCGCTTCGGCGTGGCGCACAAGGAGCGCCTGAAGAAGCTGCGCATGAACGTGGATGTCCTGAGCATGTCGGCGACGCCGATCCCGCGCACCCTGCAGATGTCGCTCGCGGGCGTGCGCGACATGTCGGTGATCGAGACCGCCCCGGAGAACCGCCTCGCCATCCAGACCTCCCTCGTCCCCTTCCGCGAGTCGATCATCTCCCAGGCCATCCGGCAGGAGATGCGGCGCGGCGGCCAGATCTATTTTGTCCACAACCGGGTGGAGTCGATCCACTCCATGGCGAACCTGATCCGGCGCCTCGTCCCGGAATGCCGTGTCGCCGTGGGGCACGGACAGATGGGGGAAGCGGACCTCGAGCGCACCATGTTCGGTTTCCTCGAGGGGAACGCCGACCTGCTGGTGAGCACCACGATCATCGAGAACGGGCTGGATCTCCCCCGGGTCAACACGTTGATCGTCAACCGGGCCGACCGCTTCGGGCTGTCGCAGCTCTACCAGCTCCGCGGCCGCATCGGCCGCTCCGACGTGAAGGCGTATGCGTATCTGATGATCCCGCCGGGCGGCGTTCACCACCCGGTGGCGCGCCGGCGCCTGGCGGCGTTGCAGGAGTTCAGCGACCTGGGTTCCGGATTCCGCATCGCCGCCCTCGACCTGGAGCTGCGCGGCGCGGGAAACCTGCTCGGCTCGCAACAGCACGGCCACATCGCGGCGATCGGGTTCGAGATGTACTGCCAGATGCTCGAGCGGGCGGTGCGCGAGATCGCCGGCGAGGAGGTGACCGAGGAGGCCAGGACGAGCGTGAACCTCGGCGTCGATATCCGCCTGCCGGAGTCGTTCATCGCCGAGTCGAACCAGCGGCTGGTGTTCTACAAGCGGATCGCCTCGGCGGAGGATCTGGAAGGGCTCACCCGCATCCGCGGGGAGATGGAGGACCGCTTCGGGCGGCTGCCCGACCAGGGGGATGCGCTGTTCCACCTGGCCGAGCTGAGGCTGGTCGCGGCCCGGCTCGGGGTCCGCTCGGTCGACTACACGGACGGGGCGCTGCAGGTGAAGTTCGCGCCCGAGTCGTCCGTGGACCCCGACGCGCTCATCGCCCTGCTGGCGGGGCGCGACGAGGCGACGCTCACCTCGGCCGGGGTGCTGAAGCTCCCGCACGTCGGGGCTCCCGCGGCGCGGCTGGAGACGGCCCTGGAATTGTTGAAGGTGCTCGGATAGGTATGGTACGCTCCTCCCCTCTGAACGCCTTCCTGCATCCAAGGATCACCTCCCGCCCCACGCCTCTCGCCTGGGTCGCCGCCGCTTCCCTGCTCGGCAGCGCCTGCGGCTTTGGCCGCGACCCGGAGGCGACCCGCGTCACCATTGCCGAGATCGCCGGCCGGCCCGTCACCCTGGCGGAGTTCGCCCCGGTGCTGGCGCGCCGGCTCGAGGGAGGCGGCTCGGCGGTCTCCGACGAGGTGAAGAGCCGCCTGCTGGATCAGTTCCTGGAGGAGCAGGTGCTGCTCGACGAAGCGCGGCGACAGGGCGTGCAGGTGGACGATGCCGAGGTGGAGCGCGCGCTCGCGGGCCTGGCCTCTCCCGAGGCACCCGCGGATGACTCGTACCGGGACGAGCTGCGCGCCCATCTCACGGTGGAGAAGTTGCTGCGCCGCCACGTCGAGGAGACGACGTCCGTCAGCGCTGCGGAAGAGGAGGCGTACTACCACGAGCATCCGGCGGAGTTCCACCGCGCTCTGGTGGTGATCCTGAGGCAGATCCTCCTCGACAACCGGCCGGCGGCCGAGGCGGCGCGCGCCGAGGCCGCCGGCGCCCCCGAGCGCTTCGCCGAGATTGCCGCCGCCGTGTCGCTCTCGCCCGATCGGGGCCGCCCGCAGTCATTCCCGATCGACGCGCTGCCGGACGAGGTGGCGGATGCCGTCGTGGGTATCGAGCCAGGAGAGCTCACCGAGGTGATCGAACGGCCGCCCGATTTCCTCATCTTCCGGCTGGAGGGGATCAAGCCGGCTCGCGACCTGTCGCTCGCGGAGGCCCGCCACGAGATCCGGGCGCTCCTGATCGAGCGCGGCGGCGCGGGCGCCCTGGTGCGCTTGCTCGCCGATCTGAAAGCCCGCCGCGGCCTCACGCTCGTCCCCGGCAACCTGCCGTTCGAGTACGTGCCGGAGCGGCCGGCATGACCCCTCCCCCGCGACCACGGCTGCGGGCCGCCCGTATCGTCGCCCTCGCCGCGCACCTCGCCCTCGGTGCGGCGGCGGCGCGGGGCGCCATCCTGGAGGAGGTGGTCGCGACCGTGAGCGGTGATGCGATCACGAAATCCGAGCTCGACGAGCGCGAGACGGAGATCAAGGCCCAGCTCTTCTCGCGCCTGTCGGGGAACGAGCTCGATCGCGCGCTCGAACAGGCTCGGAAGACGATCCTGGTAGACCTGATCAACGAGAAGCTCCTCTACCAGCGGGCGGAGCGGCTCGGGCTGGACCTGGAGCAGGTGTACAACTCCTCCGTGGAGAACGTGAAGCGGCAGAACAACATCCAGAACGACGAGGAGCTGGCGGAGGAGATCAAACGCCAGGGGATGACGATGGAGGAGTTCCGCCAGACGCTACTGCGCTACAACGTCCCCGAGATCATGATCAACATCGAGGTGCGCGAGAAGATCGGCGTCACCGACGCCGAGGCGGAGGAGTTCTACAAGGACCATCGGGATAAGTTCTCGCACGCTGCCTCCTATTCCTTCCGGCAGATCGGGCTCCGCCTCGAATCCCGCTCGCGCGCGGAGGCGATCGCCCTGGCGGAGAAGATCGCCGCCGAGGCGGCGGCGGGGGCCGACTTCACCGCCCTCGTGGCGCAGTACTCCGAGGACCCCACCAAGGAGACCGGCGGGTTGATCGAGAACCTTCCGGCGCCCGACATGTCCCCCGCGATCCTCGAGGCGCTCGCCAAGCTGGCGCCCGGGGAGACCAGCAAGCCGGTCCCGACCACGCTCGCCGTCCTGCTGCTGCGGCTCGAGAGCCGCACGGAGGCGACGGTGGAGGCGTTCTGGGACGTGCGCCCGAAGATTGACGCGCTGGTCCAGCGCACCAAGTTCCAGAGCGAGCTGCAGGCGTATCTCAGGAAGCTCTGGAAGGACAACCATGTCGTCGTCTCCGCCAAGTACGCCGAACGCTACCCGACCGACACCTATCGCTGATTCCCCACCGTCCGCCCGACCGGCAGGCCCCCTGCCTAAACCCCGCGTCCCTTGACCTTTTCCAGCGGGGTTGCTAACCTCCCAGCAAGATCGAACATCGTAGACTACCCTTCCAAACACATCTGACCGGAAGGACGCTCTGCCGAACAGTCGCATTGGCACAAGCGCCGAAGAGTCGCCTGACAGCGCGCGCGGGATCCGTCGATTTCCGCGAGCAAGCGTCCGGGAGGACTGCCATGGCTGGCAAGACACCGATGGCCTCGCACGACCGTAGCGACGATCGCACGCCGGTGAACCGCCGACTCATCCGCCCCAACCTGGGAGAGATGAAGGAGAAGACGCCTGGCCGAGGCGGCTGGAGGAAGCAGACGCCTCCGGAACAGACGAACGCGGAGAGCTTCTACTACCTCAAGCAGATGAACGCGAAGACCCCGATGGTCCTGGTGATGACCGACGGGGAGGTCCTGCGCGGCGTGATCGAGTGGTACGACCGCGCCTGCGTGAAGGTGAACCGCGAGGACGGGCCGAACCTGCTGGTGATGAAGCACTCGCTCAAGTACGTCTACAAGCAGGAAGACGACGAGTAGGTAGATCAATCCTACTCCGTCCCGGGGGCATGGTGCCTCTGTAGCACCGCGAGGAGATCCGCGTGCACTCCCGGCGCGGCGGCGACGATGTTTCCCGAGCGCATGAACTCCGTCCCGCCGAGGTAGTCGCTCACCCTTCCCCCCGCTTCCCGCACGATCACCACTCCGGCCGCCAGGTCCCACGGCGACAGCGCCATCTCCCAGAAGCCATCGACGCGCCCGCAGGCGACATAGCAGAGGTCGAGCGCCGCGGAGCCGTCGCGCCGGATGCCGGCGCAGCGCGGCATCAGGTCGTGGAACGAGCGCACGTAGGCGTCGATCCGTTCCAGGTTCCGGAAGGGGAAGCCGGTCACCAGGAGCGAGCCCGCCAGCGCCAGGGCGTTCGAGACCCGCAGCCGCTTCCCGTTGAGCCAGGCGCCGGCGCCGCGCTCCGCCTGGAACAGCTCCTCGCGCATCGGGTCGAAGACGACCCCGGCGATCCCCTCGTCGGAGGCCCACACGCCGAGCGACACGGCGAAGAACGGGTAGTCGTGGATGTAGTTCGTGGTGCCGTCGAGCGGGTCGAGGATCCACTGGTACCCGCTCGTCCCCGGGTGCGACTCCTGTTCCTCGGCGAGGATCGCGTCGTCCGGCCGCGCCCGGCGCAGGAAATCGATCACCGCGCGCTGCGAGGCGCGGTCCACGTCGGTGACGTAGTCGTGCTGCCCCTTCTCGTCGATGCCCGTCGGCCGGCTCCCGCGCCGGGACATCAGCACCGCGCCGCCGATCCGCGCCGCCTCGATCGCCGTGGTCATCAGGTCGCTCATGGCGCTCGATCCTAGCGCACACCCGCGATCACTGCCCGCAATCGGCAGCACCGGTCCGCGCCGTCGTTCCGACCCCCGTCACCCCGCCCCCCCCTCCGTCACCTCGGCGGAAGCCGGGTTCCAGGACAGGGGTGGATCTGATCGCCGCTCTGGATTCCGGCTTGCGCCGGAATGACGGAGGTGGGTGGGGCGGTGCCGCCCATGTCGAGCGTCACCCCGGCGGAAGCCGGGGTCCAGAACGGCGCTGGATCCAGGCTCCGCACTGGATTCCCGCTTGCGCGGGAATGACGGAGGTGGAGTTCGTGCTCCAGGTCGCTCCCGCCTCTGCCGTGACCGCCCACTTCTCCGTCACCCCGGCGGAAGCCGGGGTCGTGTGCCTGTGAGCGTGCATGGTCGGCGAGGTGCGAGTCCTCGCCAGGTAGGCGCTCTCCGGCCTGTAACCGAACGAAAGGGCGTCACCGCGAGGTGGGGTCCGAAACAACG
>Ga0137429_1000273_pt1 | contig 24119 bp, 15 predicted proteins | sample EasRivERMZT736_2_FD_102304 | JGI IMG/M metagenome (GOLD analysis project Ga0137429, IMG submission 102304) | Soil microbial communities from meander-bound floodplain in the East River, Colorado, USA - East River MetaG ERMZT736_2 | ecosystem: Environmental > Terrestrial > Soil > Floodplain ...
ATTGGGTCGCAAGGCCTGGCCCGGGCCGTTGACGTTGGTGTTAACGGTTGATGACCCGTCGTCGGCGCCGGTGATGGCCGGGCGCAACGGCAAGGTTGCGGAAGCAATGTATTACAATAACACCATCGGCCTGCGTTGTCCTGATGACAGCGTCGCCCACGGGTTGCTCAGGGCGGTGGACGCGCCCGTCGTGGCGGCCAGCGCGAATCTCGCCGGCCAGGCGCCGCCTCGCACCGCCTCCGAGGTGCTTCGCGGTCTGGACGGCAAGATCGATCTTCTGATCGACACCGGTCTTACTAAGTTTGCGAAGGCGTCGACCATCGTGCGCGTGACTCAGACATCGTATGAGGTCGTTCGGGAGGGAGTTTACGACGCGGGTATTGTAGAACGGCTCTCGACCATTCGGGTGCTTTTCGTTTGCACCGGAAACACCTGTCGCAGTCCGATGGCGGCCGGCATGGCGGCGCAGATTCTGGCCGAGCGGTTGGGTTGCAGGCCGGCGGAGTTGCGCACGCGCGGCGTGGTGGTGCAGTCTACCGGCACCAGCGGTGGACGAGGCGGGGCCTCGGCGCACGCTTTAGAGGTGATGGCCAAGCGAGGGATCGACTTGTCTGACCACGTTTCGACCGCCCTTTCGGCGGAAGTGGTCCAACAGGCAGACTATGTTTTCGCCATGACCCAGGGTCATCGGGAGACAATCTTGCGCTTGGCGCCGTCCGCCGAGCCGAAAGTGAGCCTGTTGCTGGATGGTGAGGACGTGCGTGACCCGATGGGCGGCGAGGTGGAAGAGTACGAACGCTGCACTCAAACCATCGAGCGCGGCTTACGCGCCCGTTTGCAAGAGGTGATTGTATGAACGTAGCCCTGTCCAGCGACCACCGCGGCTTCCACGCCAAGGAACGGATCAAGGCCATCTTGAAGGCGGCCGGGCACAATGTCGTGGACTTCGGCTGCGACGGCCCCGGCAGTTGCGATTACCCCGACCACGCTTTGGCCGGGGCGACCTCCGTCGCCTCGGGTAAGTCCGAGCGCGGCATCTTCTTCTGCGGAACGGGAATCGGAATGTCCATGACGGCCAACAAAGTCAAGGGCGTCCGCGCGGCTCTTTGCCACGACGAACTCACCGCGGAGATGTCCCGCCGTCATAACAACGCCAACGTCCTTTGCCTGCCGGCTGACTTGCTGGGCGACGAACTGCTGCGCCGTGTGGTCGACGTCTGGTTGAAAACCGACTACGAAGGAGGCCGCCACGACCGCCGACTGAAGAAGATCACCGACTTCGAGAACAACGGTCAATGTAGCCCGTGATCCTTGGCACGCGCCTTGCGCCGCAGTAGCGCTAACGCCCTTGGGCGTTGGAGCGAGTTAGCGGCCGGAATGAAGTGCGCCCCACGTCCGCCGGCAACGATCTGTCATCATCTTGACATGCGGGCATAAGTTCCCATACGCTGCCGACCGTGAACGGCCCCCATCGTCTAGTGGCCTAGGATATCAGGTTCTCAACCTGGAGACAGGGGTTCGACTCCCCTTGGGGGTAGTTTTGCGGGTTGGAAACGGCCTGCGTTTTCTTGCGCTGAAGTTCGCAGCGAAGCGTCGTAAGTCCCTGTTTTCTCAATGGGTTGCGAATCGTCGTCTTTTTCAACTTGCGTTGCTCTGTGTTGGCCTGTGTTGACCTGTTGGGCGCACGGAAGCGCCAAGCGAGGATCGGCGCTTTCTGTGCCGGTCGCGCGGAGCTGTTCGCTCAGTGGCGTGGACAGGCCGCAGTCGCTTGACCGCATCGTTAAGCGATCCGCGAAGCGTGCAGGCGTACACGTCCGCCGTCATGTTGATCGTGGCGTGTCGCATCAGCTCTTTCGCAGTCCGCACGTCAACGCCCGATCGCAGCAGCATCGTAGCGAACGTCACGCGCAACGCATGAAAATCGGCCACCCGGCCCACGTCGTCACGGTAGGGGATTCCCGCCGCTTTCAGGTCGCCGCGCAGCATTTGGACGATGTTCTCCGGGCGCGGCAGCCGGAACACGCAAGCCGCCGGATGCTTGCCCGTCAGGAACGCCCGCAACTCGCCCGCCGTGTCCGGTCGCAAGGGCAGTGTGGCCGCACGTCGATTCTTGGCCGAAGCGGCGTCGATCGTCACCGTCGGTTCAGACCCGTCCAGCTCGAAACTCGCCCGCGTCAACGACCGAAGCTCGTTTGACCGCAGACCCGTCTCCGCCACGAGCCGATAAAGCCAGTGCCGGGACACGCCGTCCATTTCGCAGCGCACGGGACCGGACCGAGCCGAGGAAAGTAATCGTCGCAGTTCGTCCAGGTCGAGCGCCCGCCGGACGTGTCGCGGATCGAAAACTGTGTTCTATGTGCCCGGATGCGAGAGCACACTGGTTGACGAGCAGAAGGAGTTCTTCCGTGAGGTGGAAGATCCTGATGGCGATTTTCGTGGTGGCCGTGAGGAGGTCACCAAGGCAACGGACTTCAAGACGGCAGCGAACCTCGTCATAGCCGATGCCACGCCCGAAAGGAAATTCGTTCGTCTGCTCGTCACTCGGGAGAACGCGCAGAAGTTTGATGCCTGGCTCAAGAACACGGCGGTCGGCTTCTACTGGATCGAATACGCTTGGAAGAAAGGAACCAGGCCTAAGCGCGGGGAATTCAGCCCCGACTTCTTCATCAAGCGGGGCAATCAAGTCTTCGTTGTCGAGGTCAAAGGCGACGAAGAGATCGCCGACCCTTCTGCCGACAACTCAAGAAGCACGAATATGCGACGGACCACTTCAACCGGCTCTACCAGTGGCTTGAGAAGGCGAAGATTCCGACGCGCTATCAGTTCAACATGATTTCGCCGAAGAGCTACAAACTGTTCTTTCAAAAACTCAGGGACGGTGGCGTCGTTGGTTTCCGCTCGGACTTGGATGTTGCAATGACGAAAGCAGCAAAGGCAGTTTCGTAGGCTCCGCTGTGCGGACCAATTTCTTTTCATCGTGCCACATGATGGCACGTGCGATCGGCGGCTACCAGGTCTGCGTCAAATGGCTCAAGGACCGCAAAGGCCGCCGCCTGAGCAGTGACGACATCACCCACAACCACCGCATCGTCGTCGCCCTGCACGAGACCATCCGCCTCATGGCCGAAATCGACAATACCATCGACGCCCACGGCGGCAGGCCCGCCGCGTTCCAACCCGCACCAGTCCTTGGAGTGTGACTGCCGGCCCACCAATCCTGCCGTCATTGGTGACGAGGAGACCAGGGCGGTAATGGTACGTCCCAAGGCAGTCAAGAGGCGCTTCTCGTAAAGCGCCGCTTAATCTCGCCACTCGTAAACCCTGTGAAGAGCCTCAAGAAATCGGCGGAAACGACGGAAAAGCTTTGCATCCGATGCCAGGTTTCAGTACGATGACTGGTTGGTTCGCGAAGGGTGTCTACACAAGGGCCCAATAAGAAGTCCCGGTCTCACAGGCAGCCTTGTTAGCATTTCGGAACCGGTCATTTGATCGAAGGGTCGGACATGGACTCTCGCATTGGGCAACTTGCTGCGCTGCCCTGCATCGGGCTGGTCGTTCTGCTCGGCGTGCCATTCTCGACGCAGGTAGAAAAAGAAATCGGAGCATTGCCGACCGGCGAGCGCTACGAGCGGGCCGTAACTCTACTCCACGACGAATCACTCAGTCACGCGAGATTGACGCTGAATGTTCCGGCTGGCGCGGTGGAGCAGCAGGTCGTCATCACGATCCAAACGCTTGCTCGCGAACAGGTCGCCAAACTCGACCCGGGTATGGTCAACGTGACGCCGAACGAGGGTGGGTTCCGGCTCGGGCCGCACGGGTTAACCTTTGCGAAACCGGCCGAGATCATCCTGCCCTACGATCCGGCCCTGCTCGAGCCCGGATATTCCGAGGACGATTTGTACACCTTCTATTACGACGAGGAGGGGGAGCGCTGGCAGGCACTTCCACGAACGACGATCGACCAGGATCAGAAGCTCGTCACCAGTACGACGACGCATTTCACCGACTTCATCACAGGACTGGTGACCGTGCCTGATCACCCGGAGGTTCTGGGCTATACCCCGACGAGCATGAAGGACATCCAGACCGCCGACCCCGGCACGCGGATCCAGTTGATCGAGCCGCCCCGGGCCAACAGCTTGGGCGATGCCGGGCTCAGCTACCCGATCGACCTGCCGCGCGGGCGGCTCGGCATACAGCCGGATTTGAGCATCTCCTACAACTCCAGTGGAGGGAACGGATGGCTGGGGTTGGGCTGGGACTTGTCCGCCGGGGCCATCACCATCGATACGCGCTTCGGCGTTCCGCGCAATGACGCCGCCAGAGAGACCGAGACGTACCTACTCGACGGAGCGATGTTGACCCCCGTGGCTCATCGCGGGGAGTTGCAGGCCAGGAGCAGCGAGAAGGTCTTCCACACCCGCGTGGAGGGAGAATTCCGCAAAATCATCCGCCACGGTAGCTCGCCGGGCAATTATTGGTGGGAGGTCGTGGCGACGAACGGAATGCGCTACTTCTACGGCGGAGATCCGGAGGGCAACACGCCGATTGGAAACGCTACGCTCACGGACGATCTGAGCAACGTGTTCTCCTGGGCGCTGCGCGAGGTCCGTGACCTTCACGGGAATGGGATTTCGTACCAATACGACAAGGTCACGGACACGGGAATCAGCGGAGGCACGGTGGATGGATTCCAGCTTTACCTTAGGACCATCGACTACACGCGCATCAACGGCACGGCGGGGCCCTACACGGTGACCTTCGTGCGGGACAGCCAACTCCCCGGCTATTCTCGTCGCCCGGATGTGACCATCGATTGTCGGGGCGGGTTTAAGATGGTCACCGCGGAACTGCTCAAGCGCATCGACGTCAACTATCAAGGCCAGCTCGTCCGCCGATACGAACTGAGCTACGACCCAGGCGCATTCCACAAGACCCTGCTCGAATCCATCACGCTATACGGCGAAGATGGCGCGGAGTTCCACACACACAAGTTCGAATATTACGACGAAATACGCGACGACAGTGGCAGCTACAAGGGCTTCGCCGCGCGCGAGGAGTGGAACACGCGGGACGACCGCGTAGGTTTATCCGACTTGCAGCCGTTTGGGCATGGTAGTGCCACGGCATTGAGCGGTGCGCGGGGCTTCAGCGTCGGCGGCCATGTCTACGTTGGAGTTGGCACTTTACCCTCCAAGACCAACTCGGGAGGGGCGAAGATTGGCTACAATTTCAGCCAGACCAATAGCGTCTTGGCGCTGGTCGACATCAATGGTGACAGCCTGCCCGACAAAGTATTTCTGGACGGCGGCGAATTCTATTTTCGACTGAATCAAGGCAGCCCGGGTGATAGCGCCACCACGGACTTCGGACCCAGTCACGCCATTCCGACCTTGCCGCACCTTTCGCGGGAGCGCTCCCAAATGGTCTCGGGTGGCGCGGAGGGCTACCCCGGCGGCGCCAACTTGATCGCCAACCAAGCGGTGACCTGGACCGCCGGCGTATTCTACCTTCAAGATGTCAACGCCGACGGGCTGCCGGATCTCGTGTCCCGAGGCGAGGTGCTGTTCAATCACCTCGATGCCGATGGCATCCCTGTTTTCACCTCCGACAGCGCCGACACGCTTGTCCCCATCGGGTCCGGTGCGGTTGATACCACCGATTTGATCGAGGATCACGAAGAAGATTATCAGAACAATATCGACATGTTCCCGCTGCACGACACTCTTCGCCGCTGGGTCGCGCCCTACGACGGAGAGATTGAGATTACGGGCGATGTGACGTTACCGGGCGGGAAGAGCCCCGAACCCACGGACGACGGGGTTCAAGTGGCCATCCAGCACAACGGCAGCGAGCTGTGGTCCGCGGATATCGACGCCGGAGACGATGCCCCCCGAACGCCGACCGGTGTGGAAGTCGTGCCAGTGCAGGCCGGGGATCGCATTTACTTCCGTGTGCAATCCATTTTGGACGGTTCCAACGATCGCGTGAGCTGGGATCCTCAGATTCAGTACTTGGGAGCGCCGGACGTGACGGACGTCAACTTGCTAAATCCCTATCGCTTCCGCGCGTCCGAGGACTTCGTTCTCGCCGGACGGCCGGGGACACCCACGGAACTTCCATTCAACGGCACAGTACGCCTAGAGGGCGGCCTGACCAAGAGCGGCGTAACCACGGATAACATCACACTCGAGGTGGTGCACAACGGGGCGGTGATTCTCACGCGGACCTTAGGCTGGGACGCCGTTGGGGAGATCGACCCGACTTTGGACTTTGCGGTGGTACAGGACGATTTCGTAGAGTTGCGCGTTCGCGTCGACTCGCCCATCGACGTGAGCCTGCTGAGCTGGGTTCCCAGGTTGTACTATATTTCTTCCACCGACCCGGACGTGGACGTCGATGACAAAGACGGCAATTACATCATCCAACTCGACCCACCCTACGATGTCGACCTCTATCCGTTCAATAATCTGGACGCGCATCAAGGGTCCTGGACCGCACCTAAAAACGTCACCGTGGTCATGGTTAGGTCGCAACTCGAGCACGGGCTCCTACCTGACCCCAGCATCTTTGGTGAGGTAATGTTTACCGTTAAACGCCCGGGCGAACTCGTCGCCAAGCACACCGTGACCATCACCGCGGGGATCGTAAACAACGTTTCGTTTGATACCAGAGTCAAGCCGGGCGACCAACTCTACTTTGATTACAGCGTTCGCGATCCTGCACTGGCCGCAGTCGTGTTCGGTTCCCATGCTCGGGTCGAATACAAGAAGCAGTCAGGGCTTCGACAGCAGCGTGAATCTGGCCTGTCAGAGACCAGCCAAGTGCCCGCGGCGCTGCACTACACCGTCTTCACCAACGACCAGCGCGTCGGAAAAGGTCTTTACAACATGCCCTATCGCGGCTGGAGCTATGCGGCCTACAATGGCAACCGCGAGCGTGCTCTGCTGCCCATCGACGAGTCGCTGCTGGTTCTGCCGGATGATCCAGCAGAATATGACATTACCACGACCGATGCCTACGCGTTTTCGTCCATCCCGAAGAAAAATTTCTGGCGCGGACCGGACGATTTGGGCTGGGTTGCCCCCGGGGAACAAAGCAGCTCGCGGTTGGGCGCCGATCAGATCGACGTACCTCGTTCTGACGAATTCGCAGGCGCGCGAGCTGTCAATCGCCTGACGCGAACATTCCAGACGACGGTGGGCGCGGGTGTCAGCATCTTATCGGCCTCCCTCACGGTTTGCCCCATTCCTCCGCCGGTCAGCAGAAGCGTTCTGGATTTCATGGACATGAACGGCGACCGCTTCCCGGATATCGTCAGCGAAGAACATGTTCAGTACACGACCCTGGTGGGTGGGCTCGAGGAAAACAAACGCGAGGTTTTGGGTCTGACGCCGGTGAGGCGCAGCCTCAGCGCGACTCAGAGCGTGGGCCTGGCGGGCAACCCAACGCGCTCAAAATCCGACGCCAAGGCGCAGACCGACACCTCGGGCCAGAGCGCCCCCAAAGAGAACAGTGCGGGAAGTCAGATGGTCCGACTCGGGGTGGGCGGTGCAGTCGGACTCGGGCGATCGGAAGTGGATCGCGATCTGATGGACGTGAATGGCGACGGGCTGCCCGATCGCGTATCGACGGGATTGATGGGTGACGAACTGACCGTGTCACTCAATCTGGGCTACCGTTTCGCCGCGGAGGAGCCTTGGGGTGAGTCGAGCATCAGCTCCGGCGCCAATGCGAATGCCACGCTCAGCGGTGCCGTGGGGTTTAACAGTCCGGCACGCCACTACGGTATCGCCGGAGGCCTCGCACTGACGTTGGACGAATCGAGAGCTAACCAGAGCCTAATCGACATCAACGGCGACGGCCTGCCCGATCGGGTCACCCCCGCCCGGGTGCTTTTTCCATTTGTGGATCCCTGCATTCCCGGAATCCCGTTCGGGTTTGGCGAACATCTGCTGGTGGCTTTGAACACGGGAAGTGGATTCGCAGCGAACGAGATCGAGTGGGATGGGGCGGACGTCGAGCTCGGCATCCCAGACTTCCCATTCGAGTTGAGCCCCTCGGATGAGCTGTCCGTTTCCCAGAACGTCAGCTTGGGCGCGGGAGTGTACGCGACCTTTCCCATTCCGATACCCACGTGCCCGCCGGGACCTTGCGTCATCTTCATCATCATTAACCCGGGCGCCGACGGCAGCGTGAATCTGGCCCGTCAGAGAGCCGCACTCATCGATGTCAACGGCGACGGTTTCCTCGATCACGTCACCAGCACCGAGGACAGCAGCATGTCCGTGGCGCTCAATCCCATCGGCCGCACCAACCTGCTCAAACGCGTCGTCCGCCCGCTGGGCGCCACCATTGAGTTGGAGTACGCCCGCGACGGCAACACCGTCCAGCATCCTGGGTCCCGTTGGGTGTTGTCTCGTGTCGAGGTGTTCGATGGGTTCGCGGGTGATGGAGCCGATTCGCAGCTCACCACCTATCGCTACGAAGGAGGATTTCAAAACCGATTGGAGCGCGAGTTCTATGGTTACGGCCGCGTCTCCGAGGAGCACCGTGACGCCGACAACGCCGACGCCCTGCTCCGCTCCGTAGTACGTGAGTACGGCAATGACAGTTACTACACCAGAGGACTGCTCAAGCGGGTGCTGCTGAAGGATGCCGACGGCAATCCCTACGTGGAGACGGAGCACACCTATCTGCTCCGGGACGTGGAAACGGGGAACGAACCCGCCGATCCGTCCAGCACCACGGCCACCCTGTTCCCCTTGCTGGTGCGCACCGATCAACGGTTTTACGAAGGCAATCCCGTGCCGGGCAAGTCAACCTACACCACCCATCAGTACGATGCGGTGGGGAACATGACCGAGTTTTTTGATGCCGCCGATGTCGGCGCCGAAGACGACATTCACGCCTTCATAACCTATTCGCGATGCGACGATTCGCTCGTGTTCGATCAGCCAACCAGCATTCTATTGACCACGGGCGGCGATCCCGCCGTCGCCCGCCGCCGCGAGGCCACGATACAGTGTGCCACCGGCCAAGTCTTGCAAATCCGTGAATTCATCAACGACTCGACGGCGGCAGCGACCGACCTGGAATACTCCGCAAACGGGAATCTGCAGCGAGTCACCGGTCCTGAAAACCTGCACGGACAGCGCTACTCGCTGATGTACGAGTACGACTTGGACGTCAGTACGTACGTTACAAGCGTTTCAGACAGCTTCGGCTACTCCTCGAAGGCACAGTACAACCTCAGGCACGGTGAAATCGAAACAAACGTCGATACCAATGGCAACCAAACCAATTACCTTTACGATAAGTTTGGACGGCTGACCAGTGTCACCGGACCCTACGAGCAGGGCACGGGTAGCGCTACCATTCAATTCGAGTATCATCCCGAGGCGACTGTTCCCTGGGCGATCTCTAGGCATTTTGATCCGTTCGTTGCAGAGGCGGGGAACACCATCGACACCGTCGTGTTTACCGACGGGCTGCAACGCGTCATCCAGACAAAGAAGGACGCTGCCATCCATGCTGGACCGGACTCGGCGACCGAGGACGTCTTCATGGTTTCCGGTCGAATTAGTTTTGACGCCCTTGGCCGTACCGGTGAGCAGCACTACCCCGTGACCGAACCGCTGGGATCGCCCGGCCTGTTCAACCCGGTGTCCGACACCGTCGTCCCAACCGAGAAGTCCTATGACATTCTCGATCGAAATACGGTGACCTTGCTACCGGATGGGACCGGAACCTCGCTGAAGTTCGACTTCGGGCCGGATCGCCTGGGTATTCAGCGATTCAAGACTTCGGTGACCAATGCCGGCAGCGTGGAGAGCGAGGTCTACAAAAACGTCAAGAATTACGTCACCGGCGTGAAGGAATTCTACAAGGACGGGAGCCTCGTCCTCTGGACCAGTTACGCCTACGACCCGTTCGGCAACCTAGTCGAGACCAGTGACGATTCGAACAACGTTTCCACGATGGATTACGACCTCCTGGGCCGCAGGGTCTCCGTAAACCATCCCGATGCCGGTTTGCTGGAACTGGTCTACGACCCGGCGTCTAATGTCATCGCCAAGATAACTCCCCAGCTCAGGCCCCAGGGCCGACAGATCAGCTACGATTACGACTTCAACAGCCTCGAAAGCATCACCTATCCAAACTTCCCCGAGAACAACATCAGCTACGAGTATGGCGCCGCGGGCGCCTCGGATAACCGCACCGGGCGGGTCACCATCTTCACCCATGAGTCCGGGTCCACAGAGCGCTTTTACGGAAAGCTTGGAGAAATCGTCCGTGAGATCAGGACGATCGTACCTGATGCCGGGGGACAGAACTCACCGGCGCCGCAGATTTATGAAACGCACTTCAGTTACGACACATGGGGCAGGCTGCGCACGCTGATCTACCCGGACGGGGAAGTGCTGACTTACGGTTACGACTCCGGTGGACTTGTGCATGATGCCGTCGGGCACAAAGGAGCGTTCACTTACGACTATCTCTCACGGATGGAGTACGACAAGTTCGCGGCACGGGCCTTCATGGAAGTGGGCAACGGTGTCCGCACGACCTACGCATTCCGATCGGACAACCGCCGGCTCGCGACAATCCAATCAGGCGCCGCCACGGGAAATCCCTTCCAGAATCTCGCCTACACCTACGACCTTCTCGGAAACATTACGAAGATCATCAACGACGTCCCCGTGGGCCCGCCCAGCGCCCAGGGCGGACCTGTCGAGCAGACCTTTGTTTACGATGATCTCAGTCGCCTCATTCAAGCCAACGGCCGGCACGAGTTCAAGCCGAATCAGCTCGACCGCTACAATCTGGCCATCGATTACGACCCGATTCACAACATTTCCCACAAGGATCAACTTCACGAAAGGGTCAAAACGAGCGGCCAGGCCGTCGTGCAGAGCAAGACTACCTACGATTGGTTCTACGACTACGCAGGTCCGCAGCCGCACGCAGTCACCCGCCTCGACGAGCGCAGCTTTTCTTATGATGCCGCGGGCAATCAGCTCGGCTGGGAGGATGGCGGCAGCGGCCAGAAGCGTACCATCCTGTGGGACGAGGAAAACCGCATCCAGCGCATCTTCGACAATGGGCACGAGCTTCTGTACAAGTATGACGATGCGGGGGTGAGGATCTACAAAGTCGGCCCGCAGGGCGAAACCGCCTACGCCAACCCCCACTACACGGTGCGCAACGGGACGATCGGCACCAAACACGTCTTCATCGGCGACACTCGGCTGTCGTCCAAGCGGGTCAAGCAAAACGAGGATGAAAAGGATCTGTTTTTCTACCACACCGATCACCTGGGAAGCAGCAATTACATCACTGATATCGCCGGGGCTCTCTATCAGCACTTGCAGTACTTTCCGTCCGGCGAGGTTTGGGTCGCGGAAACGAGCGATATCCAACCCACGCCCTATCGCTTTAGCGGCGATGAGATGGACGAGGAGACGGGGTTGTATTACGTGAATCCGCGATACCACGACCCCCGCCAGGGCCAGCTTCTGGGGGCCGATCCGTTGTGGACGAATGGATCCGGAGCTGTCGATTCGATTTCACTGAACGTGTTCGTCTACGCTCGTCACAATCCGCTGTTGTTCATTGAATCATCTGCCGGCGTCGCCGTCTCATCCGACGTGGACGGCATTCTGGAAGCGGTTTTCGGAGATTTTAATCCGGCCACGTTGGCCGGCGCGCCCGCTTTTGCCGCGGGCGTATCGGCAACGGTGGTCTCGGCTACGGGCGGCAGCGACTCTGAAGACGCGGCGGACAAGACCATGGAACTAACGAAGCAGCAGGTCGGGCGTATCCGCTTTAAAAATGAACTTGGGCGCGCCGCGGCGGGCTACGCCAAGCGGACGGAGTTGCGGCAGCAGCGCGCACGCGCAACGGGTCGAAGCCTGAGTGATGTCGACGTGAATATCGACGTGCCCGACGTGCCGCGTCCCCACATTACCTCCAGAGGTCAAGTGAAACAACTGGCAGGGTATTTCGAACGTTTGCCGGAGTCTCAAGGGCTGGTGAAACGGCGTTTGGCCGGCATCGAGCGACAGGCGGAGTTGCGGGAGCTGGGGGCGCAGGGACTCGTGAAACGACGGCTCGCCCAGTTCGAGCGGCAGGCGCAGTCGCGGGGACTGGTGCGGCAGCGGGTGACGGATTTTGAGCGACCGATGGGGCGGGGGCTTGTCAAGCGCATAGTGGCGGAGTTCGAGCAGCGCGCCCGGGCCAGGGACCAGGGTCTGAAGCCGTGATCCGAAGTGCCCGCCGCAGGCAGATCGGGGAGCAGTTCTCTTATCCGCCCAGTGATACCAGTCCTAGTTGGAGTCTGCCGATTGGGAGTTTGGACAACTGGCAGAAACCACGCGGAATTCGGGGAAGCCAATCGGCAAACTGCAACTGTACCCGGTATGATAGGGCGCTTCGCGGATGCTTGACCACCCCGCATGAGGACATCCAAGGAAATTCGAGGGTCTCCGGGCTCTAGAGCAGTTATGTTCGCCATAGGGTGAAGGGTCTCCAGGACGAACGAATCGCCCTGCGTTATCGAATTCCTGTGTCATATGAAATCGTGAGGTCGGTGAAGGCACCTGTGTGGACCACGACCGACTGCGGGCTCGAATCCGGAAATCCACCTGCACCGGGTAGCGGGTCTAACAAATAGGTGCCTGGAAACAACGGGACTCGAAAGCGACCGTCGGTTCCGGCTGTGAAGCGAGTGACCACAAAGCGCCCGTCTGCGGTCACTACTACGATACTCGCCGCGTAAGGTTGGTCATCGCATTCGGGATTATCAGGCGTTTGTATCGGACACGTCGGGCCGGCAAAAACAACGCCGGAGATGCCGCTATCAAGGCCAGGGGGGATTAAGACCCCTGCGCAGCCGCCTAACAGACACGCCGAAAACAGGATCAAACCATTCGCTTGGATTCTCAACCGTATCACGAGTCCTCGTATTCCATCGAACCTCGGTCTTGCATTGCTGCTCAATATCGCGTTACCAGGCGAATCCGCCAGTTGCCGCGGGTAGGCCATTCCCCGCCCTCAATATCACACGCCCGGCATTAACGCTAACGCCCAGGAGATGGCCAGAACAGCCAGAGCGGCGAGTCCGAACATGAATTGTGCCCGTGGGGTGGAGACTACGCCATCGCCGAGCTTTCCGCATAGTGCGCCGAACGGTACCGCGCAGAGGAAGCCAAAGATATGAGCCGGTACGTCCGTTCGCCCGCCGCCTGTACCTAGGAAGCTAAGCAGGAGGACGCCCCCGATGAGGGGTGCCCATCGTTCCAACCTGGAAGTTTGCTGCGTCCGCCGTTGCCACCACGCATGCGCGGCCAGAAGACCAAGGGCCGCGAAGATGGCGGTCGACGAGCCAACGGATGAGTGGTCAGAAGGGTGGACCCATGCGTTGGCGAGATTGCCCAACGCTCCCGCAACAAGAATGCTGCACCAGGCCAGCCCCGGACCCAGCGACCGGCCGGCGAACAAGCCCACCAATCCGCCGATGACGAGGTTAGAAAGCATGTGCTCCAGGTCGATGTGTAGAGTCAACGCGGTGACCGTCCGCCACCACTCACCCTTGCGGATCAGGCCGGCGTGTGCCTTACCCACCGCAAACCAATCCACGCCAAATGCATGCCGTTGCTGCAGCACGGGCATGACGGACAACACCGCGACAAAACCGAGGACGCCGTTCCATCCGTCGGCACGCTGACGAACTGCCGGACGAGGGTTCCGCCAATCGCGGTTTTCCATCGTGTAGGCGTCGAGTTCGGCGCGGCAGCGCGCCGCGTCGATCTCGGCGACCGCAAGGGTGAACTCGTCGCCATCCCGGCGAACTTGGTACGCGGTCCCCACGGCCTGGAGTACCAGCGCGCGTTCCTGACAATCCCTTTCGCTTTCAGAATGGTAGATGGTCACCCATTCGTCGCCGTCGTAGCTCATTCGCGGCGATTCTAGAACAGGCTGGCAGGGTATGCATCAGCAGCGGACAAAGGATCAGGATTGGCAGATGCTTTCATTGCTGCTAATAGGACGGACGCTCCTTCGAAGCTAACGACGCGGCAACGACGTTCGCTACCACCCCGCCACAAACGGCCGCCGATGAGGTCACTGGGTCTAATCCCACTCGTCGCGACTGCGCGGCTTGAATACCGCGAGCCAGAAGGCCCGCCGCAGTTTCTCGTCCTTCTTGAAGGCGGCCAGAACGTTTACCGCCCGCAAGCTCGGCGCTTTGTCCCAGCTTATCCGGTTGCGCTCCAGATTGCAGGCAACCCACGTGGCCTCACGACGGTGTGGGGCGATTCTGGGCAATTCCCTCAGTATCGCGGCACGCTTTCCCAAGTGAGCGCGGGCATGGGCCGCGCGACATTGACGACATCGCATTGCACCGCGGCTTGGCAACGGTTGACCGCACGCACAATTGCGGAACTCGACGGAATCCATGCCGGACATTGGCCTGATCTTATCACGCGAGGGAAGACAGGGAACAGGCCTCCAATGAATGGATTGCGCCTAGAAGCGCGCATGGATTTTGAAAGAAGATGTTCTAGCCATTCTCACGGTACGATGAAGAACTATGTCGCACGCGGCGGCATCGAAGCGCACCGGCTACGAACCGACTCTGATTGCACGCTCGGATTTCCGCACGCGACATGTCGGCGGACCCCAGAAAAGCTATCTTCGCCGTCCCAAGGTCACTTCCGTCGTATCACGAAAATTGCGAAGAGTATATGTCTATTAGCTAGCGAACTGAGCCAGGCCGCCCAAGTGTAAGACAAACGGTGGATCAGTTTGAGGGGGAAGGGTCACTTCTAACACCGTGCGGGCTTCAAGTCCGCGTCTCGCTGCATTCTTGCGTTACGGGCTCTATTGTTTCTTTTTGTTCCAGGAAATGGTCGCGCTGGTTTCCTTGGCATCGGCATCCTTTGCGATCATTGCGCTGGCGTCGACGCCGTCGCTGTTGCCGAACAGCATAATCATCTGGGCGCCTTGGCCGGATTGCTCCGTACGCGAGACCGTGATGCCCTTGTCCTTGAACATTTTTTCATAAAACGAAGCCACCTCTTTGACCGGCACCGACGTTGTGACACTCACTTGGAACAACTCTTGTCCGTCCGGTTGCGTCATGTGCATACTATTTGCGATCTTCGCTCCGTTCATCACCACAATGGGGCAACCCTCGGGGAGTTCCTGGGAGGCCATGACCATGCTTCCATCTTTGGTCTTAAGTTCCACCCGGCCACCTTCGACTTCCATCGTTCCGTCCGGAGTCTTGACGGTCGCCTTCTCGCTCGACTTCTTACAACCACTCATCAAAACCAACATGATGAATAGGGCAACTCGCATACGATCACCTCGTTCATTAAAAAGGGCACTCGGCCTAATCAGCCACACGCGACGCAAGAACTATGATACCGCGCGGATTCGGGAAGGGTAGCTGCTTTGTGCGACGCCATTCCATTCCCTGCGCTCAGGCCTTGGATTTTCGGGGTGCCGGTGTGATGGCCGCACTCGAGTGCGGCGCCGCCAGATAACCGTCACACTGCGCTCGTTTTCGGACCGGGGGACCGTCGCTTCAGCGGATTCCGAGGCGAAGGACGGCCCGCTCTCGACTTTCAAAGGGAACGCGACCCGCAGATCACGTTTTGTCCCTTCGCGCGCCCGCGCGCCTGTGAGGAGCGAGAAGGATCGGGGAGAGAGAAGGTAAGCTAGCTTCCAGCCCCGCATAGCCCGGCATCCTTTCCCATCGACGTACCCAGCACGTCTTCGATACTTGGGTGCTTTTAGTCTTTCTTTTGGTAGCGATCGAATTGTCCAAAGAGCTGGTCCATCCGGCGACGCTCGCGTTCACGGTCGGCCGCTTTCTCCTGTTCTTCCTGGATCTGTGCCGCCCGAATCAGCCACAACCTGTGGACGAAGGTCTTGTAAAACTCGCTACGGCCAGCGTGACTTGACCGAGCCCAATGGAGAAGGCTCCACGCGCCGGGGCTTGGCGCGTCAGCAGGCGTCATCCAATCGGCATCAATGTACTCAAATACCCAGGCCGCAGCTTTGTCAATAGGGATGCTTGGTTTGCCCTTGAGGGGTTGGAGGTCGATGGTCGGCTTCTTGGCTTTAATTTCGGGTGTCATCGGACCAAACTCGACAGCCGCCTCATTCCAGGCATGCTTGGCCGGAATTCCTTTGGCTCGCAGCTCTTCCCGGCGCTTTTTGAATTCATCGAACCGCCCCTTGCGCCGCAGTCGGTCGGTCAACTCTGCCTTCGATTCACGCATGGCTCGCCCTCGTGGTAAATGCACGTTCCGGCCCCAAGGACGAATCGGGTGGTGTCGGGGTAGCGGGCGACTTCGCTGTGTTCAATATCGGAGCTTGAACATGGTTGCCGTGACGGTCTTCGGCGGCACGTTTTGGAGGTCGTCGCCCGCCCGCAAGTGCTCGTTCGCGTCGTTTTGCCCTATCGGCCCCTTCGGTCTGACTTTGGGCGGCCAGATTGCGAAGGGTGTAAAGCGGACAGCCCGTAGCCGTGCATTGTTCGACTTCGTTCGGTTCCCACCCAACACACATCAGGCAATGGCACCGGATCGCCGCTTTTGCCTTACCCGCGCGGCCTTGTTCGTAAAGTTTCCGATACTTCACGGGTATTTCGGGCTTCCGCCAATCCTTTGGTCAGCTCCCGGGTCCCGCCGTCGTCGCGCCCTCGACCAGACCAAGGATTCGTGCGCGGACCGCTTCCGGCAGCCCAGGCCAAGCGCAAACCAGGGCGGCCAAGTCGGGGTCATATTGCGCCGAATCCGGCAAGCAAAGCGGCAAGACGCTTACTGTGCTGTTCGTAACTGCCGTATTGACAAGCGATTGTGGGTTTCCGGACAGGGGTTCGACTCCCCTTGGGGGTAATCTAGCAGGCCGGTAATGGACCGCGCTTGTTTTGTCGCCACTGGCATCTCGTCGTGGGGCTCCGTCAGCGAAGCGGCAGACGGATGGTAAACGTTGTTCCCTTTCCCACTTCGCTATGGAAGGTCAACGTCCCGTCATGCTCATGGATGATTCGTTGCGTAATGGATAGTCCCAGTCCCGTCCCGCCGGACTTGGTGGAAAAAAAAGGCCGAAAAACGCGGTCATGGTATTGATGGGGAATGCCCACTCCAGTGTCGGCAACGGAGAGATACGCGCTCTCGCCGTCCATACCCGTGGTGATTCTCAGTTCGCCGCCGGTAGGCATGGCTTGCTGGGCATTGATGACGATGTTGAGCAGCGCCTGACGGAGCAGCTTTTCATCCACGGGACAGTGCGGAGGATCACAGGCCGCGTCGACGGTGGCGCAAATGTGGTGGGCGCCCAACAACGGCTCACAGAACTCCACCAATCGGGCGACGACGAGGTTGAGGTCGAGGTCCCGGCGCTGCAGAGTATACGGCCCGGTGAGATTCAGGAATTCGTCAAAAAGCGATTGCAGGCGTTCGGCCTCCTTGCGTAACACGTCCACTTTCAGCACGGCGCGGCGGCGAACATCGCGGGGATGGACGTCCATATCCAGAAGGTCCTCCGCCAGCAGCTTCAGATTGATCATGATGGTGGAGAGGGGATTGCGCAGCTCGTGGGCCAGCCCGCCCGCCAACTCCGCGAGTTCGATCACCGCGCGGCGCGGGTCCGCCGACGCAGGGTGATTCGAAAGACCATCGGGCGCGGACATGGACATAGCGGTCTCCTCTCGCGGTGCGCCTGACGCAGGCCGCTCCAAGTTCGCGCACCATGCGAACCCAACTGCGGTGAGCGACTACGCCGCCGGCGACTCTGAGGGCGGACCCTGTCCCACTCGGCGGACTTTGCCGGCCTGAGGACCTTTGGCGGAGTCCATCAGTTCGTATTCCACCGTTTCGCCCTCCTTGAGGCTCTTAAAGCCCTCGCCCTCGATGGAACTGTAATGGACGAAAACGTCCTTGCCGTCCTGGGGTCCCGCAATGAAGCCGAATCCCTTTTTCACGTCAAACCACTTCACCACACCGCTCGGCATGACAACCTCCTTGGCCCGATAGGGAAGGCTCACTCATGCACGTTGATTCGACGGGACTGCGAAGCGTTTCAGAACTGATTGGCCGGCGCTTCCTGATGGAAGCGCGAGCCGGCGCTCCGCCGACCGCCTTATTGCTCCCTCTCCCCACAAGGGGAGAGGGTTTAAACAGGACCTAATTCGACTTTGCCGCCGCTGCTTCCTCGAGCACCGCCGCCTTTCGCGACAGCTTGATGCGGCCCTGGTCGTCGATGGAGAGGACCTTAACTCGCACGCTGTCGCCGATCTTGACCACTTGATCCGCCGACTTCACGTATTCCGTGTCCAGCTCGCTGATGTGACACAGTCCGTCCTGCCCCGGCGTCACCTCAATGAAGGCCCCGAAATCCTTGATGCTGCTCACCCGGCCGGTGTAGATCTTGCCGACTTTCACCTCCGCGGTGACGGATTCGACCATTTCCAGGGCGCGTTGTGCCCCTTTCATATCCAAACAGGCGATGAGCACGGAACCATCGTCCTCGATCTCCACCTTGGCGCCGGTTTCGGCTTCGATCGATTTGATGAACTTACCGCCCGGCCCGATGATCTTGCCGATTTTCTCGGGATTGACCTTGATGGTCAAGATCCGCGGGGCGTACTCACTGGTGGTCGAACGCGGCGCGGGAAGGGCCGTCAACATCTGACGTAGAATGTCCAACCGGGCCTCTTTGGCGAGGGCCAGGGTCTCGAGGATGACTTCTTGGGGCAATCCCCGCCCTTTCAAGTCCAATTGGACCGCGGTGATCCCGCGTTGCGTGCCCGCTACTTTGAAGTCCATTTCCCCGAAGTGATCCTCTTCGCCAAGGATATCCACGACGAGCTGCCGCTTACCGCTCTTTTCGAACATGCCGACGGAAATGCCGGCCACCGGCTGTTTGATCGGTACACCGGCGTCCATGAGTGCCAGGCATCCGGCACACACCGAAGCCATGGAACTGGACCCGTTGGATTCCATGATTTCCGAGACCAAGCGAATCGTGTAGGGGAATTTCTCCGCCGTCGGTAGCACGGCTTCGAGCGATTTTTCGGCCAGGTTGCCGTGCCCGATCTCGCGGCGGCTGGTAAAGCCGACCCGTTTGACCTCGCCGGTGCACAGCGGCGGGAAGTTGTAATGGAGCATGAACTTCTTGCTGTATTCCTCGGTCAGCCCGTCGACGATCTGCTCGTCGCGACCGGTGCCAAGCGTAGTCACACACAGGGCTTGCGTTTCGCCGCGCTGGAAGAGAGCGGAGCCATGCACGCGCGGCAGTACCCCGACCTCGGATACGATCGGACGGATGTCCCGCGGCCCGCGACCATCGGAGCGCTTGCCGTTGCGAAGCACCATGTCCGTTAAGATCTCGCCCTCCAGGTGATCGAGAAGCTCGCGAACTTGGTTCCACGTGTACTTGGGTGGCTTGGCTGCGTCAGGGGGGTCATAGACGGCCTTGGCAGCTTTATAAACGTCGTTCACCGCTTTGTAGCGGTCCTGCTTGCCGGCGGTGGAACGCGCGTAGCGGAGTGCGTCGGCGTATTTCGATCGAAGCTCCTTCTCCAGTTCGGTGGTCGGCGGAGGCGGGGTCCATTCCTTGGGCTTGCCGGCCTTGTTTTGAAGCTCTTGGATCATCGCGCACAACTCGATGATCGCCTTGTGTCCGAAGGCAATCCCATCGGCTACGACCTGCTCGGAAACCTCCATCGCCCCGACCTCGATCATGTTGACCGCGTCCTTATGGCCGGCCAGGACCATCTCCATGGTTGCGAATTCCAATTGCTTGAGCGTGGGGTTGAGGACGTACTCGCCTTCGACGTACGCGACGCGGCATGAGGCGCTCGGTCCCTCGAAGGGAAGCGAAGACACGCAAAGCGCCGCGGAGGAGCCAAGCATGGCGAGAATGTCAGGCTCATTCTCCTGGTCGGTGGACAATACCATCGCCTGGATCAGCACTTCGTCCACAAATCCTGCCGGGAACATGGGCCGCAGCGGACGGTCGATCATCCGCATGGTCAGGATTTCCTTCTGCGTCGGACGCGCCTCGCGCTTAAAGAACCCGCCCGGGAACTTTCCCGCGGCGTAGGTTTTCTCGCGGTAGTCCACGGTCAACGGGAAAAAGTCCACACCCTCGCGCGGCGGTCCGGTGATGACAGCGGCCAGGACCACCGTATCGGCATAGGAGATTACGACGGCCCCCGCCGCTTGTTTCGCCATTTTGCCGGTCTCGATCCGGAGTTTACGACCGCCGATCATCCGCTCTACAAACTGATGTTCCATATTCAATTCAACTATCTCTCATTCCAACACACCAACAATTCGTACCAAGCCCAATGCGCGGTACCCGACAAATCAAGTTTCAGGATCAGATTTCGAATAGGAAGCAGGGTAGGTAGGGCTTTCATGGACGCGGGGAGCAGTCCAGCCCTCGAGACGCGAACGTCTCGTTACTTGCGTAGGCCCAGGTTGGTGATGATGTCCTTGTAGCGCGACCGATCGGTCTGCGTGAGGTACTTAAGCAAGCTCGCCCGCCGACCGACCATCTTGAGCAACCCCCGACGGGCCGCATGGTCCTTCTTGTTGTCCTTGAGGTGCTCGGTGAGCTCCAGGATGCGACTGGTCAACAACGCGATCTGAATCTCCGGCGATCCCGTGTCCCGATCGTGGACACGGTAATTCTGAATGATCCCCGTCTTCGCTTCAGCCGTCATCGTCATCTTGCTACGCCGTTCCAAGCCGTCCGTCGTGCAATCACCACGGACACTAACACCTTACCACATCAAGACTTACATCCAACCAAACCCAACTTCCATCCTTTTCATTGCTTGCAATCTACCCCCAACCCAAGAATAACGCAAGCCCCCGTCAAGTAGTCTTTTTTCGGAATTTCTCCTACCGACTATAGTAGTCGAAGGCACTCGGCTTGATCTAAATTCCGGCGAAACCCCATGCGCGAGCTATCGTGGCTGGCAGTTTTTCTAGGTGTAACGGTCGGGGCGGCGCTAGCCGCCGCCAATGCTCATGTCGGTCTCAAGGTAGGCCTAACCGTCAACGCCTCCATTCCCGCCGCCGTCATGTCCCTGTTGGTGATGCGAGCGCTTTCTCGTCCGCACTCGCTTCTCGAAAGCAACATGGTGCAAACGATCGGCTAGGCGGGGCAGAGCCTGGCCGCCGGGATGAACTTCACCATCCCCGCGTTGTTCATCCTCGGCTATGACCCGACGATTACCGAAATGGTCCTCTGGGGTGCGATCGGCGGACTTCTCGGCGTGTGCTTCATGGTTCCGCTCCCAGACGGTCGCGGTTCTGATATAGTGCGCGGGCAATGACGATGGATTCGGACAAGAAGCCTGGCCGGTACGACTTCGCCCCGATTGAGGCGAAGTGGCAGCGGTATTGGGAAGAGCATTCTACTTTCCGGACGCTCAATCCGGGCGACCTGGGCGCGGACACAACGAAGCCCAAGTATTACGTCCTGGACATGTTCCCGTATCCGAGCGGCGCGGGACTGCACGTGGGGCACCCGATCGGGTACTGCGCGACGGACATCGTGACGCGGTACAAGCGGATGCGGGGGTTCAATGTGCTGCACCCCATGGGGTTCGACGCCTTTGGGCTGCCGGCGGAGCAGTACGCCATCGAGACGAACGTCCACCCGGCAGTCACTACCAAGAAAAACATCGAGGGGTACCGGCGGCAACTGCGGATGTTCGGTTTTTCCTACGACTGGGGCCGAGAGCTGGCGACGTGCGATCCGGGCTATTACCGGTGGACGCAGTGGATGTTCTTGCGGATGTTCGAAAGCTGGTACGACGAGTCGTGCGAATGGGTCGGGGCGGATGGAGGAAAGGTAAACGGTCGGGCGCGTCCGATTGCGGAATTGATCGCGGAGCTGGAGTCGGGGCGGTGGGGCGTAGACGCTTCGCTGGGGCTCGCGCGCTCGAAGCACGACAATCGACGGGAGTGGGCGGAACTATCAAAAATTGAGAAGCGGCAGGTGATTGACCGGCAGCGGTTGGCGTTCATCGACGAAGTGCCGGTCAACTGGTGTCCGGCGCTTGGCACCGTGCTTTCAAATGAAGAAGTGGACAACGAGGGACGCAGTGACCGGGGGAGTCACCCGGTGTATCGCAGGCCGTTGCGGCAGTGGATGCTGCGGATCACGAAGTATGCGGAGCGGTTACTTACCGACCTGGATGAGCTTGACTGGCCTGAGCCGATCAAGCTTATGCAGCGGAATTGGGTGGGAAGAAGTGTTGGAGCGGATGTTACGTTTCCACTGGCGGACAAGTCGCCAGTGGAACCCAAGGACCACTGCTCACAGAGCAGTGGCACACAAGTGGATTATCGTGTCGCTTCCGCTCCACGCTCTGATGGGTCAGATGCGATTCGAGTTTATACAACCCGACCGGATACACTGTTCGGGGCGACGTATATGGTGCTTGCGCCGGAGCATCCGCTGGTAGAGAGAATTACGACGACGGAGTTTCGCGCGGAAGTCATCCGGTACGTCGAGTCGGCTAAGCGCAAATCGGATATGACCCGCACCACGGAAAGCAAGGAAAAGACGGGTGTTTTCACGGGGGGCTACGCGATCAATCCGGTGAACGGGGAGCGGATACCGATCTGGATCGCGGACTACGTGCTGATGGGGTACGGGACGGGGGCGATCATGGCCGTTCCGGGAAGCGATGAGCGCGACTTCGAGTTCGCCTGCGCGTTCGATCTGCCGATCGTCGCGGTGGTGAAACCGACCGCGGAGTGGATCGAACAGCGAGTCGCGGTGATGGGCTCGTGGATCGACCGAGTGGCCACGGATGGGTTTGAGCGGGTCGCGCGGGAAGAGCCCGAACTGGCGGAAAGTATCGCGGAGCGTCGGCGACAATCGGAAGGGCTTGGTGACCGCACAGCGTCCGCGCTGCGCGATCGGGTCGGGGTGGATCGGCTCATCGAGCACTATGTGAAGCATCCGAAGTCGTGGGGGGCGGCGTTCTGCGACGAGAGTACGGCGGTAAACTCGCCCGCAACGCAAGTGACGACGAGCCTAGCGGGCAGGGTTTGTTCATTGAATGGACTCTCCACCGCGGACGCGAAAAAGAAAATCACGGCTTGGTTGGAGGCGCATGGTCTGGGTCGGGCGACGGTGAACTATAAGTTGCGCGACTGGTTATTCAGTCGGCAGCGCTATTGGGGCGAGCCGTTTCCCGTGTTGCATGGGGAGGATGGAAAAACGATCGCGTTGGGCGACGAGGAGTTGCCGGTTGAACTGCCGCCGATGAAGGAGTTCAAGCCGACGCCGTCGGCAGCCGATGCGGCATCTCTGCCCACGCCGCCGTTGGGGCGAGCGCCTGCGGAATGGCATCAGGTCACGCGCGACGGCAAGGTGTATCGACGAGACGTGAATACTATGCCGCAGTGGGCGGGGTCCTGCTGGTATTACCTGCGGTTCATCGATCCGCACAACCCCGATCGGTTCTGTGATCCGGCAGCGGAACGATATTGGATGCCGATTGACCTTTACGTCGGCGGGGCGGAGCACGCCGTTCTGCACCTGCTGTATGCCAGATTCTGGCACAAAGTACTCTACGACTTGGGGTTTGTCTCCACCCGCGAGCCGTTTCGAAAGCTGTTCAACCAGGGGATGATCCAGGGGTTCGCGTACCGCGACCGGCGGGGCATGATCGTCGGCCCGGATGCGGTAGAAGAGCGAGGCGGCGACCGGTTCGTGCTCAAGGGCACCAACGAGCCGGTGGAACGTATCGTCGCCAAAATGAGCAAATCGCTGCGAAACGTGGTCAATCCGGATGAGATCATCGCTCAATACGGAGCGGATACGTTTCGCCTCTACGAGATGTACATGGGTCCGCTGGAGACGTCCAAGCCGTGGAACACGCGGGACGTGCCGGGGTTGTTCAAGCTCTGTCAGCGAATCTGGCGGTTGTTCGTGGATGAGTCGAGCGGGGAGCCAAGCCCGGCGACGACCCAAGATCCGTCGGACGCCGCATCGTTGCGTGCGTTGCACAAGATGGTCAAGCGGGTGACGGAGGACATCGAAGCGCTGAAGTTCAATACGTCCATTGC
>Ga0137429_1000274_pt1 | contig 24097 bp, 12 predicted proteins | sample EasRivERMZT736_2_FD_102304 | JGI IMG/M metagenome (GOLD analysis project Ga0137429, IMG submission 102304) | Soil microbial communities from meander-bound floodplain in the East River, Colorado, USA - East River MetaG ERMZT736_2 | ecosystem: Environmental > Terrestrial > Soil > Floodplain ...
CATGCGTAAGCTGCTGCACGCCATCTGGGGCATGCTGCATCACGATTGCGACTTCGAGGGGGAGAAATTCTATCGCCTCTCCACTTGACAACCAAGAGAGTATCTTTCGCCGGGGTGACGGAGCGGCAGGCGGCGTGCCGGGGACGGAATCAGGCCGAGGCGCGTGGTCCCGATGGAGGGGCAGGCGGCGTGCCGGGGACGGAGTCAGGCCGAGGCGCGTGGTCCCGATGGCAGGGCCGGCGGCGCGAACCCGGCGGTTCCCAGGGCCTGAAGCGCTGCCGCCAGCTCGTCGGCGGTCTGGAAGCGCTGGCCCGGGTCCTTCGCCATCGCGCGCGCGACGACCGCGTTCCAGTGGGGATGGAAAGAGGGTTTCAGCTCGACCGGCGGGCGCGGCTCGCTCTGCAGGATCTGGAACATCAGCGTGCTCAGGTCTCCCTTGAACGGCCGGTCTCCGGTCAAGAGCTCGTACATCACGACGCCGAGCGAGAAGATGTCGGAGCGGGCGTCCACATGCTGGCCGCGGAACTGCTCCGGTGACATGTACGCCGGGGTCCCCAGGACGGAACCGGTCGCGGTCATCGTGGATTCGGTGATCCGCGCGATCCCGAAGTCCATCACCTTCACCACCAGCCCTTCCTTGATCACCATGATGTTGTCGGGCTTGATGTCGCGGTGCACGATACCGTGGCTGTGGGCGTAGGCCAGCGCGGCGGCCGCCTGCACCATCAGGTGCTTCACCTGGGCGTCGGAGAGCGTCACTTTCTTCTTGACGATCTCGGACAACGTGATCCCCTTCACGTACTCCATCACGATGTAGGAGAGCCCGTCCCGCTCGTCAACGTCGTAGATGGTGACGATGTTCGGGTGCGAGAGCTTTCCCGCGGTCTGCGCCTCGCGGTAGAAGCGCTGCTTCAGCTCGATCACGTCCTGCGGGGCCGCATCCGGGTCGACCCGGATCGTCTTGAGGGCGCTGACACGGCCGATCTTCGGGTCCTGGGCGAGGTAGACGTCCCCCATCGCTCCCTTGCCGAGCTTCTTGAGGATCTCGTAGCGGCCGAAGCGGCCGACGAGATCCCCCATCGGCGGCCGGGGCGGCACCGGGGCCGGCGGGGCAGGGGCCCCCTTTCCCGCGGGGCGCGCGGAGGCCTGCGCCGCCTTCAACTGGATCTCGGACTGCATGTCGGCGGTCAGCATCCGCGTGGCCATGCCGGCGTCGCGCATCGGCGCCATCCGCGACTCGACATCCTGGTAGCTCGGGTCGGCGTCGTAGACGCGCTTGAGGGCCGCGAACGCCTTCTCGCGCTGCCCCTTGTTCTCGAAGTCGAGCGCCAGCGAGTAGTAGATCGCCTTCATGTCGGGGGTGAAGGGGAGCTTGCTGAAGGTCTGCATCGCCAGGTCCAGCATCCCCTTCTCCTGGAACGACAGACCCAGCATCGTCTGCGCCTCGACCTTCTCCCCCTCGGCCACCGCCTGCGCCTTCTCGGTGGCGCGGAACGACAGCGCGGTCGAGGTGACGTACGAGAGGACCACGACCAGCATCGGGTAGAAGGGGCGCAGCCAGATCCCCTGCGACAGGAACAGGATCACCGCCGCGCCCAGGAACGCCACCAGCAGTCCGATCGCGGTGACGGCGCCGGCCGCGGCCTTGAGTCGCGGCAGGACGAAGGCGGCGACGATGGCCGCCACCAGGAACCAGGCCAGCTCGGCGAGCGGCAGGAACGGCCCGCGCTTGTAGAAGCGGTTCGCGAGCACGTTGTCGAGCACGCTGGCGTGCAGCTCGAGCGCGCTCATGCGGGGGGTCGTCGGCGTGGGCAGCACTCCGGCGAGGGTCGGATCGGTCGGCCCGATCAGGACCGCCTTGTTCTTGAAGACCTCCAGAAGCACGCCGCCGTCGAGGACGTCGGCCGCCGACACAACTGGGAAGTGGCCCGCCGGCCCGAGATATGCCACCAGCATGTCGGCATCGGTTTCGACCGGGATCTCGTTGTCCTCGGAGATCCGGACGACTCCCGGCCCCGTGGTCAGCGCCTCCTGATTGCGGCTGACGAAGTGGCGCGCCACCGCGACCGAGAACGCGGGGTAGACGCGCTGGTCGTACCCGATCAAGGTGGGGCACCAGCGGAACTCGGTGTCGCGATCGGGAAAGAAGTTCAGGTGGCCGATGCCGGCCGCGCCCTGCGCGATTGTCGTGGTGGTGGCGAACGCCTCGCCGGCGAAGCGGACGTCGCCGAGCGTCTCGCTCAGGTGGCTGCTCGGCATCCCCGAGGCGAGCGCCTGCTCCGACAGGGCGCCGGAGGCCCCGCTGGTCCCGAACGACGCGAACTCGACCGGCAGGATCACGTTTCCCGCTTCCGCGATGGCGGTCCCCAGCGCACCGTTCTGCCCCGACGACTCCTGATCCGGGTCGTCCTGGAACAGCACGTTCAGCCCGATCGTCTTGGCCCCCGCCTGGTGCACGGCGCGCAGCAGCGGCGCGAAGCGCCCGCGCGGCCATGGCCAGCGCCCCACCTTGGCAAGGCTCTTCTGATCGATCCCGACCAGCACGATCTGCGGCGTGACCGGGACGGGACCGCGCAGCTTGTAGCAGAGGTCGAAGATCTTCAGGTCGGCCGTGTCGCGCGTGAGGACGTATCCGAGCAGCGCCCCTGCGAGGACGACCAGCGGCACGATGAGAGCGGCGGGCTTCCGGGCGGGCTTGGGGTCGAGCTGCAAGGTCTCCATCGCGCGGCTTCGGCTCCCGGCGGGCGGGTCGGTTCGGCCCGGAACTCTCGGCGGAAAAAGGGTTTCGCTGCCGAGGCGCGACGACTATACCCGGGGCTGCGTTGGGGTGTCAACGCGGTGACTTGCCCGGCGTCGCCCCTCAACCGCCCGGCGATCTCGCCTCGGGAGCTGCGAGCATCCGCTCAACTCCAAGTCTGTCACCTCGTCCCGGGATCGGGTATTGTCGGAGTCTGCGGGTGCGGCCCTGCTCAGGCCGCCCCGCCCGAGAGTCGCCGATGCACGACGCGATCCCAACTGCGCAGGAGGTCAGCGAGTTCCTGGCCGGCCGCCGTGCGCGGATCGATGCCGTCCGGCACTCCGTCGACTCGGCGTTGCGAGCCTTGCGACTCCGAGACCCGGAGGAACGTGCCGGCCTGGTGCAGGAGACGCTCGTCCGCGTTCTCCTCAGCCTGCGATCCGGCCGGTTCCGCGGGGAGGCGTCGCTCGGCACCTACGCCCAGCGCGTCGCGCGCCATGTCTGGCTCGAGAACCTGCGCCGGCGCCGCGAGCAGGTTTCGCTGGATCCCGACCTGCTTCCCGCGACCGATCGCTGGTCCTCTCCCGAGCAGGCGCTGCTGCGCGCGGAGGAGTACCGTCGCGACCTGGTGCGGTTCCGCGCGCTGTCGGCGCCGTGTCGTGAGCTGCTCCTGACGATCTTCGTCGAGGGGCTCACCTATCAGGAGGTGGCGGCCCGGCTCCAGATCTCGGTCACGGCGGTCCGGTTGAGGGTGTTTCGCTGTCGATTGGCAGGGCGGGCGCCGGAGGAAGCTGCCGAAGCGGCGAAACGAAGGACGGTCTCGGGTCACGAATTGAAGGGGGACGTGAAAGGGGCCGATCGATGATGGCATGGGGTCGAGACGCCGGGCATCCGGCGTGGTTGCCGTGGTACGTCGCTGGGACGCTCTCCGGACGGGAGGCACGAAGGGTCCGGGCGCACGTCGATCGTTGTGCCCAGTGCCGGGAGCAGATGCGCGACCTGGCGGCCGAGCGTTCCCTGCTCCTCGGCGTTTCCCGGACGGACCATCCGACAGCCGAGGAGATGGTGGGATTCACCGATCTCGATCCGGCCTTGCCGCCCGAGCGGCGCGAGGTGATCGCGCTCCACCTTACCGGATGTCCGGCGTGCGCGCACGAGAAGGACCTCCTCGAGGGGGCGGTGGAGCAGCCGACCGTCGTCACGTCGCCTCCCCGGGTGACGGCGCTGTGGGGGCGCTGGGCCGCCGCTGCCGCGGCGGCAGGCGTGTTCGTCGCGGCGGGGTTCCTCGCCGGGCGCGTGCCGGAGGAGCCGGCTCGCACCCCCGGACTTCGTCCCCTCACGGTGGCCACCTTCCTCCCGGCGCACCGCGGTGAATCTCAGGTAAGCGTGCTGACCCTGCCGGGGCCGTGGGCGGTGACGGCGGCGCTCCCGTTCGGCGCCCCCGCGACGCCGTATCGCGCGGGGATCTGGACCGCCGCCGGCGAGCCGGTCGTCGCTGGCGGGGAGACCTCCCTTCCCGATCGGGAGGGGAGCCTCCATCTGTACGTCGAGCCGTTGCCGGCAGCAGGGGACTACGTTCTGGTGCTCGAACCGGCGGATCCGGGAGCGGAGAGCTGGCGCTTCCCATTCCGGGTCGTCGCCGGCGACGCCGCCAGCGCCGGAGGATAGCGATGCTCCCGCGGCGGCGTGCCTGCGGCGTCGGCGCCGTGGCGTTTCTCGCCGCGGGCGCCCTGCTGCGGGCGGCCGGTGTCACGCCCGAGACGCCGGCCCCCACCGCGACCGAGGTTCGCGCGCTCCTCAAGGACGGCCGCTACCGGGAGGGGGAGGCGGCGGCGCGCCGGCTCCTTGCCCAGCGGGAGGAGCGCCCGGCGGCTCCCCTCGAGGTGGCCGAGGCGTGCGACCTGCTCACCGAGGCCCTGTGGCGCGGCGGACAGGCCGCCACGCCGGAGGCGCAGCAGGTCGCGGCGCGAGCGGTCGCGTTGAAGGAAGCGGAGGTGGGCCGCGACCAGGCCGACGTCGCGGTCAGCCTGAAGCACCTGTCGATCGTCACGGCGGGCGCGGGGGATACCGCCAAGGCGCGGGAGCTGGCCGAGCGCGCCCGGGCGATCCTCGAGGCCACGCGCGGCCCCGACGACCTCGAGCTTGCCGCGGTGCTCGGCAACCTCGGGAACCTGCTCGCAGGCGGCGGGGACCTCGCCGCGGCGCGGCCGCTGTACGAGCGCGCGCTGGCGATCCGGGAGGGACGGCTGGGCCCTGACGCCCCTGAGGTTGCGGCCAGCCTCTCGAACCTGGCCACGCTCCTGCGCCGTCAGAACGACCTGCCCCAGGCGCGCCGGCACCTCGAGCGCGCACTCGCGATCCAGGAGAAGGCGCTGCGTCCGGATCATCCCGAGCTGGGAGCCACCCTCAACAATCTGGGGAATCTCCTCGCGGCGGCGGGAGACTACCAGGGCGCCCGGCCACTCCTCACGCGCGCACTCGCGATCCAGGAGCAGGGGCTGCCGCCCGATCATCCGGACCTGATACGCGGGCTCTCGAACCTGGGGGCGCTCCTCGTCCGGCTGGGAGACCTCGAGGCCGCGCGCCCGCTGCTCGAGCGAGCGCTGGCGCTGCGGGAGAGCAGCCTCGGTCCGGAGCATGCCGATGTTGCCGCCAGCCTGACCAACCTGGCGAACCTCGAGCGCGCTGCCGGGAGGCTCGAGGAGGCGCGCGCCTACTTCGAGCGCGCCCTGGCGATCAAGCTGGCGATCTACGGTCCGGACCACCTCGAGGTGGCCATCGTCCTCAACAACCTGGCGAACGTCTTGTCCGACCTTGGCGACCCCGTGGCCGCACGCCAGACCTGCGAACGGGCGCTGGCGATCCGGCAGAAGCAGCTGGGACCGGACCACGCCGACGTCGCCTCGACGCTCAACAACCTCGGGACGATCTACAGGAACCTCGGAGAGTTCGACGAGGCGTCGCGCTCGCTGCGGCGGGCGCTGGCGATCGAGGAGAAGGTGAAGGGGATCGACCACCTCGATCTGGCGCGACCGCTCGGCAACCTCGCGCTCGTCCTGAAGGACATGGGGAAGCCCGAGGAGGGCATTCCGTACGTCGACCGCGCGCTGCGCATTCGCGAACGCGCCCTTCCGGAGGGGCATCCGCTCTTGGCGCAGACGCTCAACAACCTGGCCCGGGTGCGGCTGGCGGCCGGCGATCCGGCGCTGGCGCGCCCGGCGGCGGAGCGCGCGCGGGCGATCTTCGACGAAACGGTTCCGGCCGGTCACCCGAGCCGCGCGGTGATCCGCCATTCCCTCGGGAAGATCTTCCTCGCCGAGGACCGTCTCGACGACGCGGAGACCGTCCTGCGCGAGGCGCTGGCGATCGCGGCGTCGACCCTCGGCACGGACCATCCGCTGCACGGCGAGATCTTGATTGACCTTGCCGCGGTCTCGCTGCGGAAGGGAGAGATCAAGGCGGCCTTCGCGCAGGCGATCGCGGCCGAACGCGCCCTGCGGCGGCACCTCCTGCTCACGGCACGGGCCCTGTCGGAGCGGGAGATGCTGGGATACGGAAGCTCGGGCATGGAGGCGCTCGATCTGGCGCTGTCCGCCCTCGTGGGCGGCGGCGCGGCCGACGCCGGCGCGATCGCGTCCGCGTGGGAGGCGGTGATTGGCTCGCGCGCGCTCGTGCTCGAGGAGATCGCCCGCCGCCACGCGGCGGCCCGCGAGGCGGAGGACCCCGCGACCCGCCTGGCGATGGAGCGGCTCTCCTCGGCGCGCAATCGGCTGGCACGGCTGGCGGTGTCCGCCGCGGATGCGGAGCGTCCCGAGGCCTACCTGCAGGCGATCCGGGTCGCGACCGCCGACAAGGAGCGTTGGGAGCGGCGCTTGGGTGACCGGCGCGAGACCGACGCGGCCGACATCGGGCTGTCGCAGGTCCGAGCGGCCCTGCCGGCGGATGCGGCGCTCGTCGGGTTCGTGCGTTACCGCCGGCATCCCGCCGGCCCGGCCCCTTCCCGTGCCGGGACCCCGGAGTTCGAGGCGGCTTACCTCGCATTTGTTCTCCCCGCCCGGGATCCGTTGCCGCGCGTCATCGCGCTCGGGACGGCGCGCGAGGTGGATGAGGCGGTCGGGGACTGGCGCCTGGAATCGTCCACGGATCCGCGCGGCGCCGCGGCGGGCGCTGCGACGCCCGATGATCGCGTGCGCTCGGCGGGCGAACGCGCCCGCCGACTGATCTGGGACCCGCTGCCACGATCGCTGGGGCAGGCGGCCAGCGTGTTCCTGGTCCCCGATGGCCTCCTGCTGCTGGTGAACCTGCTGGCGCTACCGGCAAACGGCAATCAGTTCCTGCTCGAGTCCGGGCCGCTGCTCCAGATGCTGTCGGCGGAGCGTGACCTGGTCAGGCTCGAACGTTCCGCGCCGCTTGGCGATGGGCTGCTCCTGGTCGGTGACCCGGCGTTCGACGCGGTACCTGGCCTCCTGCGACCGGGCATGGCCGCCGGGGCAATCGCCGGCGCAGCGGCCGGCAACCTCCCGGATCACCGCGGAGCGCAGGCCAGGTGCGACGGCCTGCGGTCCTTGCGTTTCCAGGCGCTGCCGGGCGCCCAGGGGGAGCTGGGGGAGATCCGGTCCATCTGGTCGCGAGTGAGCCGTCCAGGCGGCGGTGTAGGGGAGCGGATCCTGCTCCTCGACGGCGAGCAGGCGAGCGAAGGGAAGGTCAAGCAGATGGTGGCGGGGTTCCGGGTCCTCCATTTCGCGACGCACGGGTACGTGGCGAACGCACTCTGCGCCTCGTCGCCGGCCAGCCCGGGGGCGAGGAGCGCCAGTGTCGCGAGCGGGGAGGGCGCCTTGCTCGTGTCGGGGCTCGCGCTGGCGGGGGTCAATCGCCGGAACGATGCCGAGGCCGCCTCCGCCCCCGACGACGGTCTGCTCACCGCGGAGGAGATTGCGGCGCTCGACCTCTCGGCGGCCGAGTGGGCGGTGCTCGCGGCATGCGATACCGGCACCGGGGACCTGCGCGACGGCGAGGGGGTCATGGGCCTCAGACGGGCTTTCGCGATCGCGGGGGCACGGACCCTCCTGATGAGCCTCTGGAAGGTGGACGACCAGGCCACGCGCGCCTGGATGCGTGCGCTCTACGAGGCGCGGGCCTCCGGGCTCTCGACGCCCGCCTCGGTCCGCGAAGCCGGGATGCGCCTCCTGACGCAGCAACGCCAAGCCGGGCGCACGACGCATCCGTTCTTCTGGGCCGGTTTTGTCGCCGTCGGCGACTGGCGCTAGCCCCCGTCACCCCAGCGTCCGCCATCCGCGCGACAGGACGTGAAACGCGGGGCACCCAGGCGACACTGAGTCTACGGGACCGCCTGCACGCCGTCTGCCGCGGAATGACTGGAAGCCGATGACCTGCCCATCTCCCCCCCGATCGCTCGCCGGCTTCGCTCTGCTCGCCGCGCTCGGAGTCTCCGCCAGTGCCTCTCCACCGCCGCGCCGGCCCCAGGAGCTTCGCCCGTGGTGCTCCGAACCATCTCCTCCGCAGTACGGCTTCCAGTGGCTGGTGGTCGAAGGAGGCGGGCCGGCCATGGGGATGACCCTGGATGACATCGTGATCGAGTGGGACGAGACCCACCCCGGCGCCCAGCGGCCCGAGAACTCCTGCGCGAGCCTGGGCAACCGCCCGCGCGAGCCCGGCTCCTGCTCCGGCGGCTCGACACCCGGCGCCGCTTGCACGACCGGCGTGACCGGCGGCTGCGCCGGCGGTGGCACCTGCGTCAGCGAGATCGGCCAGTGCGCCGTGATCGCGACCGACCGGACGAAGCTCTACCACTGCAACACGGCGTTCCGGGTGACGGTCCAGGACCAGACGGCGAACCGGGACCCGGGCGTGATCGAAGCGGTGGCGATCAGTGTCCGGGGTGACCTCGAGCCGATGGGAGAGTCGTTCGCGCTGCTGGAGACGTCGGTGAACAGCGGGACATTCGCGGCCTTCATCCCGGTGTCGTCGCAGGTCGATGCGCCGGGGGTGATGTTCGTCGATCCCGCCACGGCGGAGACGCTGATCGCCTCGTACGTGGACCCGGACTGCGACCGCGACGGTCCCAACCGGGAGGCAGCCGAAATCGGGCAGCTTCAGGAAGCGGAGTTCGCGGACGTCGACGGCGACGGGATCGCGAACCTGGGGCCGAACGGGGTGCTCGATTCACGCCTCGCTTCCACGTTCGACGATGACAACTGCTTCGCGGCCGTGACAGGGACCGATGTCGCGAACCCCGGGCAGGAGGACTCCGATCGCTACTGCACCATCCCGAGCGGTCCGACCGACGGCACCTTCTGCACCGACGATTCCGACTGCGTGGCAACTTCCGGGTTCACACGCTGCCGGGGAGATCTCTACGGCGATGCCTGCGACAACTGTCCCGATGACTACAACCCGGACCAGGCGGACGACGACCACGACGGGGTTGGTAACGTCTGCGACCTGGGACGCGGCGACCTCGACGACGACGGCGACTTTGACAGCAGCGACAACTGCCCGACGATCTACAACCCGACTCAGTTGGATCTCGGCACCAGCGGTTGGGCGAGCAATGGCATCGGGGACGCGTGCGATGGGATGGAAGATAGAGAGCCCTACTACGGCGTGGTTGTCGACGCCGGCCCCGACCGCGTGCTGCAGACCCTTCCGAGCCCAGGGGATGTCCGGGCGATCAACGCGCCGGTAATCTGGGCGGGATCCGATGGGGTGGCGCAGTCGGTTGCGGTAGGGGATGACGTCCAGAGGCTGACGGTCGGGGGCAGCCAGGACTGCGTGCCGCCGGCGCTCACGATTCAGGGGGACGGCGTCGCGGACGGCATCGACAACTGTCCGGGCATCTGCAATCCGTCGCAGAGCGATGCGGACCACGATGGCGTCGGGGATCACTGCGACACGGTCGACGACTGGGACTTCGACCTGGTGAGCGACGGGTTCGACAATTGCCCCTTCGTTCCCAATCCCCCGGGACCAGGCGGGCCGCAGCGCGACCGCGACGGCGATGGTCGGGGCGACGCCTGCGATCCGGACTCCGACGACGACGACAACGACGGTGTGCCGGACGATCTGCTGCAGGCGTTCCTGCCTGTCGAGTGCGCCGCCAATCTCGGGACGCTCACGATCACGCAGATCGTGGTGACCGATACTCAGGGCGGGGACGGCGACGGCTTCGCCGATCGCGGCGAGACCGTCGCGCTCGATCTCACCTTGCGCAACGATTCCCGCGACGCGGTAGGCCAGCCGCGGGCCCTCCACAACGTCATCGCCAGCCTTCGCCTCGTCGAGCCGGCGCAGGGGTGCGTCGCCGACGCGACGGCGGTCTACGGCACGCTCCTCCCGGGGGAGGCGCGGACGAATCCCCCCAGCGACCGCTTCCAGATGGTGGTGAGCCGCGGCGAAGCCGCGCACACGTTGACGCTGCGCCAGGTCCGGCGAGCGACGCTCGAGATCCTCGCCTCGGCAGACGAGATCGAGGGTCTGGTCGTCCCAGCGGCCGAATCGATCCTGCTCGACGTGGATCTGCTGGGAGATCCCACCGGCGGTGGCCCGCTCGGTGGCGACGGCATCCTGCGCGAGGATTTCGAGGGGTTGGCGGGGACGCCGGGGTTGACACAGTCGCTCGATCGGACGGGCGCAACCCTCGCCGAGGTCATCCCCGTCATCCCGGCCGTGCACTGTGTCGCGACACCGCTCGGCCCGCCCGATTGCAGCCAGAACGTCGAGCAGAACGATTGGCACCTGCACGATCAAGCCTCCGAGCCCGCGAACGCACCCGATGGGGGTCGCGCCCACCTCGGTGCAGCGTCGCTCCACCTGGGGCGCCATCTCTCCCCGTCCGACCCGAACCAGACGGCCATTCGCTTCCGGCAGGTCTCGGCGTTCGTCTCGCCGCCGGTAAACGTCGGATTCGTCGCCGACCCGGGTCTCGAGTTCTGGCACATCGTGGGGTTGGCGGACGACAACACCATCAACTTCAACGACCACGAGGCGGGGGACTTGACGTTCGTCCAGGTGCGATCCGACGAGGACCCGAATCCGCTGCTCGACGGGTTCGGTCCGTGGGTGCGGGCCGAGTCGGACCTGAATCCTTACGACCATGCGCGCGATACGCTGTTCACCAGTTCCTGCAAGTTTGACCCGACCGACGACTTCTTCGACGCCTCGGCGGGGGGGATCGCGAACGAGACGACCTGTCCGGGACAGCTTGGCTGGGCGCGGCAAGGGGATCTGAACGGCAATGCCGGGATCGACTGCACGGACAGCAACGGCAATGGCATCCCCGATTGCGGGGACGCCACCACGACGGGTCCCGGCTTCACCTCGACCGGCGCGCTAGGTCGGGGCGTCTGGGTGCGCACGCACTTCGACCTGAAGCAGCTTCAGGGACAGCGGATCCAGGTTCGCTGGCTGTTCTCCTCGCTCGCGTTCGGGGATCCCACTTTCCTGTCGTACCTCGAGACCCCGGGCGCACCTGGCGCGTTCGACATCGAGGAGAACGACGATGGCTGGTGGATCGACGACATTCGCTTTTCCGGTTTGATGAACGCGCCGGTTCACCTCACCCCGGACGGCGGGGACGATATGCTGAGCGGGACGAGCGTGCTCTGTGGCATGGACCTGATCGCCGGAACCCGTGCCGAGGGAGACGACGTGCAGCTCGTTCCGACCCTCGGGTCGTGCGGATCGGCGTACCAGGTCGTGGTGAGCGCGGGCGCAAACGGGATCCTCGACTCCGCCGGCGACGACCTCTGCCCCGCGAGTGCCGCGGCCTACTGCGCCACGGCAACCGCCCGGCTGAACGGTGGCGACGACGCGTCGTTTGCGACGCTCGCGCCCGGGCAGCCATTCCCCCTCGATGCCACGGCCTCGACGCTCGACCGCTGCGTCAACGGCAGCATGTCGTACGCATTTGCGCGCTGCGCCACGGCCGTGCTCTCCAACCCGTGCGACGTGCCGTCTTCTGCGACGCCGCTCCAGGCGGATTCAGCCGACGGGCGGATGCCGGTCTATCCAACGGCCGACACGCGCTACCGTGTCCAGGTGCGCTGCTCCAGCCAGCCCGTGGGAGGGGGTTGCGCGGATTCCGCCGACGCGCTGGTCCGGGTGTACCCATCCCCCTCCACAGGCACGATCGTGCTCGGCGAGACCGGCGTGAGTTGCAACCCCGCCGACAGCGGCGATCCGTCTGCTTGCGACGCGGCGGACTCACTGAGCTTCGCCTTCACCCGCCCAGAGCAGGGGGACGGCTTTGCCGGGTTTTCGATCCACCGCGTGGCGCGAGCTGGGCTGGCGACTCCGGCGCTCCTCGGCGCGGTCTGCATCGCCTCCGGGCTCGGTGTGGCGCTGGCGCCCGGCGCCACCGTGACCCAGGTGGAGGCGCCGAGCTTTGCGCCGGCGGTGCGCACGGCGGCGTACTACGTCCTCGCGCATGATCCGATCGGTCCCGGCGCCGCGCCGGCCGGCCGGGCACGTCCGACGCGTACTGGGACCGGCACGAACGGCCCGCCGGCCGCGCGCTTCGTCGAGCCTGCCTGTCCATAGCCAGCTACGGCCGCAGCGAAACGCCGAGAATGGTACTGACACTGAGTTGGGAGAGGCCACCCGGAGGAGCGTTCGTTCGACCCCCCACCAGGCTACCGATTCAGCGGATGGTCGGGCCGGTCGAGCGTAGACTTCAGGTGGCGGAGGGGACAGAGCGTACCCCCGGAGGTGCCCGATGCGCACGCCGTCCATTGTCGCCGTCACGACCCTCGTGGTTGGGCTCGTCTGTTTCCAGGACGCGGGGGTGAGAGCCGCTGCCCCTCGCGCCATCACGCTGGCAGACCGGATCGCCGCGCAGGAGGCGATCGAGCGCGTCTACTATTCGTATCAGCTCGGCGCGACCCGGCCGTTCGAGGAGGCGGTTCCGCGGGAGGTGATCGAGCGGAAGGTCCGGACCTCTCTCGAGCAGTCGGCGGAGCTCGCGGAGCGCTGGGGGAGGCCGGTCAGCGCCGAGATGCTGCAGGCCGAGCTGGATCGAATCGCGAACGACACCCGGTTCCCGGACCGGCTGGAGCAGATTTACCGCGCGCTTGGTGAGGACCCGGTCCTGATCCGGGAGTGCTTCGTCCGCCCGGTGCTGGTCGAGCGGCTCGCGCGTGGGCGTTTCCCGGAGACCGACAGGCGAGGATTGCCGGACAGCCTCGAGACCGATTCACGGCGCTCCGTCGAGAGCGTGTCCACCCAGTGCTCCCCCGACGACACCTGGACGCCGACGGCGACCTTTCCGGCTCCGTACGGCCACGCCGCCGTGTGGACTGGAAATGTGATGCTGATCTGGGGTGGGAGCCTCGGCTCGGGCGCGGGTGAGCGGTACGACCCGCTCACCGATACCTGGTCGCTGATCTCGACTGTCGGTGAGCCAAACGGCCCCACCGACGACCTCACGGCGGTGTGGACGGGTCATTTCATGGTCGTCTGGGGCGGGTTCGATTGCCCCGTCGGTTGCGGACCAGCGGGCGGCCGCTACGATCCGGTTTCCGACTCGTGGCTACCGATCTCGACGAGCGGCTCACCCGGCGGTCGCGTCTACCACTCGGTGGTGTGGACTGGGACCCGGATGATCGTCTGGGGAGGCGATCAGGGTGGCGGCCTCTATCGCCTGAACTCCGGCGCGGTGTATGACCCGGAGGCCGACGTCTGGACGACGACATCCACGGTCGGCGTACCGGTAGGACGGGCAGGCCACGCCGCCGTCTGGACCGGGAGCCGGATGATCGTCTGGGGCGGGTACGGCGTGAGTGGGCCTCTGGGTTCCGGAGGCCGCTACGACCCGGCAACGAATACTTGGGCGCCGACCTCGACCGTCGGCGCGCCCAGCCCCCGGTACAATGAGTTCAGCAATCTGGCGGCGGTCTGGACCGGAAGCCGGATGGTCGTGTGGGGCGGGACGAATGGGAGCACGCTGTTCGCAACCGGAGGCCGCTACAATCCCGTCGCGGACTCGTGGTCACCCGTCTCGATCGCCGGCTCGCCCGAGGCGCGGCAGGAACAGACTGCGGTCTGGACCGGGCACCAGATGCTCGCCTGGGGGGGGCGCGGCGCGAGCGGCTTGCTTGCCTCCGGGGGTCGCTACGACCCGCTGACGAACCAATGGGGGCCGATGTCTCCCGCAAGCGCCCCGTCCGCAAGGGAACTGCACACGGCGGTCTGGACCGGGAACGAGATGATCGTGTGGGGAGGAACCCCCGCAACGAACATCGGTGGCCGCTACGCGATCGGGCAGTTGACCGACGATGACGGTGACGGAGTGAGCGAGTGCGCCGGAGACTGCGACGACACCCGCGCCGACGTCCACCCGGGCGCGGCGGAGGTCTGCGACGGACGCGACGACAACTGCGACGGGTTCATCCCCCCCGAGGGGGCGGACCTCGATCAGGACGGCGTGCGCGACTGCGCGGGTGATTGCGACGACAGCAACCCGACGCGGTTCCCGGGCAACCTCGAGCTCTGCGATGCCGTGGACAATGACTGTGACGGGAGCGTGGATGGGCATTCGACCTCCTGCGGCGTCGGCGGTTGTGCTCGATCAGGCGTATGCACTTTCGGGGTCGACTCGTGCGTACCCGGAGCCCCGGCGGCGGAGGTCTGCAATGGGATCGACGATGACTGCAATGGCGTCCTCCTCGATCCGGAGGCCGACTTCGACGGCGACGGGGTGAGCATCTGCGCCGGTGATTGCGACGACGGGTACCCGTTCACCTTCCGGCTGGCGCCCGAGGTGAACGACACCGTCGACAATCAATGCCCAGGCGATGCCGGCTTCGGCCTGGTGGACGAGGTGTCCGGCACCTCCGGATTCTCCACGCCAGGCGATCCCACGCAGTTCTGCTGGCCGGGGCAGTTAGGCGCGACGAACTACCTGGCGCTGCGCTCGAGCGGGGCGGGTTTCTCGGTCGGCTGCGCTTCGGCGGAGACCGCCGGGACCTGCTGGAGCGATCCGACGGTTCCGGCGGCGAGGACGGTGCTCTACTACCTCGTCCGGGTCGAGGCGCCGAACCCCGGGAGCCTGGGTGCGAGATCCTCCGGCACGGAGCGCGCCGCGGTCTGCGGGGCGGAGTTCGCCTGCGGGGATGGAGTGGACGACGACGGCGACGGGCGGGTCGACTGCGCCGATCTGTCGGACTGCTACGGGGTGGGCGCGTGCGACTCGGCCGCCCTCACGTTCACCGACGGCCCCGGGGACGACCTCGCGACGCAAGCGCTGAAGGACTTCTTCGTCGCGGTGCCCGAGGATGTCTCGGACTATCTCCACTTCTCTCTTGCGGGTCCGACGCTCACCGACTTCGAATGGTGCGCGGCGCGCGCGGATTTCTACGGGTCAAGCTACCTCGCCCTTGCTCCCACGTCGGGGACGGTGGCGTCGGGAGCGTGGGACAAGTGGCAGCGGACCCAAGGCGGGAGTTGGATCGGTCCCGACAGCGCGGGATACGACAACCTCTTCGGTGACGACTGCGCCGGCGCGTTCTCCTGGTGCTCGGAGGTGGGGCTAGGAGGACACATCCCCGGGCTCGCGCCCGCCGAGGCAAGCGGCTGCGAAGTCTTCGACGACATCGACTGCAGCGATGGCACCTGGACGCTGAGCATCAAGGTGGGAGTGAGCCGGGCCGCGGCCTGCGGGTTCTGACCCTTCGAGACGCGCCTGGCGGCGCTCCTCAGGGCAGGGGCGCGGCCTACCGCCCCGCGCGAGCGAACGGCTGGAGGACGAGCGTGAGGGGGCTCGTGGCGCCGGTATCGACGTTGCGGTTCACCAGGAACCGCTGGCCGTCGATGGTGGCGAAGTTCGCGCTCCGGTGTTCCTTCAGATCGACGCGGAAGAGGGCGCGCGGAGTGCCGAGGACGGGGCGGGCATCCCCGCTCCTGCCTACGGTCACCGCCATGATCTGGCCGTCGGGGGCCGCGTAATAGAGTTCCCCACCGTCGCGTCGCCAGACGGCTTGGGCCCCTCCGTCGGTGGAGACGCGCCACCGTTCGCCGGCAGTTGGGAAGGTCGCGACGTAGATCTCCGGCCGGTCCGTCTCGTTCGAGGTGAACGCCACCAGACGGCCGTCGGGTGAGAACGCGCCGGCAACCTCGGCGAACGGGCCGGCGAGATACGGGCGGGATGTCCCGTCGTGCGCGGAGTAGGCCCAGAGGTCCGCGGCGTTGTTCGATCCTCGCTCGAGGAGCAGGAACCCGTCGCGCGACCAGTCGAGCGGGGTCACGTCCGCCTCGGGATTCTGGATCAGGCTCTGCGGCTCGGCCGTGCCGCGGACGGGGCGTGTGTAGATCTGGGACGAGCCCTCTCCGCGCGTCGACACGAATGCGATCTGCTCGCCGTCCGGCGACCAGACCGGGGCCGTGTCGTCCTCGGGCCATGAGGTGAAGCGGGTCGGCGTGCCGCGGGCGGAATCGAGCAACCAGATGTCTCCACGGTTCGTCTCGTCGCTGATGTCCGTGGCGACGCGCGAGCCGTCCGGGGAGAGCCTGGGGACGTAATAGCTCGCGAGCCCCGCCAGGACTCCGAGCTCACGCCCCTCACGATCGAGCCAGACCAGCTCGTTCCCGGCCTTGCCGGCCTGCTCCTGGAACGCCAGGATGCCGCCGCTGGAGAGGGTGAACGCCGCGTAGCCGCTGCGCGGATCGAAGCGCGCGCCCGCCGCGAGCACGAACGGCTCTCCGTCGAGCGCGAGGCGATCGGCGTCGAACCGCTGGGCGCGGAGGTTCCCCTCGTGCCACCAGACCAGGAACCCCGGCGCCACATAGACGGCATTCGAGTTCGCCGAGACCAGCTTGCGCGACGGCACGCCGTCGAGCGACCCGACGTGGATCTCGCCGAGAGGCTTCCCGCCGCCGTAGTCGCGCTCCAGGAAGAGGAAGTGCCGGCCGTCGGGGAGGAAGTATGGCCAGTGGTGCGCGTGCGCCTTGCCGGGTTGCGTCGCCGGCACCGGTTCGCCGCCACTCGCGGGGATCAACAGGATCGGGGTGTCGCCGCCGCCCGAGGAGATCAGGATTTCCCCTCCGGCGCCCCAGCTCCCGCCACCCGGCCGGGTGAGCGAGCTCGCCAGCGATTCCACCACGCCGGAATCGACCTCGATCCAGCGGAGACTCTTGTCGGTGGCGAATCCGATCCTGCGGCCGTCGGGAGACCAGAACGGGTTCCGGGCGCCGTCGGTCCCCGCGAGGATCTGGCCCGTGCCGCGATCGAGCGCGCGCAGCCAGAGCCGCCGCACCCCATCCTCGCCGCGGACGACGCTGACCAGCCGCGAGCCGTCCGGCGAGAGCGCCAGGCCACGATCGAGGTCGAAGCGCGACCCGAGTGGCGCCAGGATGGAAGCGGTCACAGGGGAGGAGATCGGCTCCGCCCGCAGCGCCAGCCGTGCGCTCCACGCGGCGGCCGCACAGGCAACGGCCAGCAGCACCCACGGGAGCAACACGCGCCGGCGGGGGGCTGGAGCGACCGCGCTCGCCACCGGACCCGCCGCCAGCTCACCCGCCCCCTCGTCGAGGTCGAGGATCGCATCGGCGACGTCGTGGACCCGGCGGCCCGGGTCCTTCGCCAGCATCCGGCGCAGGACGCGTTGCGCGGCGGGCGGCAGGCCGGCGGGGAGGGCGGTCCAGTCCGGATCCTCCTTGAGCACCGAGGCGAGCGTGTCCGAGACGGTCTCGCCGGCGAACGGACGGCGTCCGGTGAGCATCTCGTAGAGAACGCACCCCAGCCCCCAGACGTCGGCGCGCCGATCGACGTTGCGCCCGCGCGCCTGCTCGGGGCTCATGTACGCCGCCGTGCCGAGGATCACTCCCGCCCGGGTTCCGAGCGAGGTAAGGGTCGGCGACATCGACGGGCTCGAGGGGGACATCTCGCTCGACTGGAACCCCTTCGCCAGCCCGAAGTCGAGCACCTTCACCTTCCCCTCGGGGGTCACCTTCACGTTCGCCGGCTTCAGATCGCGGTGCAGGACACCCGCCGCGTGCGCTGCCGCGAGGGCCGCGGCGATCTGTCGCGCGACCCCGAGCGCCTCCTCGATCGGCAGCGCGCCGCGCTCGATCCGCTCCGCCAGCGTCTCGCCGGGGATCAGCTCGAGCACCAGGAAGCGCTCTCCCTCCGCCTCCTCGATTGCGTAGAGCGCGCCGATATTCGGGTGGTTGAGCGAGGCGAGGAGTCGCGCCTCGCGGTCGAAGCGGGCCAAGCGGTCCGCGTCGGCGGTGAGGTCCGGGGCGAGCAGCTTGACCGCGACGCGGCGGCCGAGGCGCGTGTCCTCCGCGGACCAGACCACTCCCATGCCCCCCTGACCGATCTGCTCGATCAGGCGATAGTGGAGGAGCGAAGCGTTGGGCTCGAGAGGCAGGTGCAATGCTCCAGGCGCGAACGACGGGAGTGGCGAGCGACGGGGGAGTATTGAGGTCGCGGTGCGAGGCTGTCAACCCGTCTGCGGTTCGCCAGGTTCGCCGCGTGGGCAGAGTGGGTAGCCAAGTCCCGAGACGGTCAGGAGGTAACGCGGTGCCGCCGGGTCGGGTTCGAGCTTGCGTCGCAAGCGGTGAACGAGCTGCTTGAGGGCCTGCCGGTCGCCCATCCCGCGCGATCCCCAGACGTGGAGGGTCAGGCGTTCCGGGGGGAGCGTGTGTCCGGCGTTGGCAAGGAGCAGTTGCAGCAACCGGAACTCCAGCGCCGTGAGCCGTACCGCGGCGCCGCCGGCGACGCGGACCGCATGCGTCTCCGGATCGACGGAGATCTCGCCGGCGGCGACGAGGCTCCCGGCGTCGGGAACGGCGCGCCGCAGCAGCGTGCGCACGCGGGCCAGGAGCGTGCGCGGGCTGAACGGCTTCGTCAGGTAGTCGTCGGCTCCGAGGTCGAGGCCGCGGATCTGGTTCTCTTCGCCGGCGAGGACGGTCAGCAGCATTACCGGCGTCCGTGAGCCGCCGGCGCGCAGCCGCCGCAGCACCTCGAGCCCATCGATGCGCGGCAGGTTGACGTCCAGCACGATCAGGTCGGGAGCCTCCTGCGCGATCGCCTGCAACGCCGACGGCCCATCCTGCGCTTCGATCACCAGGTACCCGGCCTGGCGCAGGGCGAAGGCGATGAGCCCCAGGAGATCGAGATCGTCATCGACGACGAGGACCTTCATGCGCGGGCTTCCCCGGCCGCGCCCGCGTGGGGGAGGACGAGGCGCACGCGCATTCCTCCTCCCGGGGCAGCGGCGGCGTCCACCCGTCCCCCGTGACGCTCGACGATCGAGCGGACGATCCAGAGCCCGAGGCCCACGCCGCTGGCGGCCGGCTCGCCGTTCTCGGCTTGACCCGGCTCGCGCACGAAGCGCTCGAACACCCGCTCGGCGGCGCCCGGCGGCAGCCCGGGCCCGTCGTCGTCGACCCACAGCGTGACCGTGTCGGCGCCGACCTCGCCGCCGATGCGGATCTCCGACGCGGGAGGGGCGAACTTGCTCGAGTTGGCGAGGAGGTTCACCAGCACCTGCGTGAGACGCGCGGCGTCGCCGCTGATCTCGGGAAGCGGGTAGGGGAGATCGAGGGAGGCGCGCTGGTCGCGCTGCGCCAGGAGCGGCGCCGTGATCTCGACGGCGCCCTCGGCGACCTCATCGAGCGCTACCGGCGCCCGGCGGATCGACAGCTCTCCCGCCTCGATGCGTACGCTCTCCAGCAGGTTGTCGATCAGCTGCGTCAGCCGCAAGGCGCCCCGCTCGAGCGACTGCACGAGCTGCCGGGCGGCGTCGGCGCCGGTCTCGGGGAGGCGGTCGCGAAGCAGCTCGAGGGAGGCGATCTGGGCCGCCAGCGGAGTGCGGAACTCGTGGGAGATGTTCGCGAGCACCGCATCGCGCGCCCGCCGCGCCCCTTCGATCTCGGTCTCGTCGCGGAGGACCTGGAACTGTCGTCCCGGCTCGCCCCCTCTCGGGGTCCCTGCACTCTCGGGTGGCGGGGCGCTGACGACCACGACCGTGCGGCGCCGCCCGCCGGCGCGCAGGTGCTCCGTGGCGCGGGCGGTGCCGCGGAAGCGCGCGTCGAGGATCGGACAGTGCGTCTCGCACGGGCGTTCGCCGTCCACCGGGACCGGGTCGAGGAGGTCGCCACAGAAGCGGCCGATCGCCTGGTCGGCCTGGACCCCGAGAAGCGCCGCCGTCTGCGGGTTCAGGTAACGGATGCGCCGATCGCGATCCACCGCGAACACCCCTTCCGCGATCCCGCCAAGCACCGCCTCCGCCTCGTTCTGCTGGCGCCTCAGATCGCCGGTCAGCTGCAGCAGCCGCCGCCGCATCTCCTCCATCGCGGTCGCCAGCAGCGCCGCCTCGGAGCCGCCGGCGCGCGGGATTGGCGTGGTGAGATCTCCCTGGCCGATCCGCGCCGACGCCAGCGTCAGCGCCTGCAGCGGCCGGGAGAGCCAGCCCGCGAGGACGATCCCGAGCACGCCGGCGAGCACGGCGACGAGCAGCGCCGCCGCCCAGAGCGAGCGACCGAGCGCGCTCAGGGAGTCGGTGATGCCGGCCATCGGCAGGTCAGTCTCGATCACGCCGACGACCTGTCCCGCGGGCGACCGCAGCGGCAGCGAGGCGACGAGGCTCTCCTCCTCCGGGAAGGGGGCGGCGCGTATCTCGCCACTCTCCATCGCCTCGGCGCGCTGCGCCTGCCGGTCGGGCGTGCCGGCCGCGAGCGCCGCGGCGCGGCCGAGGATCGTGACCCGTACCCCGACCTCGCGGCCAAGTGCCGCCGCGGCCGCCTCGTCGAGGCGGAGCGCCACGGCCACGCGGGCGCCGCCGATCGCCGTTACCGGGGCGACGGCGATCAGGGTCAGCGGCGCTCCCGCCGCGGCCGGCAGGAACCCCCAGTCGTCCGGTGTGGTCGCAAGCGCATCCCATTCGAAGCCGGCGGGTGCGGCCGAGGCGACGAGATCGCCGCCTAGCCAGACGGCGCAGGCGGTCATCTGGCTCGTGGTGCGGAAGGGCTCGAGGAAAGCCTGAAGCGAGGCGGCGTCGCCGCTGCCGAGGAGCCTGGCCAGCGTGGGTCGCCCGGCCAGGATCCGGGCGGAGACGCGGGCGTCGTCGCGCGAGCGATTGAGCGCCTCCTGGGCCGCGGACCCCGCGAAGCGCACCTGCGTGACGGCCTGCTCGCTCGCCAGCCGCTGCAGATGCGCCAGACCACCCGCGACGACGCCGAGGACCGCCAGGACGACGAGCCCGACATTCACGCCGATCAGGATCTTGCCGAGGCTCAGGGGGCGCATCGGGGCATCATCTCGCGGCGTGGGGGAGCAACGAAGACCGGTCGCATGCTAGCACACACCCCGCACGGGAACGGCTGATTGGCGAACCGGCCGGCCCCGGCGAATGAGACTCATGCGACCGGTGGGACGCGGCCGGAGCGCCACTCGACCATCCCCTTGAGAACCAGCGTCGCCAGCGCGAGGAGCGTCAGCAGGGAGGCGACGGCGAAGCAGGCGGCGAACTGGTACTCGTTGTAGAGGATCTCGACGTGGAGCGGGATGGTGTTGGTGAGGCCCCGGATGTGCCCCGAGACCACCGACACCGCGCCAAACTCTCCCATCGCGCGGGCATTGCAGAGCACGACCCCGTAGAGGAGCCCCCAGCGGATCTTGGGCAGGCTGACGTGCCAGAAGATCTGCCAGCCGTTCGCCCCGAGGGTGAGCGCCGCCGCCTCCTCGTCGCTCCCCTGCGCCTGCATGAGCGGGATCAGCTCGCGGGCCACGAACGGCATCGTGATGAAGAGCGTTGCCAGGACGATCCCCGGCACGGCGAAGATGACCTTGATGTCGTGCGCCTGAAGCCATGGCCCCAGCACCCCCTGCAGTCCGAACAGCAGCACGAAGATCAGCCCCGAGACCACCGGCGAGACGGAGAACGGCAGGTCGATCAGGGTGATGAGCAGGCTCTTGCCCGGGAACTCGAACTTCGCGATCGCCCAGGCGGCCGCCAGGCCGAAGGCGAGGTTGAGCGGGACCACCGCGATCGCGACGAGCAAGGTCAGCCGGATCGCCGACAGGGCATCGGGCTCCACCAGCGCGCGCACGTAGACGGCGACGCCGCCTCGAAACGCCTCGAAGAACACCGTCGCGAGAGGCACGAAGAGAAACAGCCCGAGGAACAGCAGGGCGATCCCGGTGAGCAGGCGCCGGACCCACGCGGGCTCGCGCGTTGCCTGGTTCGACATCCCGCCCTCGCCTCGCATGCGGCCTCAGACCGAGCGCGCCCGCGGGGCGCTCCAGCGCTGCAGCAGGTTGATGAGCAGGAGAAGCACGAACGACGCCAGCAGCATGACGACCGCGATCGCGGTCGCGCCCGCGTAGTCGTACTGCTCGAGCTTGGTGACGATGAGGAGGGGCGCGATCTCCGTGCGCATCGGCATGTTCCCGGAGATGAAGATGACCGACCCGTACTCGCCGATGGCGCGCGCGAACGCCAGGGTGAAGCCGGTGATCACGGACGGGAGGAGGACGGGGAGGATCACGCGGACGAAGGTCCGCAGGCGTCCTGCCCCCAGGCTGGCGGCCGCCTCCTCCATGTCCGAGTCGAGGTCCTGCAGCACCGGCTGCACGGTCCGCACCACGAACGGGAGTCCGACGAAGGTCAGGGCAATCACGACCCCGAGCCTGGAGTAGGCCGCCTGCACGCCAAGGGCCGCGAGCGGCCCGCCGAGCCAGCCGTTCGGGCTGTAGATTGCGGTCAGCGCGATCCCCGCGACCGCCGTCGGCAGGGCGAACGGCAGGTCGACCAGGCCGTCCACCAGGCGGCGCCCCGGGAACTCGTAACGCACCAGCACCCAGGCCACGAGCGAGCCGAAGGCGAGGTTGATCGCGGCGGCCACCGCGGCGGCGCCGAAGGTGAGGCGATAGGCGGCAAGCACCCGCGGCTCGGTCACCTTCTGCCAGAACTGCAGGGGTGTCAGCTCGGTGGTCTTGAGCGCCAGCGCGGCGAGCGGGATCACGACCAGGAGCCCCAGGTATGCCAGGGTAACCCCCAGGGTCAGCCCGAAGCCGGGCAGTATCCGTGCCTCCCGTCGCGATGCCGCCATGCGCTCGCCTCTGCCTTCGGGTCCGTCAGCGTCCCGGCTGGTAGATCTGATCGAACATGCCGCCGTCGGCGAAGTGGGTCTTCTGCGCCTTCTGCCACCCCCCGAACCGCTCGTCGATGGTGAACAGGGTGAGCTTGGGGAACTGGGTGGCGTAGCGCGCCGCGACCGACTCGAGCCGCGGGCGGTAGTAGTGCTTCGCCGCAATCTCCTGCCCTTCCGCGGAGTACAGATAGTCGAGGTACGCCTGGGCGACGATGCGGGTGCCATGCTTGTCCACGACCTTGTCCACCAGGGCGACCGTGGGCTCCGCCAGGATGCTGACCGACGGCACCACCATCTTGAAGCGGCCGGCGCCCAGCTCCCGCACCGCGAGCAGGACCTCGTTCTCCCAGTTGATCAGGACGTCGCCGATGCCGCGCTCGATGAAGGTCGTCGTCGCGCCGCGCGCCCCCGAGTCGAGCACCGGGACGTTCTTGAACAGCCTGGCGACGAACTCCTTGGCTTTCGCCTCGTCGTTGCCGTTCTGCTGCAGCGCGTACCCCCAGGCGGCAAGGTAGTTCCAGCGGGCCGCTCCCGACGTCTTGGGGTTCGGGGTGACGACGGTCACTCCGGGCCGCACGAGGTCGTTCCAGTCCTTGATCTGCTTGGGGTTTCCCTTGCGGACCAGGAAGACGAGCGTCGAGGTGTAGGGGGCGCTGTTGTTCGGCAGGCGCGACTGCCAGTTGAGCGGCAGCAGGCGCGCGTTCTGGGCGATCGCGTCGATGTCGTAGGCGAGCGCGAGAGTGACGACGTCGGCCTCGAGCCCGTCGATCACCGAGCGGGCCTGCTTGCTCGAGCCGCCGTGGGACTGTCGCAGCGCCACGGTGATGCCCGTCTGCTTTTCCCAGTGCTTTGCGAACGCGGCGTTGAACTCCTGGTAGAACTCTCGCGTCGGATCGTACGAGACGTTCAACAGGGCGGACTCGGCGGCAACGGCGGACGTCCACGTCCCGCCGGGGAGCATGGCGAGCACGAGGATGAGGATCGGTCGGCGCAGGAACATCGGATGCCTCCTTTCGATCGCCGCCCGCGGGAAACCGCCCGCGCGCGGCGGGGTGTGGACCTCAGAACGCCAGTTGCAGGCGCGTCAGCAGGACCTTCTCGTCCTCGCGGTCGGCGCCGGACGCACCGCCCCCGTCGAAGCGCGTCACGGAGGCGTCCACCATCATCTTCATGTGGCGGTTCAGGTACCAGTTGACGCCGAGCGCCGCTTCACGCGCCTGCCGGGCCGAGACCGCGGGATCCGCGAAG
>Ga0137429_1000277_pt1 | contig 23881 bp, 20 predicted proteins | sample EasRivERMZT736_2_FD_102304 | JGI IMG/M metagenome (GOLD analysis project Ga0137429, IMG submission 102304) | Soil microbial communities from meander-bound floodplain in the East River, Colorado, USA - East River MetaG ERMZT736_2 | ecosystem: Environmental > Terrestrial > Soil > Floodplain ...
AGCGGCGCACGGCGTTGACGAAGAAGTGAACGTAGCGCTGGTAGTTGAACGGCAGCCCCAGCGCCCCCGCCAGCCAGTAGCAAGTTGGTTCCCGCTGAGCTGTGTTATCAATGGGATCGCCGCCGGTCAGTCCAGGCCAGACAATTGTTGCCTCGTCGCTGCCGAGAAACAGATCGTCTTCCGGGAAGATAAGCTTGTAATCGCAGGCCACGCCGGTGGGCGAGGTGTAGCGCCAGGCGTGATAAGCGCTGCCGGCGTAGAGCGCGCCAACGTTGTAGATCGCGCGCTCGTTTTCATAAACGAACGTGCCGTCCAGCCCTGCGTTGCTCAGTTTGAGGCGCGCGGTCCAGTTGTTGAACGTGGCCTGCGTCACCCACAATCGATAAGCTCCGAAACCCCCGGCCGGCTGGGATTCGCCGAACCGCACCAGGCACTCACGCGCCGGAGCGTCGTTGGGAAAACGATTCGTGACCGCCTGCGGGTGATTGTCACTGGCCACCACGTGAAACGCCACCAGCGCGCCGATGGTTTGACCGGGGATGGTAGCGCTGAAGAGACCGTCCCCCGCCACGACATCACCGCTGGAACCATCATCCACCAGCAGCACTGTAAACACGGTGTTCGTGTCCGGATCGATTCGATACTTCACAGCCGCCAGCGCAAGACCATCCAAGTCGGACAATCGGGCAGTGACTATGACATCCTGATTGGCCTGGGGGAGCACCGGGTCGTGCCGCACGTCGAAGATGGCTGGACCCGCGTTGGCAAGCGCACGGCTATTGCGAGCGCCGGGAGTGCCAAGGTGGGCTGGCACCGCCATTTGCCCAAATGCCTCGAGGTAATTCCCCGCGGTGCGCAGCAGGATCTCTGGATTTCCGCGCAGCCATCTGACCCGGGCACTCATGGAGGCATTGGCGCCAACTGCAAGGCTCGCGGTCAGCGGCACGCGGATTTTGTTCGCGCCTGGATCGCCGTCGCCATCGCTGCGCACGTGCAGACACGGGCTGTTGTTCCAACCGCCATCGCTCTGGAGGAAGGAGACATCGTGATTGCCTTGAAGCGCCCAGGGAGCGAGGCCGCTGTCGAACGACGGATTCGCCAACAAGTTCACGCCTCCTGTGCCAATCACTTCGACGTCATCCACCAGGCATTCGCCTGGGCCCATCAGGAAGAGATGCAGCGCATTGGCAGCGCCAATGCCGTGTTCGAGCCGACCCGTGTGTTGCACCACGCTCCAAGGCGCCTTGGCCGTCTCGTCACTGTCGGTCCAGTTGGCAGCGAGGCGATTGTCGTTTCGCGGATCGATCAATTCCAGACTGCTGCCGCCGCCATCCGCCCATTGTCCCCAGCGTCCGCCCGTGCCGTAAGTCAGCTCGTTCACCACGATGTAATGGACGTTCGTCACGCGCTGCCCCTGGTTGGTGCTGATGACCGTTTCCGGCATCGCCACAGCCAGACGCTCGCCACGGCCAGACAGCTTGCCTTTGAAATCGCCCACGAGGTTGGAACTGCCAAGGTTTGGATAATGGGTGAGCATGCGTGCCGCGTTTCTGGCCACCACCAGGTAACCGCCCGGTACGAGCATCGTATTCGTGGGAATCGTGAAATCGATGCCGGCAACGAAGCGCCACCGGCCCACGTCCACAGCGCCGGTGCCTCGGTTGTGCAGTTCGACGAATTGATCATCGTCGTCCCGCGAAAGCGGCGCATACATGATTTCGTTGATGATGATGTCGCCAGTCAGCGCCGCGCTATTACCAAGCCCGGGAGTTTTATTGGCCAGTTTGCTCCAAAGCGTTGAGCCGTCTGGAGACCTTCCGTAGGACACACCCAGCGCCTGGGCGCCGAAGCGAACTGCATCCAGCACCCGTGTGCTGTTGCTGTTGATCAGATAAATGGTCTCGCCGCCCGAACTGAGGGCGAAGCCGAGTTGAGTTTGATCCAAAGCGAGAAACGCGCGCGGCCCCAACGTGATGCCAGAAGGGAAAGTGAACTTGTTGGTCATCGGATCGTCTGTAAGATGGCAATTGGAAAGGTCCGCCGGCTGGTTGCTGTGGTTGTAGAGTTCGAGAAAATCCGGTTCCGGATCGGTCGTGTGCGCCAGTAGTTCGTTGATCATCACCACGCGCAACGGCTCCGTGCCGAGGCTGTCCAGCCGTCCTGGCGAGCCGCCTACGAGATCACTTGCAGCCCATGACCGTGCATCGCCTTCACCGAACGATGGCCGTGCGAGCACCACGGAATGGCCCGCTCCGTCCGCTGCCACTGGCCAAGGCGGTTCGTCCGAGTAAGGCACTTCCAATAACACTGCACCGCTACGATTCAGCAGCCGCAATTCCTCGCCCTGATTTTCCAACCGGCCCGCAAAAGGACCGAGCACATTGGTAATACCATGCGCGACACCCACCGCCGCCGGATCGGCAGCCACGACCAAGACACCGGCCGCCGCGATCACTGTCCCGGTCGGAAACGTGTACTGCACCGCGCCTGCCAATTGAAACCCGCTGATGTCCTCCGGCCAAAGCTGTGAATTGAACACCTCGACGAATTCCAGATTGTTCGAGTCCACGCGTTCGCGCGGATGATACATGATCTCCGAAATGACGAGTGGTGTGCGCCTGCTGCACGGGCCGGGCGTTTCAGCGCGTGCCGAGTCCGCACTGGAGGACTGTGCGGCTGCCAGCCAAAGTCCAAAAACATGAACCAGGCCCAAAGTGATGCCAACCAAAAGCAGCGTCCGCCGACGCGCAGTGCTTCGGGAAGAATCCACCCGCCTCGCTGGGCCGGGGCAGCGCTGAGGGCGCTCTACTTGCGTTGGGAGACAATCGTTCGTGATTATGCGATTGTCTCATACTTGGGGGTTCGAAGCCAATTCCTTTCGCTTAACTCGGAGCGGGCATGGAGCGCGGACATCTTGTCCGCCGTCGAACGTCCGTCGCCACGGGCGGACAAGATGTCCGCGCCGGCCGGGTGCTCACGCAATGCGCCCGTCCACCAGCTCCAGAATTTTCGGCGCGCGCGCGGCGATCTTTACGTCGTGGGTGGCGATCAGCAGTGTTGCCTGCCTTTCGGCGCGCAAGGCCAGAAGCAACTCGACGATCTCTTCGCCGGTGTGCGAATCGAGGTTGCCCGTTGGCTCGTCTGCCAGGATCAAATCCGGCGCATTGATGAGCGCCCGCGCGATGGCGACACGCTGCTGCTCGCCGCCGGAAAGTTCATAAGGTTTGTGTTCCATTCGTTGCTCGAGCCCGACGCGTTCGAGCAACTCGCGCCCGCGTGCCTCCGCAGCGGTGGCCGACGTTCGCGCAATCCGGGCCGGCAAACAAACATTCTCCAGGGCATCCAATTCCGGGAACAAATGGTAGGCTTGAAAAATGAAACCAATCTTCTGATTCCGCCATCGCGTCAGGGCCGACTCGGAAAGGGCCGCCAGATTTTTCCCTTCAAACCAGATTTCACCTGCATTGGGTGTGTCCAATCCTCCGAAAAGGTGGAGCAAGGTGCTCTTGCCGGCACCGGAAGCGCCTTGCATCGCCAGGAACTCCCCGCGATGGATGGTCAAATCCACACCGCGCAGCACTTCCAGAGTGCGGGCGCCCAGGGCGTATCGTTTGTGAATGTTACGGGCTTCAAGCATCGGCGCGTCTCGATGGGATGCAAAAGCCTGCTCTGCCAGCGGCCTGGCTATCGAGGGCTCAGGCGAAGGATTACTCATGACGCAACGCCTCCACAGGTTTCAATCGCCCCGCAATCCAGGCCGGCGCCAGTCCAGCCAGCACACAGATCACCAGCGCGCTGCCACAAATCACGGCGATGTCGCCGGCTACAATCAAGGCGGGCAGCTCGCTGAAGCTGTAAATGGAAGAGGGAAATAAGTCGAGGCCACTCCAACGACGCATCAATTGCAAGAATTCATTTCGATAGTGCACCGCCAGGAGGCCCAGTCCAAAGCCCGTGACAACGCCTATCACACCCACGACCAGACTTTGACTGAGAAACAGCCGAAGCACTTGCCCGCGCGAGGCCCCGATGGCCTTGAGCATTCCAATCTCGCGAGTCTTCTGCACGACGAAGGTGATGAGTGAATTCATGATTCCAAAGGCCGCCACGATCATGATGAAGAACAGGAGATAAAACTGCACGTTCTTCTCCACGATCAGGGCGTCCAGTATGCCGGAATTGTCTTCCGTCCAGGTGGCAATGGTGTGGTCGGCGCCCCATTGATACCAAAGGCGGGCTCGCACCTCTTCGACCTTGAGCGGATCGTGCAGCATCACAAACAGCCCGTGCACGGCATCGTTCAGGCGGTAAAGGTCCTGGGCGTTCTCCAGCGATGTCACGATGACATTCGCGTTGTATTCATAGTAGCCGACGTCGAAGATGCCGCGCACGGTGAATTCTTCGGGCAGATAGGCCTCGTCGATATCCTTGCGCTTTCCTTTTTTCACCTCGTCCAAAATCCTTTCCATCTCTTCGATGCTGCGCGGTGAATAAATCACCAGCCGATCGCCGACGTGGAGGCGCATGGCGCGGGCAAACTCGCTTCCAGCCAAAACACTGCGGCCGTCCAAATGGAATTCGCCGAGCAGCACATTGGTGTGCAGAACGGTGATGTTGGTTTCGAATTTCGGGTCGATGCCGCGCAAAAGGGGCGCTCCGATCATGGGATTGCCTTCTCGCGGTTGGGTCTTGACCAGCACTTGACCCATGACGAACGGCGCCACGCCTTTGACTTCCGGGTTCGCCTGGAGCGACTTCACCCTCGCAGGCCAGTCCGTCATCGTGCTTTCGCGATGCACCACTCGCATGTGGGCATTGAAGCCGAGGATTTTTTCCCGCAATTGGCGGTCGAACCCGGTCATGACGCTGATCACGATAATCAACACCGCCACGCCCAGCATCACGCCCATGACAGAAATGAGGGTAATGACGGAAACGAAAGTCCGTTTTGGACGGAGGTAACGCAAGGCCAGGAACAGTTCGAACGGCAACCGCGACATGGGCGGAAACTAGACGCGGGACGAACCGGTGTCAACGCGGGGAGAGAGGTCAGACCGTGGAGGCGGTGCTTCTTAATCGTAATCTTAATCCTATTCTCAAGATTAAGATGACGAGTCCTGCCGATCCGCTTAATTCAATGATCTGCCCTCCGATTCAAGTCCGCGCTTCAAAAGCCTCTTCGTAGAGTTGGGCGAAATCCTTGGCCGTGACTGGGCGGGGATTGAAAGTCGCAGTCCACTGTTTGGCGGCCTCTTCTGCCAGGGTGGGAATCATCGCGGTTTTAACGCCACACTCCGCCAGGGAACGCGGCATCTGCGCGATATTCAAAAGCATTTCAAGATGAGCTACCAGGGCTTCCAGCGCTGCATCCAGTCCGTCGCTGATGCAGGCAATCTCCGGCGCGGAGGCCAGTTCGGCATACGCTTTCAAGGCTTCAGGGTCGCGCCCATTAAAGCGGACGACATGTGGCAACATCATGCCGACGGCTTGTCCGTGCACGATTCCGTAGTGTGCCGTCAAGGGATTGGCTGCGGAATGCGCTGCACCGAGCATGCTGTTCTCAATGGCCATGCCGGCAAAGGCCGCGGCCAATTGCATGCGGCCCCGGGCTTCAAGATCGTTTGGATCGTGAAACACACGCGGCAGATTCGGCACGGCGAGTTTGAAACCTTCGTGGGTGTAGATCAGCGACAAGGCATTGCGCCTTTTTGTCACCGCCGTTTCCACGACGTGCGCGATGGCATCGATGCCTGTGCAAGCGGTCACGCGCTGTGGTTGCGAAAGAGTCAACTTCGGATCGAGAACGGCGATGCACGCCGCTGCCTTCGGATCGCCACAGGCCATCTTTTGATGCGTCAGTTCGTCTGCGATCAGGGCGAAGGATTGGCACTCACTGCCTGTGCCTGCGGTGGTTGGGATGGCAATGAGCGGTAACATAGGCGCACTCGCTTTGCCGATGCCCCAGTAATCCTGCATTCGCCCGCCATTGGTCAAAAGAAAGTTGCAACCCTTGGCGGTGTCCATCGCGCTGCCCCCGCCAAGGGCCACGAAGGTGTCAGTGCCGGCATCTCGGGCGACGGACCGGCAATCCTCGACGCATCGCGTGGTCGGGTTTTCCGCGGCGCGATCGAATAAAGTCACAGTCAGGTGGGCAGATTCCAGGACCCGCAACGCGCGTTCCGCATGGCCGGCAGCGACGATGCCCGGATCGGTCACCAGCAAAACGTTGCGAGCCGCGAGCTCACGCGCCAATTCTCCGATGCGCTCGAGACTGTCCACTCCGAAGATGAGCCGCGTGCGCGGCTGATGGTCGAACGGAGCGAGGGTTGAAAACTGAGGAAGTGATGGGGCCGTCATGCAGTCTCAGCAAGTGCGCCGCCGAAACGTCGCCGTCGATTTGATTTCTCGCTCGTGCCATGCACGCCAGCCCTTGGGCACAGAAAATCAGACGCGGCGACAAGAGGCCGCACTCCAAAGTTCTGCCACGCGAAAATCATGCACCCTTCAGACGGGTTTTCCGGACGTTCTGTTCAATGCCGCGTCCCGGCTGAGCCCTGCGGGACAGCCTGAGACGCGAGCATAGCACTGCCGTGCGGTGTATTAACAAGGCGCGTGGAATTAGGCACGAAGGAAATGGAAGCCATCACCGCTTCAAAAGCGGTTTTGCTGGAAAGTGCGGACGGCAAAGGCGGTCGCTGGGGGAAAATCTCCACCGGCAGAGTTTCACACGACCGCGCCGAGGACTTGTTTTCCACCGACAGTGCTTCCGAAAACACGAGCGAACAAAATGCTCTCTCCGGTGTCAAATCGACAGTGAATCCCGTTTCAACGCGGGCGCATGCGGAAATCGCATATGCAATCAGGACACCTAATACGGAGGAAGCACCCATGAATAAAATGACTCAACTCAAACAATGGGCTCATGCGCACGAAGATATTTTTATCGATCTGGTGCGGGCTTATCTGGGGGTCGGCTTGTTTATCAAAGGCATCTTTCTCATGACCCACCGGCAAGACCTTGTCAGGTTGATCGAGTCTTCCGGCGATCTCTTCATCGCGCCGGCGACGGTGGCCCATTATGTCATCCCGGCGCACGTGTTCGGGGGACTGCTCTTGGCCATCGGCCTTCTGACGAGAGTGGCGGCGTTGGTCCAGCTCCCGGTCCTGATGGGCGCCGTCTTTTGGGTCTATTTGCCAAAAATGATGCTGCCCGAACCGAGGCAGAACCTGGAATTTTCTGCGCTGGTTCTGTTTTTGTTGATCCTCATCGCGCTCTTTGGCCCTGGTCGGTGGTCTGTGGATCATCTTCTTTCCAGAAAAGAACAGCCCGATCTCCAACCACAAACGGCCATGTGACTCGCGTTAAGCCATTCCAGTTGGCTTATCGGTTTTGCAGAACTCCAGCAACCACCTCGCTGCTTCACGGTGTCGGAAGTCGTCTCGTGCCAGTAGCTCTTCAAGCTTGGCGCGACACTTTGTCGGCTCTGCGTGTGCAATTTCAGTAAGGTGGAAGTGAAATCCGTCATTGTCGTGTCCTTCGTCTAAACCGAGCTGGGCGGCTTCGAACAGCGGTTCAAGATAGTCAGTCCCACCCAGATGGCAGATTGGCTCACTGAGTAGCTCTCTCGTCCAGAAATTGTTTCTCGGCGATTTAATGGCCACAAGCAGAGTGGGCAGATGAGCCTTAGTTGCAATGGTCTTTAAACGTTCGAAAGCCCCAAGCACTCCATCAATGTCGACGTCACCATCAACATCTTGCCCCGCGAAAATTGCTTCGATTTCTCTTTCGTTCATGATCCCGAGGCCTAACGACCCCATACAGGTGAGCTTACCGACGCGGCGTTGGAATTGTCAACAGCCGTCGCTCGCCTGCGTTCGGTGCAGCGCCATTGTTAGCCCTTCTTTCGTTTGTGTTCATCCGCGCGACTGTAAAAATGATGCGAGCCAAAGAAGTCTTCGCACAACATGTCGAAGGCATCCTCGTTTAACTCGATTTTATCTTTCGTCAGGTGCTCCCGTAGAAATCGCCGCATCAACTCGCTCCCTCGCCGGCACGCCTCGGCTTCGCCGTTGTCGAACGCCTCTGGATGGGCGATCTCCAGTAGGTCGTAGAGCTTGGAACGATACGAGTCTGACAAACAAATAAGATGGCGCGCAGAGTTCATTCCCGGCGTCCGCGCGAAATACTCTTCGGCGCACTCTTTACAAAAGTGTTGCTCGTTCTCTGCGCCCGGCCTTCGTCGAGGTCCTCAACATGAACGGTCGTGCTAAGGTGGACCATCGCCTCACGTTGGTGACATGCTTCGCACAGCATAGGGCTAACTAAACTAAACTAGTAGTAGATACCAAAGGGGCGCAACGTATCCATTGAAACGCCCATCACCGAAGCCAGCAGTGCGCGAGACCAGTTCATTCTCAACCGCAGATCAAAGGTAGCCTGGCGGGACTCTTCCGTGGAACAGAGTAAGATTTTTGGTTCCTTAAAAACCCCTAATAACTTTGATTTTATTGGGTATTTTGAGTTGGTGCCAGAGGAGGGATTTGAACCCCCGACCAAAGGCTTATGAGTCCTCTGCTCTACCCCTGAGCTACTCTGGCGTAAGCCGCTTAACTACAATCTATTAACTCAATCATTGCGCGAGTCAATTGTTGTCTTGTCACCCGATTTTGTGACCTTAGTACTAGGACTAACGAGGACTAAGCTCGCGAACATGACTTCTAACCGTGTTGAGCCTGAAGCATCCAACCGCATGGGAACCTTCAACAAAGTCCGAGAAAACCTTTACTGACTCATGACAACTGGCGGATATTACGCGTTGCTAAAAAGGCGCGACAAGCAATTTCGCCGTTCGTCAAAACCAAAGACCGAAAATTGGCCGAGCGGCGCCTGACGGAACGCATCCTTGCTGAGCCACGAAACTAGACGGTACTGATACTTCTGAATGCAGCAGCATGATCGTCGACCAAAGTTCCGGCGGCCATTTTGCGTGCGTTACCACAGTGAGCGATGTTCTGGCCTATGAAAACGATCATGCTTGGGTGTCCGGAGTGTAGTCGTTAAGCACGGCCCTAACGCGACCGGCCACGGCTTGCCCGGGTTGTCCAAACGTTCGTAAACCGAGAGAAACGACTCTTGCCCAGGCAAAGCCATTCTGTCAGTCTTCGTATGAGCCAGGTCTTCAAAAGGAGAAAACCGGTTTGGAGACTTGCAATCAATGAACGAAGCCGAATGGCAAACACGAAAGCAGCGTATTGACGCACGACTCCGTTCGCTCAATCCGGCCTGGCAGATCGTTCGGTATAATGAGGGATTAGCTTTTTCCACGCTGCATTGCCACGCGGTTGAAGAACTTCCGACGGCCAATGGACCGGCTGATTATGCGCTATTTGTGAGCGGCAAGTTCCTTGGCATTCTCGAAGCCAAGAAAGTCACCGTCGCCCCGCAGAATGTGCTGGAACAAGCGAAGCGTTATGCAGCGGGTGCATTTCAGGGACCGGGCAATTGGAACGGGCTTAAAGTGCCGTTCCTCTACGCGAGCAACGGCGAAATCATCTGGCACATGGACGTGCGACGAGACAAAGCAGCGTCGCGGCAGATTAGCGGCTTCCACACGGCGTCTGCGCTGGAAGCGCTGTTCGCCTTCGATCCCAAGCCTGCCTGCGATTGGCTGCTCGACACGCCGCCGGACATCATTGCGCGGCTCCGTGATTATCAGCGCCGCTGCATCATCGCCGCGGAACAAGCCATCATCGGCGGGCGACGCGAACTGTTGCTCGCCATGGCTACGGGCACAGGTAAGACATTCCTGACTGTCGCGCAAATCTATCGCCTGCTCGAAAGCAAACTCGCCCGCCGCATCCTGTTTCTTGTGGACCGCAAAGCGCTGGCCGCTCAGGCCGTTCGTGAGTTCAGCGCCTTCGCCACGCCCAAGAACAACAAGTTCACGCAGGAATACGAAGTTTATAGCCAGCGCTTCCAGCGTGAGGACTTCGGCGATGATGATCCGTTCGATCCGAAAGTATTGCCGAATGAATATCTCACCGCGCCAAAGTCCAGCCATACGTTTGTCTATGTCTCCACCATTCAGCGTATGGCGCGAAATCTTTTCGGTGCTGAGGGCGGCTTCGCGCAATCGAGGAGCGACGCAGAAGGCGAAGATGATTCCGACAAGCTCAGCATTCCTATCCATGCCTTCGACATCATTATCGCAGACGAATGTCATCGCGGCTACACAGCTCAGGAGATGAGCGTCTGGCGGGATACCATCAATCACTTCGACGCGATAAGAATTGGCCTCACCGCCACGCCCGCCGCACATACGACGGCGCTGTTTGGGTCGCCAGTTTTTCGTTACACGGTCGAGCAAGCCATCCTCGACGGCTATCTCGTGGATTACGAAGCAGTCGCCATCCAATCCCAGGTGCGCATGAATGGCGTTTTCCTCAAGGAAGGCGAAACGGTTGAGCGCGTGGACACCGATACCGGCCAGAAGGCGCTGGACCAGCTTGAAGACGAACGGCAGTTCGATGCAGGTGCGGTCGAACATGACATCACCGCGCCCGACAGCAATCGCAAGATCATCGAAGAAGTTGCTAAATACGCCTACGAACACGAGGCGCAGACCGGTCGCTTCCCCAAAATCCTCATCTTCGCCGTCAACGACCTGCCGCATACGTCCCACGCCGACCAGCTTGTGAGAATTTGCCGCGAGGTCTTCAACCAGGGCGACGACTTCGTGAAGAAAATCACCGGCAACCTGAACGTGGATCGCCCGCTCCAGCGCATCCGCGAATTTCGCAACCGTCCCAATCCCAAAGTCGTCGTCACCGTGGACATGCTCTCGACCGGCGTGGACATCCCAGCGCTGGAATTCATCGTGTTCCTGCGCCCGGTCAAGTCGCGCATCCTGTGGGAACAGATGCTCGGACGCGGCACGCGCCTTTGCCTCGACATCAACAAGTCCAAGTTCGTCGTGTTCGACTGCTTCGACGGCACGCTCATCCGGTATTTCAAAAACGTCTCCAGCTTCGACATCGAGCCGCCGGGCAAAACGCCGCTCACGCTCCCGGAAGTCATCGAAAACATCTGGCAGAACGTGGACCGCGATTACCACGTGCGCATCCTGGCCAAGCGCCTCCTGCGGATTGACAAGGACATGAACGCCGAGGCGATGAACGCCAAAAAAGCGCGGGATTCCTGATGGTCAACGCTCAAAAGGATGGGCATTCTTGCTCGATGAAAATCACTGTAGACGTTCGCAAATATGCCGCCGAGCAAGGCATCGCCAAGGAAGAAGCTCCAAAGAACGGCATGAAAGCCAAGTCGAAGGAGTTCGTGGAAAAAGGCGCGGAGGCTTACTCGAAAGTGTGAAGTGCGCCGCCGCAGGTGGGCTATGGCATTCAAGCTCAAAACGAATCTAGCGGATGCAAATCCAGAGGTCGCTGTGCTATGGCATCCAACAAAGAACCGCGATTTGAGTCTTGGTGATGTGTCCTCGTTTAGCCACAAACGCGTTTGGTGGAAGTGCAGCAAGAATCATGAATGGCAGGCAACGGTTGGCAACGTCACTCGGGGGCACGGTTGTCCCATCTGTTGGCGACTTACGGGTGCGACCCAAAGGGCCATCTCCCTGCGGGGCAGTTTGAATGACCGTTACCCCGAAATTGCGGATCAGTGGCATCCGACGAAAAATGGCGACGTTCTTCCGGACCAAGTTTCTAGTCGCTGTGATAAGAAAGTTTGGTGGCTTTGCTCATGTGGTGACGAATGGTTGGCAAGAGTTGCAGCGCGTTCAGGAGGCTACGGATGTCCGCAGTGCGGTTTGAGGAAGATAAGCATCGCCAGACGAAAGAGGGCACTGAAGGAGAGCCTTTCCGTGGCCGAAACCCACCCGCAATTATTGACCGAATGGCATCCCACGAAAAACGCGGCTATCAGCCCAACCGAGATTTCTCTTGGGAGTCATCGGCCCGTTTGGTGGGTTTGCAAGCAGGGTCACGAGTGGACAGCGATTTTGAAATCGCGCACCCAAGGCCACGGTTGCCCGTATTGCAGTCCTCAGTCGTCGCGACTTGAGATTCGCCTCCTGTGTGAACTTCGCGCTCTTTTCTCTGAAGTCATCTGGCGGAAGAGATTCACTCCTTACGAGTGCGACATCTTCCTCCCTGGCCTCAGCCTTGGAGTGGAAGTAGATGGTTTCATCTGGCACAAGAACCGCGTTCAGCAAGACAATCACAAAAACCGGATGCTGGCTGCGCATGGGGTTGAGTTATTCCGAGTGCGCGGAAATGGTCTGACGAAAGTTGCAGAGCACGACATATTTTACTCGGAGACGGAGAATCCTTTGGCGATCGTCCACAGGCTGTTGCAAGTGTTGCTTCCACGGGTGAGCAACAACGAAAACCGGAAGAGAATCGAGACACACCTTGCAACCGCTCATTTCGCGAATGAGAAGGAATACCGGGCGATTCTGGCAACTCTGCCCAAGCCACCACACGACAGGTCACTGGAAGCAGTTTGCCCTCATCTGCTCCAAGAGTGGCATCCGAGGAATCTGCCGCTTGCACCAGCGAATTTCACAGCATTTAGCAGCAAGAAAGTTTGGTGGATTTGCTTAGAAGGACACGAAGATTACTTCGCCAGCATCGCAAAAAGAGCTTCAGGAAGAGGATGCCCTCTTTGCGGTCGCAAGATGCGTGAAGTGGCCACAGTCAACGCCGCGATCAAGAGAAGCGGCACAGTCGAACAATCGCTTCCACATTTGCTGGCGGAGTGGCATCCGGCACTAAACCTTCCATTAACCCCGGATCAAGTCTCCGCAGGTTCAAGCCAGAAAATTTGGTGGTGCTGTGCCGCCGGTCACGAATGGCGTGCGTCTGTTTGTTCAAGGAAGCGCAGAGCGGCCTGCCCTCAATGCAGTCGTAAGGCCAGCGGCTTGAAAATTCGCAAGGCTGCTCTGCGCCGTGGTTCGCTTGCTGAGAAACACCCGCAATTGGCGGCACTTTGGCATCCAAGAAAGAACGGTGAACTGCAACCGACTCATGTTCCAAGCAAATCAAATATGAAGGTCTGGTGGCTTTGCGAGAAAGGTCACGAAGCGCATCAAACCATATCTTCCCGAACGGACGGTGTTGGTTGTCCTGAGTGCTACAAAACGAGCCGGGTGCGTTTGTGGGGGTAGGCAAACCTCGAAAGTCCAAGAGTCGCGCAGGACAGAAAACCTTGTAGAATGAAAACCCTCGACCGCCAAAAGCTGGATGTCGCCAGCAAGACGCGGAGCAATTTCGCTGCTCCAGCCCAGCAGGGCGAAAGACAATAGCCCAGCGATTTATCGCTGGGGTTTCGGGCGGAACGGGAAGGAGTCCCGTCAGGGACGAAAGAACGCGCGCGTCTCGCCATACGGTTTCTTTCGCCCTTGCGGGGCTTGTGCGCGTTTGGGAATCGGTTGCCCTATTTTCGGTCGTCCCTGCGGGACTAAAGCAGAGCGAATTCAAAACCTATGCACTCGTTCACCAGTTGCCTGATGCATTGCGTGTGGGCCACCAAAGAACGCCGCCCGCTCATCAAACGCGAATTGCAATCGCGCCTTTGGCCGTATCTCGGCGGCATTGCACGCGAGAACAAGATGAAGGCGCTGGTCGTTGGCGGCGTCGAGGACCATGTGCATGTGCTCCTTTCGATTCCGTCCACGCTTTCCATGGCTAAGTCCATCCAGCTTCTCAAGGGCAATTCCTCGAAATGGATTCACGACACGTTCAAGGAGCATTGGGACTTTGAATGGCAGGAAGGTTACGGCGCGTTCAGCATCGGCATCTCCGGCGTCGAGGATACGACGAAATACATTCAGGGGCAGGCGGAGCATCACCGGAAGATGACGTTCAAGGAAGAGATTGAAGTGTTCTTGAAAAAGCACGGGATGGAATATGTGGAGCGCGATTTGGAATGATTTCTTTCGCCCCTGCGGGGCTTGGACGGATTTGTTCGCCGTTAACCCAGCGATGAATCGCTGGGCTATTGTCGGTCGTCCCGAAGGGACTTTTTTCGCCGACATCCTGCGCAAACTCCGCGAAGCCGGCGGTTTGCTCGCAGACGTTTTCGCCCAGGCCACGCCGCGCTTTAACAATCCCGTCAACCTCAAGCGCATCATCGCCATGATTGACGAGGAGGATTGGTCGGCGATGGACTTGGACGTGAAGGGCGCGGCGTTCGAGGGCCTGCTCGAAAAGGCCGCCAGCGAAGGCAAGAAAGGCGCGGGCCAATACTTCACGCCCCGCCCCCTCATCCAGGCCATCGTCCGCGTGATGAAGCCCGACCCGCGCGGGAAGCAGGGCTTCACCATTTGCGATCCGGCGTGCGGCACGGGCGGCTTTCTTGTTTGCAGCTACGAATGGCTCGTGTCCAAGGAAGTTTCCGGCGGCGTGTTCGACCGCGCGGACGCCCGGCGCATCAAATCGCAGACCTTCATCGGCCAGGACCTCGTGCCGCGCCCGCGCCGGCTCGCGTTGATGAATCTGTTTCTCCACGGCGTCGAGCCGCACATTTATCTCGGCGACGCCATTTACGAACCGGACCGCAGCGAGCGTTACGACGTGGTGCTCACGAATCCGCCCTTCGGCACGAAAGGCGCGAATCAAGCGCCCGACCGCGACGACTTCACCATCGAGACCAGCAAGTGCTTGCGCACGGCCACCACAGCTCAACTTCGTCCAGCACGTCATGACCGCGCTCAAGCCAGGCGGACGCGCCGCGATGGTGCTGCCGGACAACTGCCTGTTCGAGGGCAAGGCCGGCGAAGTCTTCGAGCTGCTCATGCAGGATTGCGCGCTGCACACCGTCCTGCGCCTGCCGCGCGGCACGTTCACGCCTTACAGCCAGGGCGTGAAAGCCAACGTCATCTTTTTCCAGAAAGGCCGGCCCACCGAGGAGGTCTGGATTTTCGACGCGCGCTCCAACGTGCCGGGCATCACCAAGAAAGACCGCCCGCTCACCGCGCAACACTTCGCCGAGTTTGAAAAAGCCTACGGCAAAGACCCGAATGGATTAAGCAAACGCGTGGATGGCGGAGAATTGGGGCGACTGCGCCGCTTTCACATCAGCGAAATCAAGGAGCGCGGCTACAAGCTCGACGTCACCTGGCTCAAAGACGACTCGCTCGAAGACGCCGACGAATTGCCCGAACCTCAAGACCTCGCCGCCGAAGCCATCACGGAGTTGGAGGCGGTGGTAGATGACTTGCGGGAGATTGTGGCGCTGGTGGAAAAGGAAGAGGGCGTGGAGAGATGAGCAATGAATGAACACGCATACGGAGCGCGGGTCTGTGACCCGCAGCGGGTGGGGCGAGGCTGCTGACGAGCCGGCTCGCGGGGACGCTCGCGCCACCGACCCATGGACGGCGGCTCACAGGGCCGCGCTCCGGGGAGTTTCCGGAGAGGTGGTGAGAAATGAATTTGCCCCTGACAAACCCGGTTTGCTTCGTTAAATTCTGGCCATGAGCAAAGCCGAGATTCTGCAAGAACTACCCAAGCTCACCAAAGAGGAGCGCTACGAAATCCGCGTCAAAATTGCCGAGATGGATAACGATGGCTGGCTGGACGAGGACGATCCGCTCACGGACGACGAAAAACAACTGATTGACGCGCGCCTGGCGGAACATGAGGCAAACCCGCAGTCCGCGATTCCGCTTGAAGAGTTTAAGGCGCGATTGAAGGAAAAGTTTGGCCGGTGAGCTTCCGGCTCGAACTCCGGCCGCAGGTTTCCGCCGATGTTTCCGCGGCGGCAGCTTGGTATGATGAGCGTGAACCCGGACTGGGTGCAGAGTTCGCATTCGCAGTGCAGCAGCGCCTCGATGAACTTCTACACAATCCTTTGCTGCCTCGTATCCGGGATCAACGGCGCGCGTCCGGTGGATTTTCCCGCGCCGCTTTCCTTACCGCATCATTTATCGCGTCACCGGGCAAACCATTCTCGTGATCGCAGTCATCCACACGGCGCGGCATGACCGGCATTGGAAGAAGCGCGTATGAACAAAGGTCAGCAATTGCGGCGGCTGGAAAAGGATTTTGTGGAACGGGGCGGCCTGCGCGAAAACATGACCCGCGCCCGGCTCGAACACCGCGCCAAACAAAGCCGGAACACCGGAGGTGGCAAGCCATGATAAAATCTCACGCAGAGGCGCAGAGCACGCAGAGACAGAGGGAAAAAGCCTCTGCGCCTCTGCGTGAGTCCTCAGGAGGCGACGAGCTTCCGAATGGGTGGGCAACCATGCCTGTCGCCGAAGTCATCGAAGACTTCCAGCCGGGTTTTGCTTCCGGTGAGAAAAATGTCGAAGGCGGTGTCGCACATTTGCGGATGAACAATATCGGTCTCGACGGCGAACTGGTGCTCGACCTTCTCCGCACCGTGCCAGAGAAGCTTGCCAAGCCGCGCCATGACCTATCGCCAGGAGACGTTCTCGTTTGCACCACGAACAGCGGTGCGCTCGTTGGCAAGTGCGCTTACTTTGACTTGCCCGGCCGTTACGCCTTTAGCAATCACCTCACGCGGCTTCGCCCGAGACGCGACATTGTTGACGGCCGCTTCCTTCGCTGGAATTTGTGGCTTCACTGGAAGCGAGGACTGTTCAACGACAAGTGCAAGCACTGGGTCAATCAGTCCACGCTTCCGAAAGATGCACTGCTCGAAGACGAGGTTGTTGTTCCACCAGTCGCCGAGCAGCGGCGGATTGTGGCGAAGCTGGAGACGTTGTTGGGCAAAGTGGACGCCAGCCAGCAGCGGCTGGCGAAGATTCCCGTCCTGCTCAAACGCTTTCGCCAATCCGTCCTCGCCGCCGCCTGCTCCGGCCGCCTCACCGCCGATTGGCGGGAACAGAATGGCGTCTCCGAAGAATTTGAGACGACTACCGTAGATGCCATCGCCGAATACGTCGGAGGCTTTGCATACAAAAGCCCAACCTTCCTCGAAGCAGGAAAACACCAGGTCATTCGCATCGGCAACGTCCGGCCTTTTGTTCTTAATCTCAGCGCCTCTCCCGTCTTCATTCCAGACGACATCGCAGCCGATACCGAGCGGTTCAAATTGAAAGCGGACGACATCGTCATTTCCATGACGGGAACGAAATACAAGAGGGACTACGGCTGCGCTGGAATTGTCCGAGAAACCGATGGCTCACTTTTCCTCAACCAGCGCGTTGCCCGCATTCGGTGCGGAAAGTCTGTGCTACCCAAGTTCCTTCTGTTCTGGCTTCAAACCGACCTGTTCCGTGATTTCTTTTTCTCCGGTGAGACCGGTAATGTGAATCAAGGTAACGTCGGTGCGGGTGGCATTCGCAACGCGCCGATCGAATTACCACCGCTCCCCGAGCAACAGGAAATCGTGCGGCGAGTGGAGGGATTGTTTGCGCTGGCCGACCAGCTTGAGGTGCGGTTGGCCAAGGCGCGCGGTCAAGTGGACGCGCTCACGCCCTCCCTCCTCGCCCGCGCCTTCGCCGGCAAACTCGTCCTCCAAAACCCCAACGACGAACCAGCGGAAAAGTTATTGGAACGAATCAAACAGCAGCAGCGCTGAACTTCTTGCCGCAACGGCAAGTTCTCGTCAGTATCCTGGCCACGCAGAGTCCCAGCATGCCGCATGATATTTTATGCCTGCCATTGCCCCCGATCTCTCACCGCCGCTAAACCACGTCTTCGTTGATTTCGAGAACGTTCATGAAATCGACCTCGCTGTCATCGGAAACAAGGCTGTCAGCTTCACGTTGCTGGTAGGGCCGCGGCAGACAAAGCTCGATGTGCGCCTGGTCGAAAAACTTTTCGAGCACGCCACATCGGTGCAGTTGGTGCGCCTCGCTTCCACCGGCAGGAACGCACTCGATTTCATTCTTACCTACTATGTTGGCCGCGCCGTGGCCTTCGATCCGACTGGCTGCTTCCACATTGTTTCCAAGGACACGGGTTTCGATCCACTCATCGAACACTTGCTGAGCAAGCGTATCGATGCCCGCCGTCATGAAAGCTTTGCCACGCTCACGTTCTCGGCTCCGGCGAAGCCAGCGGCCCCAACCGCGCGAGCCGCTGCCGCTAAACTGAAGCCGGCAGCAAAGCCCAGGATACCACGTCCCACGCTGGATGAACGGACAATCCGAGTGCTGGAACACTTGCGCAAGCCCTCCGCCACCCACCCGAAGAACAAGAAAAGGCTCGTCAGTTATTTGGTCGCATACCTCGGCCATAAAATCACCGAAACCGAGGCTTTGAGTCTCGTTGAACGCCTCCAGCACGCCGGCCACATCGCCATCGGCGAGAGGGGCACCGTTACTTACCGCCTGAATCCCAGGTGAAAACCCTTGCATTCACACTATTCGGTCGAGTGGCTCTAATGGGTCCGGCGTTCGCGCTGGCCGACCTGCCTGAGGTGCGGTTGGCCAAGGCGCGCGCGCAAGTGGGCCAGTTCACGCCCGCCCTCCTCGCCCGCGCGTGGACTCACTCGCGGCCCGCTCGTTCGGGCTGCGCCCTTTCGCTCCCGCGAAATTCTTTTCACGCGTTCCCAACGCGTTCAAATCGCCGGCCAACTCGTCCCTCAAGACCCCACCGACGAACCAGCGGTGAAATTGCTGGGAGCGCATCCCGAAAGTAGGACCACGGATTGCACGGATGACATGGATAGAGAAGGGAAAGGAGAATTCGTGAGATCCGGGGTTCAGCAGGAAAACGTGCGCCGAGTGGAGAGCCTGATGCCTGCCTTGGTGGCAACCTTGCTGGCGCTTTCGAACTCGCCGCTGCGTGCCGCCCAAGCGGCCCAGTCCGATCCGACTTCGCCGGTTCTCGAACTTCGCAAAGGGGAGCGGTTCTTTCGGAACGAGGGAACGCCGGCCTTCGTGCTGGGACGCAATCCGGTGGGGGTCAGCCCGGAGGCCTTCGCGGCACATTTCCAACACGCCAGCGCCGCCGGGGAGCGGTTCATGCGGATTCACTTCACCTACAGCCCACCAGGGGAAAAGGCGGGAGAGATCCATCCCGACATGCTCAAGTCGTGGGATGCCGTTTTGGACGCCGCGGAGAAATATCGCCTGGCGGTTCTGCCAGTACTGGGCATCTGGTCGGATTGGAATGACGGCAGTCACGGGGAAACCTGGCACCATTGGGAAAAGAGCGCATTCAATGCGACCCTCGGTGGACCCGCCAAACGGCCTGGCGAGATATTGGACGACACGCCGTGCCGCAAGCTCTGGTTCAAGCGGCTGGAGACATTCGTGAAGCACTGGGCGCCCCGACGATGCATCGTCGGCTGGGAAATCTTCTCCGAGGTCGATCTCATCACCGGCGCAACGGAGGACCGGGCAGTCGAGTTTGCCGCGCTCGCCGCCGCGGTGGTCCGGGCAGCAGACTCGGCTCATCGGCCGACAACCATTTCACAGGCGGGGGTCAACGTCTGGCCCAAGCTCCTGGGGAGCGATGCGGTCCAGATCGTGCAGGTGCATCCCTACGCGGCGCATCCGTATGGCGGCAACCTGGATGAACTAATCCTTAATTCCGTGCGCGAGCGGTTGCGGACCTACCGCAAACCGGTGCTGATCGGCGAATGTGGGCTGGATTGGGCGCCACCCCGCGGCACGCTGGATGTTGCGCCGAGGGCAGAGGTGGGGATTCGGCACGCGATTTGGGCCTCGGTGGTGTCGGGAGCAATGAGCGGCCGGATGCTTTGGTGGCAGGACGGTTGGGACCAGTTCGAGAAGGCCGACGTGTGCCGGCACTACGAACAGGCCGCGGCGACTGCCTCGGCGTTTGTCAAGGGGATGGATTTCACGGACTTCGCACCGGTCGTGTGCGAGGCGCCGGGACTGGTGGGGGCCATGCTGGGGAACGATCTCCGGCTGATCGGCTGGTTCCGGGATGCTCGGTGCGTTCCGCCGCAATGGACGCTGAGGGAAGTGAGCGGCCGGGAACTAACGCTCAGTGGACACACAGGGACGTGGAAGGTGGAGTTTGTTGATACTGCGAGCGGCAAGCTCATCAGCACGCGCACGCTGAAGGCGAAGAAGAACCAACTGAAGATCCCATTGCCAACATTTGAAGGGGCGATTGCGCTGAGGCTGACGGCAGTGATCGAAAAGCGAGGTGCGTCGGCGAAAGTGTTGTTTCTGGTAGCCGACCAGCTTGAAGTGCGGTTGGTCAGGGCGCGCGGGCAAGTGGACGCGTCAAACCTGGACTCCCGGGGTCACCTCAATGCGTCATCAGATAAAAGACGATATTGATGCCGAGCGGATACGCGACCTTCTCCGAATAACGGCTGAAATAGGCCTCGTTCTCCTGCTCGCGCTCCCAGCCGTCGCTCACGTCGCTGTTGTGAATCGCCAGGATCATCATGCGTCCCTTTTCATCGAGGAGCGCCCGGACGTGCATGGCCTCCGAGCCTTCGCCGCGGAAAATCCGGTGCGGCGGCGATCCCGCCTCGTCGGCATCGAAGTCGGGATTCCAAAACTGAATCGTCGGCACGCGCAACCGGTGCATCGGACCGCGCAGGTCGAAGACACAATTGAAGACGGGATGATCCGTGTTCAATTCCGTCCAGGCACGATTCGGCACGACGCGCTCGATTTGACCGGCGAACCCATCCCATTCCCGCGCGCTCCAAAAATCATTCACGAACAGCGCACCACCGGCAGCCAGGTAACGCCGCAAGAGGGCCACCTCTTCCTCGCTCAAACGCATGTAACCTGCATGTTCCAGGTAAAGCAACGGATAATCGAACAGCGCCGGATCGGTCAGCTTCAGCACGCGCGCTTCCGGATCGGTGCGGATCGAGGTCAACTGTTGCAGGCGGTAGGAGAGGTTCAGGTCCGCGTCGGGATAATCCACCCACCAACCGAGCTGCCGGCCGCGGCCCCAGCCGGGAGCCGGATCGGATTGAAAGATCACCCGCGCGAAGGTGAACACGTCCGGTCCGAAGCCCGGCGGATTCGTCCAGGTCGGCGTGTCCGTGCTGTGCGCAATCGTCTCGCGCGCCGTGCGGACGGTGTCCTCATCCACCACCGCTCCGCCTTCAATGCGGACAAGTTTGCCAAACGTCGCGCCGCGCGAACCGGAGACTGACCGCGACTGGAATTGCGCGACGCAGATTCCGGCGGTCAAAACGGCAGCGACCAGCAAGCGACTGGAAGTTCGGCGCGTCATTATCGTGCATCACCCGTTCGTGAACCGGCGGAGCGTTCAGGTAACCAAAAAGCTGAATGCTCAGGGCATCAAAGTTAAACTGGACACAACGGACAATAGAAGGAAAATGCCGCTGAACCAACGCTACATGGGGCGCAATCTGCAAAAATCTCCTCGTCGCAAGCTGCCAGCGATTCTCGATCGCGCGTGCAAGGGGCAACTGTGAGAACAATCAACACCTCATCCTTCCCTCGCCACCCAGGGCTTGATCTTCTTGCACGATCAAGCAACGTGATTCTCGCCGTCCTGGCGCTTGACGCCCACGGCCGTCATGTTAACGATTGGCACCATAAGCTTCGTGCCTTCGGCACAACCGTCGAGCAAACGACGAACCCACGGCACAAGCACCATGAACCGAGTATCGCAACCATCAACCGATTTGGAGAATCGCCATGAACAAGTCCGGTACGCCTAACGACCTGCGTTTTGAACCGCCCGGGCCGGGGCCGTGGGCGCAAGACCCCGTGCATTTCCCGCGCCCGATGACGCGCTACTTCCAGGAGACGCATCCACCCCCGTTCAAGAAGGGCACGAACGACTTTGCCCGCTTCTACGGGTTGCTTATTGACGGCCTCCAGATGGGCTACGTCAACGGCTTCGCCTATCGCCAGACGCTGCCGGCGCTGGAAGCCGAAGTCCCCGAGCGCTTTCATCGCGCCGAACAAGTTTTCGCGAAGAAGCTCTGGAGGGAGCAGCTTCGCGATTGGGACGAAAAGTGCAAACCTTTCTCCCTCGCCAAGCACCGGGAGCTTCAGGCCGTCAATCCGGACGCCCTCTCCGACGCGGAGTTGACCGCCTATCTGACGCGCTGCCGCGATCACCATTCGGACATGCTCGCCCAGCACATGCGCTTCACCGCCGGTGCCGTGCTGCCAACCGGGGACTTCCTCGCACACGTGGGCGACTGGACGGGCTTGCCGCATTCAGAATTGCTCGGCTTGATGCGCGGGTCGGCAGAGGTGTCCGCGGGTGGCTCCGACGAGATGATGCGCCTGAAGCGGGTGTTCGCCGGGGATTGTGCCGCCCGCGAGGTCCTCGATTCCGGCGATGACCCCGCACATGTGCTCGCGACGCTGCGGTCCCTCGGGGGCGAAGCCGGCGCAGCGGTCTCGGGCTACCTCGACCTGGTCGGCAACCGTCTCGTTGACGGCTTCGACATAGCCGAACCCACGGCGCTCGAAATGCCCGACGCTCTCCTCAGAGCCATGCGCATCGCGGTTTCGGGAGAAGCGCAGGCTGACTCCAGTGATGCGCGCATTGCTGAAATCCGCGCGCAAGTCCCCGCAGCGCACCAGGCGGAGTTCGACGAATTGTTGAGCGAGGCCCGGCTCACCTACCGGCTCCGGGACGAGCGCGGTGTTTACAGCGACATCTGGGCGTCAGGCATCATGCGCCGCGCCGCCTTGGCGGCGGGCCGTCGGCTTGCCAATCGCGGGCGTATTGCCACGCCTCAGCAAATGCTGGACGCCAGCCTCGATGAGATGTGCGCGCTGGTCAAAGGCGCGGGTGGACCGTCCGCGGACGAACTCACCAGGCGAGCCGAATATCGCGCCACCTTCACTTCGAAAGACGCACCACCCGTCCTCGGCCCGCCCGAACCGCCACCGCCTGACCTCGCGGCGCTACCCCCGGCCGCCGCCCGTGTCATGCGCGCAATCTTCATTTCCTTGGACCATGTCTTTGGCAGCTCCCAAGCTCAGCACGAGGAAAAGGTCCTCTTCGGGCTCGCCGCGAGCAAAGGTGTTTACGAAGGACCCGCACGCCGCGTCTCCGGCCCTTCCGAGTTCGGCCGGATTGCCAAAGGCGACGTGCTCATCACTGCGTCAACGACCGAGGCTTTCAACATCCTCCTTCCGCTCCTCGGCGGAATCGTCACCGACAACGGCGGCCTGCTGTCACATGCGGCGATTGTCTCGCGCGAGTACGGAATCCCCGGCGTCGTCGGGACGCGCGAGGCGACCGAACGTATTGCCGATGGCGTTCGCGTCCGCGTGGATGGCGATGCCGGCGAAGTCACGGTGCTCGGGTGAAAGTGAAAAAGGTTGTCCCCTTCAAGAAAGCACAGGAGAGATCCCTCTTCGGGTCGAAGGCTGTGGGCCTCGGCGACGCTGTGCGACAGGGCCTTCCGGTCCCGCTCGGCGTGGCACTGTCGGGGGACCTGGTAGAGGCCATCGCGTCAGGAGACGATCGAGCCATTGAAAAGCTGGCAAAGGCCATCGCTACCTTGGAGCCACCGTTTGCTGTGCGATCGTCCGCCGTTGACGAAGACAGCGCGGCGGCAAGTTTCGCCGGCCAGCATCTCACTGTGCTCAACGTTCATTCGGCGGCGGATGTTCCTGGTGCGGTGCGCGAAGTTTGGTGGTCCGCGAATTCGGACTCGGCCATTACGTATCGCCAGCGCGTCGGCCTGTTCACCCGACCGAGCGTTGGCGTAATCGTCCAGACGCTCCTGAATCCCACCGTAGCCGGGGTCATGTTTACGGAGAATCCGGTCACTGGCGACGACGAGCGGATGATCGAAGCGAGTTGGGGTCTCGGTGAAGCGGTGGTCGCCGGCCTCGTGGTGCCGGATCATTTCCGTCTCGACCGCTCAGGCCAGGTGTTGGAGCGCAAGACCGGGCGAAAGCGTGTCGCAATCCGATCCCTTCCGAACGGAGGCACGTTCGAGCAGCCAGTG
>Ga0137429_1000278_pt1 | contig 23859 bp, 21 predicted proteins | sample EasRivERMZT736_2_FD_102304 | JGI IMG/M metagenome (GOLD analysis project Ga0137429, IMG submission 102304) | Soil microbial communities from meander-bound floodplain in the East River, Colorado, USA - East River MetaG ERMZT736_2 | ecosystem: Environmental > Terrestrial > Soil > Floodplain ...
CCTTCTTGGCCACGTCCTCGCCGAACAGGATGGCTTCCGGGTACTTGATGAGCAGGTCGTGCAGCCCGTGGTTGATGAGCGCCGCCATGTGCCGTGGCGGGAGTTTTTCGGGAAGCTGCGCCTCCCCTTTGAAGATGCGGACTCGCTCCGCACGATCCGGAGGTCGCCGTGCTTCCGCCGCGACCTTCTCGGGGGTAAACGGCGCGAGCGGGGCCATCACTTCGGCCGCGCTCGTCAGTTTCGGTCGCTTGCACGCGTATTCCGCGGCGGCACGGACGCGGCCACGGATTCGTTCGTAGAGCGCCAGCACTTCATCCGCCGTCATCAACCCTTCACGAAACAGAAGTTCAGCGGACGCGAGCAACGGATCTTTCGCCTCGGCGGCCTCGATTTCCTCCAGCGTGTGGTACTCTGTCTCCGCGTCGCTCCCCGCGTGGCCGAGCAATCGAACGACTTTCAGATGCAGGAACACCGGGCAACGTTGCTCGCGGCAACGCTCCACCGCCTCCTTCGTCACCGAATAGGTCTCGACCAAATCCAAGCCGTTTGCCTGGAAATAATGCAGCCCGCGACGGTTGCGATAGTTCTGTTCGATCCATCCGTCCGGCGTCTCCACACTGATGCCGATGCCGTTGTCCTCGCACACGAAAAGGATGGGCACCGGCAAGTGCTGATGGGCTGCCCAGGCCGCGGCGTTGAAGGCCGTCTGTGCGACGGCGTGATTCGTCGTGGCATCTCCAAAAGAACAGACGACGATAGAATCGGCGGGCAACTCGTTATGGACGCCCATTCGCTTCGCTCGGTGAAGCGAAAGGGCCGTTCCCACGGCCTTGGGAAGGTGACTCGCAATCGTGCTAGTCTGTGGGGGTACCCACATTGGTACGCTTCCCCAGACCTTGTGCCGACCGCCGGCAATCGGATCGTCGCTGCTGGCGGCGAAGCCGAGCATGGTGTCCTTGACGAAATCCACGCCGGAGACCTTTCGTGCGCGCTCGGCCATGAATGCCCCGGATCGGTAGTGGACGAAGGCGATGTCGGTGTGCCGGGTAAGCCTCCCGACGACTGCGTTGCCCTCGTGACCGGTGCTGCCGATGGTGTAGAAACCCTCATTTCGGCTACGCATCTCCCGCGAAGCGATGTCCTGGTGCCGGGCGATGATTTGCGATTCGAACAACTCGATGAGGTCTTGCCCGGTCAACTCGCCATAGGGCGTCAACGGCTCAGTGAGAGATGGCGGTTTCCGCAATTCTTCACCGAGCCGAGTTTGCACGAACTCGACGAAGCTTCGATCCACGACCTGAGCGCGGTTGAGGTTGAACCTTTTCGCCCGGCCGCCGCCGGCCGGCGGTTCGATGGATTCTCGCACGGTGCGGTTCATCTCCGACTATTGAGGGCGTTGGGGGTCGAACCCAAGACCTGCGGCTTAAAAGGCCGATGCTCTACCACTGAGCTACGCCCCCGGTCCAAACAACAAAGCCAGCATAACACGGCTGCCGATGTTTTACCAAACCCGCCTCGTTTAACCACGGCGCGCGGCTATCGACTGACAAAAGAAAAACCTCGATCACGCGCCGGGCGCGGAATTCTCAGAGTCATATCGGAGGATGGAGTGGATGGGGTAGTCGTACAACTGGCTGCGCCCGTTGAGGAAGGCCAGTTCGATCAAGAAAGCGATTCCGACGATCTCACCGCCGAGAGCCGTCACCAATCGACAGCAAGCAGCCATTGTCCCGCCGGTCGCCAGAACGTCGTCGACCATCAGCACCTGGTCGCCCGGCTGGATGGCGTCCTTGTGAATCTCGACCCGATCGACGCCGTACTCCAGCGCGAACTCTTCCGAGTGCGTGTCGTGGGGAAGACGCCCCGGTTTGCGGATCGGAACGAACCCCGCGGAGAGGTTGCGTGCGACGGCCGTCCCAAAAATAAACCCCCGTGACTCAGCTCCGGCGACCATATCGACGCGCGTATGCCGGAAGGGTTGGGTCAGGTACTCAACCGCAAGCGACAATCCGGCGGGATGACCGAGAAGCGGCGTAATGTCCTTAAATACTACGCCCGGCTTGGGGAAATCCGGGATGTCGCGGATCAACTCCCGCAGCTTGATGATCCGAATCCGATCCTGAGGGTCCATCCGCGCTCCACAAAAGCGTAGGCCAACTCTCTCCCTTGACGAACCGATCCTAGTTCACCCAACCCGTGGTGTATACCGCGGAGGATTCGTTCGAAGCTGAGTCTCCGCGTGTCAGCCGCACTTTATCACAATTACAAAGAATAATTCCCATATTTTTCTTGCTCTAACCGGTGGAGGACTGTATTTTACGAGCTTCCGATAGCGTGATCTTCGATGAGCGGTGAGGCAGGGGTGGCTCCACCGTTTGGGTGGTTGGGAAATCCGTGGTGCGTGTCAACGTCATCGCATTTATCGTTTGCATCGTGCTCAGTGCCTACCTAACGGCCACCGCCGTCGGTTCGCCCACGCACGGTTGGGTCGGGTGGCTCAGTTTGCTTCCGTTGTTTTTCGCGATTCGTCTGCTGCGTCCGTTCCGAGCGTTGTCTTGCGGCGCCCTTTGGGGCACGTCCCTTTTTGTATTCTGTGCGGCTTTGGGTCGTACGGCCGTTCCGGTGACGGGTTCGTCTTTCATCCTCCTTACCGGAATCCCAGCGATATACACCTTCGCAGGAGCGGCGCTGACACGCTGGATCGGCTTCAGCCCCTTCGTACTCGGCGTCGGTTGGATGGGCGTCGAACTCGCCCTGGCACCCCTCGGGCTGCACAACGGCCTGCTATCCGCGACCCAAGCCGACACAGCCCTGATGGACTATTTGGGCCGTGCACTAGGCTACGTACTCGTCGGCTTCCTCGTGGCCTACGTCAACGCCGCCCTCGTCGCCGCTCTGGACCGCGTACGGTTAACTGTTCCTCGCTTCGTCCCGACGACTGTTTCAAGTGGGGGATCGAGACTTCTCAGATCTCAAATCGTGGGATGTCTTTCACTTGTGACCCTCCAACCCTCCCATCCCCGCGCACCGCCGGAATAAGCAAGAGCTGTTTCGGACAGAATCATTGTCTTTTGAGTTGCGGGCTTCAGCCCGCGCGGTGTAATCGGATTAGGGCGGGCTTCGCCTGCCGTCGAGGAAACAGAGTTACCATGAGCGGCGGGCGAGGCCCGCTCCACATGATTACGAAAGAGGATTACGATGAATGTCAGACTTTCGCGAAGAGTTCCTGCTCTCGCGGCCTATGCAGCCATGGCTTCCGTATTCACCATCCCCACGGGGGCGGCATTAGCTGCCGATAATTGTTGCGAGTTCACAACACCATTCGGTTGTGCGTCTGCGCCGGGGCTTACCGCGCCAATCTGCACGGGTGCAGGCGGGGTTTTCGTCGCGAGCCAGACTTGTGATTCAGTAACGCACAACTGCGTTGCAAAGATCCCGAATTCAGCTCCGGTGTGCGATGACCCCCCTGAGGACAAACTCTGCGCTGCGCTCCTGGGGGGAATTCCGACGGTCTCCGAATGGGGCCTAGCCGTCATGGCGATTCTGGTCCTGACGGCCGCGACGGTCGTCATCATGCGTCGTCGGGCGGCGGTTGCGTGACGGGTTGTCAGGGTCATCAAGGATGACCATCCTCAATTGTGCCCCCCGCTCGTCGCCCCTGGGGGCGACGGGCGGGGGCCTTGTTTTGGCGGCGGCCGCGCGGGATATATTATTCCGAAAACAAATGGTGAGGGCAGCGCAACGTGAGTCGGCATAGCAGGGCGGGTGGCCCACCTCCTTTGGAGGTGGGGGAGGCGAAGATGCGTGGGCATGGCACTGAGCGTAAATCATCGACTCCCCCAGGTCCAAAGGACCTGGGGCACCGGCAGTTGGAAACCGGCGCCACGAGGTTTGAGTGGTTCTACAACAAGCGGCCTGTGTTTCGGTTCGTGGGATTCTTCGCTGTTCTCATGGGCGTTTTCTACGCCTGCACCTTCATCCCGGTGTTGAACAAGAAGGCCCTACCCGGCCTGCAAAAGGCCAATGCCACCGTCTCCACCGCGATCCTCAATCTATTCGGCGAGGGGGCTACTTCGGACAAAACCTCCATTAGCTCTCCGCGTTATTCCATCAACATCGCTCACGGGTGCGACGCCATCGAGCCGGCGGCCCTGTTCGTCGCCGCCGTCCTCGCCTTCCCCGCATCCATCGGCTCGAAACTGCCCGCCCTGTTTGCGGGGACTTTCTTGCTCCTGACGATCAATCTGGTTCGGATCGTGTCGCTGTTTTACACGGGGGTGTATTGGCCTAAGGCGTTTGAGACCATGCACGTGGACGTGTGGCAACCGGCGTTTATCGTCTTATCCCTTTTTCTGTGGACCCTTTGGGCGCTTTGGGCCACAAAACCTCGACCACGACCCGCCGATGTCACCTCATAGACGAATCGCTGCATTTTTTCTCAAGGTCATCCTATTCTACGCGCTGCTGATGATCCCCTGGCCAGGAGTGATCGCGGGCTACGGCTTCGTCTTTCGGGCGTGCGGCAACATTTTTTTTCGAAGTTTCGGCCCGGCAGGCCGGGTGTACTTCGCCCCGATCTCGCCGCTCCCCGCAGGGAAGGACGCGAAGGATACGTCCGTCACGCTGGAGAACATCCAGACGCGCGGGGCCCGCGGCACGATGGACATGAACAGCCGCCTGATGGGCTACCTGCCTACGGCCTTCGCCGCCGCATTGATTCTCGCCACGCCCGTGCCGTGGTCGCGGCGACTCTGGGCCTTGACTTGGGGCGTTCTGCTCATGAGCTGCTTTGCCGGTATTGAGCTGGCGCTGCGACTTCTGGATGCCTTCAGCGATAAAAACGTGCTGGCCGTTTTCTCCCTGGGGCCTACAGCCAAAGCAACGGTATTAACTCTGCTGAAAGTTTTCGGAATGTCGCCGGTGTCGGCCTACATCGCTCCGATCTTCGTCTGGGTTTTGGTTACGTTTCGCCGTGGCGACTGGGAAAAGTTCTTGGCATTGCCCATTGCGCCGTGCACGGACAACTCCTGACTCCGATTCCGCGACTTGTCTCCGGGCGTTATCCTCCTGAGTCCTTTGATCGACCACGATTTCAATTTGCCGCCCATCGCCGTCACCGCCGAGACCGGCGACGATCGCGTTCGTCTAGCCGCCGCATCGCTGGCGCTGGAGCTCGGTCTGCCATTTCTTGATTGTGATCCGACCGCAACAGTCGGGCGGCCCGACCTCCTGGTCGTGCAGACGGCCGCGCGGCTCGAATTGCGCGAGACGCGCCGCGGTGCTCCTCGTCCCATTTATGTAGATTTCATCGGCGGGCCGCTGGGTTTCCGTCGGCTTTCCGGGCGAAGTCGCCGCCAGCCCATCGCCCAAGCCGTCGGGCTTCGCGGCGGTCCGGTCACCGTCGTCGACGCCACCGCCGGCCTTGCACGGGATTCATTTCTCTTGGCATGTCTGGGTTGTACGGTGACCGCGATTGAGCGGTCCCCGGTGTTGGCGGCCTTGGTCCGCGACGGGATCATCCGGGCCGAGCATCATTCACCGCAACTCGACGCGGTCCTCGCACGTTTTAGCCTGGTCCTCGGCGACGCCCGAAATGTCTTTCGGAACATGACCGGTTCCGATGCTCCCGACGCGGTCTATCTCGATCCGATGTACCCAACCGGCAAGAAAGCGGCGCTGGTCAAAAAGGAAATGAGAGTTTGTCGCCAGCTCGTGGGCGACGATCCCGACGCGGGTGAACTGTTCGAGGCGGCTTGCCGGGTTGCAAAGAAGCGCGTCGTCGTCAAACGCCAACTCCACGCCCCGCCGCTGGGGCCCAAGCCGACGACAACGCACCGCGGAACGAGGGTCCGCTATGACGTATACGTGATGCCGCGTTAACGTCTACCGCAGACCCTACGCCGTGTGCCGTTGCTTGAGAACGCGCTGGAATGACGAGCCCATCGTCCGAAGACGCTGGTAACGCCGTTCGAGCAGGACATCCGCGGGGACTGTCGTCAGCTCTCGAAGGGACGCAACTATGAACCGTTCCAATGCCGCGGCTGCCTCCGCGTGGTTGCGGTGCGCTCCGCCGACGGGTTCGGGGAGAATCTCATCAATGACGCCCTGTTCCAAAAGGTCGTGGGACCGCAACTTCAGCGCCGCGGCCGCCGCGTGGGCCTGGGTGCTCGTCTTCCAGAGAATTGCCGCGCATCCCTCCGGCGAGATCACGGAGAATATGCTGTGCTCGAACATAGCCATTCGGTCGGCGACGCCGATCCCCAGAGCGCCGCCACTGCCACCCTCGCCGATTACGACGGAGATCAACGGGACGCGCAAGCGCGGCATGGCCATCAAGTTGGCGGCGATCGCTCGTGCGATTCCGCGTTCTTCGGCCTCCATGCCCGGAAACGCTCCGGGTGTATCAATCAACGAGACGATGGGTACGCCGAACTTGGCCGCAAGCTGCATCTTGCCCAGCGCTTTGCGATAGCCTTCGGGATGTGCGCATCCGAAGTTACACGCCACGCGCTCCTCGAGGGATCGCCCTCGATTTTGGCCTACGATCATCACTCGCTGCTCGGCAATGAAGCCGAACCCGGTCACGATAGCCGGATCATCCCCGAACACGCGATCGCCGTGCAACTCGCAAAAATCTTCAACCAAAATCCCGATGTAGTCGCGGACCAACGGACGCATGGGGTGACGGGCGACAAACACGGTTTCCCACGGTTGAAGTTCGGAGTAGATCCGCCGCGCGGCGCTTTCCCACGAGGCACGCAGCGCTGCTCGCTCGGCGGACTTTTCCGCCGTCGACAAATCGGCGCGACCCTCCAACTCGGCCATCTTTGCTTCGAGCACCGCCAATGCCTGCTCGCGTGGTAGATCGCCGGTCAGCGAGTACGCGCCGAATCCGCCCCATCCTCTCCGTTCCGAGTGCATGTGATTCCGACCCTATAATCGAAGACACCCAATTTAACATAGGTTTAGGCCGAAGTCAATAGCCCAATTTAACCAGAAGCCAGCAGAAAACTGGGTCCGTGACGGTTCTGGAAACATACCATGCCGAATCCGAACCCCCAAGCGCAAGCGCGGGGTCTTGGGCAGACAGCGCGTTGGCCCGTCGCTGGCGCTCCGGGTTCGGACGAGTCACGGCTCCCCGTTAGCAACGATTCGCCCACGGTATCGCCGGAAGTGTCACGTATACGGTCATTTGTCGTTGGGATTGAGGAACTTGAATACCAGCCCGGCAACCAATCCGCCGGCAAGATCGGCGACGATGTGGACCCAGATTTGCGAGAAACTCAACAGCTTCATGACTGCGGCGCCGACGGCCACCGCGGGGTTGAACGCACCGCCGCTAATGGAACCGACTGCAAAGGCGCCGGTCATCACCGTCATTCCGATGGCGAGGCCGTAAAAGGAATTTCCAGCGTTGCCTTTAGCCGTAGCGGCGTTCAGCACTACGTACGCCAGGGCGAAAGTGAAAAGAAATTCGGCCACGAACGCCGCTGGGATATTCTTGATTTCCATCGGTGTTCCGCTCTTGCCGACCAGAAAGACGGTGACCAGCGCGGCCGCGATGCCGGCGAACACCTGGGCGATCCAATAGGGAACGACGTCCTTGGTTTCACACCGGCCACGAATGCACACCGCCAGAGTGACGGCGGGATTGAGGTGCCCACCGGAGATGTGGCCTGCGGCGTACACCATGACCATGAGCGCCGCGCCAATGGCCAGCGGTGGAATGACTCCGGGAATGCCCGGTATGACGGTGCAACCGACGGTGAGGACGAGGAAGAACGTGCCGATGAATTCAGCGATGTACTTACGCATAAGATATCCTTTCGTTGTTAGAACGCCAGGCTACAGCCCGGTCCCGGCTTATTGAAGTCGCTCTTAAGCACCTAGTCAATGCCGAAAACCCCGGATCGCGCGATGGGGGTGCATCCCAAAATTAGTGAATGCCGCCTTGATCGGAGAGTTCCTTGACCAAGCTGCCCACTACCGCTTTCGCGTCGCCAAAGACCATCAAAGTGTTGTCCGCGTAATACAGTTCGTTTTCGATCCCCGCGAAACCGGGGTTCATGGTGCGTTTGATGGCCAAACAAGTCTTGGCCTTGTCGGCGTCGATGATGGGCATGCCGAAAATCGGACTGCCCTTGTCGTGCCTAGCGGCGGGGTTGACCACGTCGTTGGCCCCGATGACCAGCACCACGTCCACACGCGGCATCTCCGAGTTGATGTCGTTCATCTCGATGAGCTTGTCGTAGGGGATTTCAGCCTCCGCCAGCAGCACGTTCATGTGCCCCGGCATTCGACCGGCGACGGGATGGATGGCGAACTTCACGTCGACCCCGCGCTTGGTGAGCTGGTCATACAACTCGCGGACACGGTGCTGAGCCTGGGCGACGGCCATGCCGTAACCCGGTACGACCACCACCAGATTGGCCGTTTCCAGAAGCTGCGCCGCATCTTGCGGCGTGGCGCTCTTCACGGTTCGCTGCTCGGTGACAGCTGCAGACGTCTTCACTTGCCCGAAAGCGCCGAACAGCACGTTGGTAAACGATCGGTTCATCGCGCGGCACATGATGACCGAGAGAATGAACCCCGACGACCCATCCAACGCCCCGGCGGTAATCAGGAGCTTATTCTCCAGAACGAAACCCATTGCGACCGCCGACAGTCCCGCATAGGCATTCAACAGCGATATCACCGTGGGCATATCCGCCCCGCCGATGGGGATAATGAGCAGGACACCGAACGCCAGTGAAAACAAAATGACTAGCGGGAAAAGCCACCACAGCATCGGCTTGAAAACGATCAATACGCCCACGCCGATCGCCACGGCCAGAAGTGCCAGGTTGATAAGGTTCTGATTCTTGTACGTGATGGGCCTCGTCGGAATCCATTCCTGCAACTTCCCGCACGCCATTAAGCTCCCCGTAAACGTGAGATATCCAAGGATGATCTCGACGATGATCGCGGTCATGCGAAACTTGGTCAGCGCACCTTCGCCCTCGCCGTACCACAACATGTACTTCGCGGTTCCCACCAACCCCGCCGCCAACCCGCCGAATGAATGCGAGAGCGCCGTCCGCTGCGGCACGGCCGTCAGCGGCACCATCGCCAGGGGAATGCCCACAATCGTCCCCGCGATGATCGCTATGCCGATCCATTTCAACGCATCGAAGAAACCGGATTGCCCGACAACATGCCGGATTTCATGATGAAGGAATGTGCCGCCAATGGCAGCGGTCATCGCCAAAACGCCCGCGAGAACTCCGCGCCGCGCCGTCTTAGGATGGCTTAGCCATTTCAGCGAAAAAATGAACAGAGCGGTGGCGACCAGGTACGTAAACTGGGTTAAATTTTCGTAGAAACTGTGGTTCACTTACCCGGCTCCCGCTTCTTGAACATCTTGAGCATGCGATCCGTCAGAAGGAAGCCGCTGATGATGTTGGTCATCGATGCGAATACAGCGATCGTGCCCAGGACCGTCGTCGCGGTGGTCTTTTGCTCTCCTGCGATGATAATCGACCCGACCACGGCGATGGCGGAGATGGCGTTCGTCAGGGACATTAGCGGCGTGTGCAACAGCCGCGACACGTTGCGGATCAGCTCGAACCCGATAAAGGTCGCGAGCATGAACACGAACAACATCGACCATAGGTCTAACTGCTGCATTCCATCGCTCCTAGTGTTCTGTCATCGTTAATTCTGCAGGTTGTCCGGGGCGCCGGTGCGGGGCGTTTCGAGGGCTTTTATGAACTCGTCTGAGCTCGACGTCCAGCCAAGCAACGTCCGAACGACCAGGAGTGAAGCATCGTAGTTGCTTCTCGGTAAGCCCTGACCAATCGGCTCGGCCGTACAATCCGCAAGCAACACACAACGATAGTCTCGGAACATTGCATCTCGAATGGTCGAGTCCACGCAAACGCTCGTCGTGCAGCCCATCACAACGAGGTGCCTGATCCCCCTCTGTTTCAGGATGGCATCCAGCTCCGTTCGATAGAAGCCACTGAACCGATTTTTATAGATCACAACATCGCCCGGTTCCGGCGCAAGTTCTTCAAGAATCTCGGTGTTCCAGGTGTCTCGGATCAGGATTCGACTTTCCTTGCCGTTGGGCGCCGTGATGGACTTTCCGACGTTCATGCGCTCGAAGTGGTTGATCCGGTTCGGAGAATCATGCGGTCCGGCGTCCGACAGATCGGGGCGAAAAGCCATTTTCAGATAAATGACCTTGATACCAGCCTTACGGGCCTTGGCAAGGACCCTGGCTATCGGGCCGACCGCTTTTTGAATCCCGGCGATATCGATTCCGGCACGGTCAAACATACCCCCTTTCGATCCGAAATCATTCTGCATATCGACCACAATCAGAGCAGTCCTTGCTGTCTCTATGTTCATCGCCTCAGGCTGGGCGGGGAGCGTGATGCGCCGGTTCGCGCAATGGTCCCCAGCCCCGGCGCCATGCCGTGGTGACGCGCAACCTGAGGAGAAGGCCGAGAAAGCGAATGTCAGCCCTATCAACGGAATGCGTTGGAGCGCGGCCTGAGTTCTTTTCGTTTTCTCCCCGTACCTCATTTCGACATTCACGCCCCCGTCTGCTGAAGTGCCGCCCTCGTCGGTTCATGCACGACCTGCCCGCCGTGAGTAATGACCGACGCCTTTTGGATGTCATCGTTCAAGTCGAGCACAAAGGCCTTGTCTTTCCAAAATGCCGACACAAACGCCGCCAAATTGCGCGAATACAACGTGCTCGCGTGCAGCGGCATTTCCGACGGCAGGTTCAGCGGCGCACAAATCTTGACTCCGTATTTAACGACCGTCCGCCCCGGCTCGCTCAACGTGCAGTTGCCGCCGCCCTCCGCCGCCAGGTCCACCAGGACCGACCCCGGCCTCATCCGCTTCACCATTTCCTCGGTGATGAGCTTGGGCGCCTTGACGCCGCCGATGAGCGCCGTGGTGATGACCACGTCGTTCGCCGCGCATCGATCGCTGATAAGTGCCGCCTGTTTCTCGTAGAACTCCTTGGAAAGCTCCTTGGCGTAGCCGCGTTCATCCTGGGCGGCCTCACCGGTCTGTACGCCGACGAATTTGCCCCCCACGCTTTCGACCTGTTCTTTAACCACTGGCCGGGTGTCCGTCGCTTCCACGGTGGCGCCTAGGCGCTTGGCCGTAGCGATCGCTTGCAGCCCGGCCACACCCGCTCCGATCACGAACACCTTGGCCGCGAACACCGTCCCCGCCGCGGTCATGAACATCGGAAAATACTTCGCCAACTCATTGGCCGCGATCACTACGCCCTTGTATCCGCCGATGTTGGCCATCGAAGAAAGAACGTCCATCGACTGCGCACGGGTGCTCCGGGGGAACCAGTCCGCCGCAAACGCCGTGATCTCCCGCGAAGCAAGCCGTCGAACGGCGTCAACATTGCGCGTCGGATAGAGGGTGGTTAGCAGGATCGACCCCGAATTGAGTTGGTCAACTTCGTGTCGCCCCGTGGTCGAATTCGCTATCGGCGGCTGGACCTTGAGCACGAAGTCGGCCTCTACCAGCAACGAAGCGACGTCAGCGACGATCGTCGCTCCCGCACCTCGGTACTCGTCGTCAGAAAAGTACGATGCAAGCCCGGCGCCGGCTTCGACCGCGATTTCGGCCCCGCCCTTAATGAGCTTCTTGCAGGTCTCCGGGACCAGCGCCACTCGGCGTTCGCCGACGACAATTTCCTTGGGGACGGCTAGTTTCATGTAACGTCCAGACTCCGGGAATTCGCCAGGCAGACCGAGGTTCGCACGGTTCCCGCGCCACCTTTACCGTGCGTTCGGCCTAGAATCGGCCTGTTCGCGGGGCCGAATACGCTGGACATCATAGCAAGTCGCGTGCCGCAGGAAAGGCGTACTATCCCTCATTCCGCCAAGCTCCCAAGTACTTCGCGTTCGGCTCCGCAAGTCGCTTTCCAAGGGGAGTGGACGGCTGGCGGGCCTGCTTTCCACTGGCTGCGGACGGCGAGGCTACGGGCGTTCAAACAGCGTAGCGACGCCCTGGCCGACGCCGACGCACATGGTCGCTAGGCCCCGCCGAGCGCCGCGTCGCTTCATTTCGTGCAGGAGCGTCGTGGCCAGTCTCGCACCGCTGCAACCCAAAGGATGGCCCAGGGCGATCGCGCCGCCGTTGACGTTCATCCTCGAGGAGTCCATCCCCAACTCGCGGATGCACGGAATGCACTGCGCTGCAAAGGCCTCGTTGAGTTCGATCAAGTCGATGTCGCCGATCTTCAACCCCGCGCGGGCAAGGGCTTTCCGTACGGCCGGGATTGGGCCAAGCCCCATACACGAGGGATCGACGCCCGCCGTCGCCGATGGACCGACGCGGGCGAGTATGGGCAAGTCCAATCGCCTGGCCGTTGCCTCCTCCATGAGCAGCAAAGCGGCCGCACCGTCGTTAATGCCCGAAGAGTTTCCCGCAGTCACCGTCCCGTCTTTGGCGAAGGCGGGTTTCAATTTGGCCAATGCTGCCAGCGTTGTGTCCGGTCGCGGATGCTCGTCGCGATCGACGATGAGGGGAGGTTTGCCTCTTTGCTCGATCGTCACCGGGACGATCTCTTCCTTGAAGCGGCCGGCCTCCATCGCGGCCTTACATTTCATTTGCGACTCGAACGCGAACCGGTCCTGTTCCTCACGGCTGAGCTCGTGTTTCTTGGCGACGTTCTCCGCCGTTTCGCCCATGGAGTAGGGATGAAACATGGCCGCCAGCTTGGGATTGGTGAGTCGCCAGCCGATGGTCGTGTCGTAGATTTCCGCGGTGCGGCTAAAGCCGGCATCGGCCTTGGGTACGACGAACGGGGCGCGGGACATGCTCTCGACTCCCCCGGCGATCATCACGTCACCGTGGTTCGCCTCGATCAATCGGGCGGCGATGTTGATGGCGTCGAGACTGGAGGCACAAAGGCGATTGACGGTCGATCCCGGTACGCAGTCGGGCAGTCCGGCGAGCAATAAAGCCATTCGCGCAACATTGCGGTTATCTTCGCCCGCTTGGTTGGCCGCGCCGAGGTAGACATCGTCGATGAGCTTCGGATCTACGCCCGTCCGTTCGACCAGTTGGCGGATCACGAGCGCAGCGAGGTCATCGGGCCGGACGGCACTGAGCGCTCCGCCGTAGCGTCCTACCGGTGTCCGCACCGCATCAATGACCACTGCTCGACGCATTCGTCATTCATTCCGCAAATAGCGACGCGGCTTCATAGCTTCCGGGTGCGACGGACGTGTTCAGCCCCTTGAGCACGCCGCGTACGGTTCGATGACCGATTTCCTCGGCCCACGCCAGTGGCCCCTTCGGGTAATTCGTTCCCTTCATCATTGCAACGTCGATGTCCTCGCGCGTAGCGACGTTCTCACAGAAGGCGTATCCGGCTTCGTTCAGGATTGCGCCAAGGATGCGAGCGACGATGTACTGTTCGGTGATTCCCGCACTCCCGGCCCCGGCCCGTTCCGCGAACGTCCGGACCGCGTCGCCCAGGAGGGGCGAGAGCTGAAAACTTCTGCGATCGACGACGAATGCCGGCAGGGGATGCTGGTCGGCGTAGGAATAGAATCCGCGTCCCGTCTTGCGCCCAAGATTGCCATCCGCCACGAGCTTCTTCTGAATGTCGTTCGGCTTGAAACGCGGATGTTTGTTCATCTGTTCCCACACCGACGTACTCACGGCCAGGTTTACGTCCAAGCCCACGAGGTCCATCAGCTCAAACGGTCCCATCTTGAATCCACCGCGGACCCGCATGATATTGTCGATCTCGTCCACGCCGGCGACACCCTCTCCCAACAGTCGCAACGCTTCAAGATAATACCCACGGGCCACTCGATTGACGATAAAGCCGGGCGTGTCTTTCGCCACAACCGGCGTCTTGCCCCATGCTTTGGCCGTCCCAACGGCGAGGTCGATCGCCTTTCGATCGCTCATCCGGCCGGCGATTACTTCGACCAGCGGCATAACCGCGACAGGATTGAAAAAATGCATGCCCACAACGCGAGACGAATCCACGACGGCCTCCGCGATCGTTGAAACGGAAAGCGATGAAGTATTGGTCGCCAGAACCGCACCCGCAGGTGTCGCCTGTTCGAGTTGCTGAAAAACTTCGCGCTTGACTTCGAGATCCTCGACGACCGCCTCAATGGCAAGTTCCACATCAGGGAGCGAACAACGCCTCGTCATGGTGTCAACTGGAGTCACGCGGTTCAAGATGGAGTTGCGATCAGCCTCAATGAGTTTTCCCTTTTCCACGCTGCGGTTCAAGCTACTCTTGATGTTCTCAATTCCGCGTTGCACGAATTCGGGTCGGATGTCAAGAAGATAGACAGTACAGCCTTGAATGGCCGCCAGTTGGGCTATTCCCGCACCCATTGTGCCAGCGCCAATCACCGCTATGGACTGGACCATGTCCCGTCTCTCATTCTCGAAATCCCAGAATCCGTTGCGCCGACCAGAATTCCCTTGACAGCTCGAACGCAGGATCATAACATGGGGCTATTCATTTGTCCCATCGTCGTGTTGGAGTGTCTGTGGGCCGCTTGTAGAGGAGGAAAGGCTGTGCAAAGCAAGTCGCCGGTCGGGATTTTTCTTGTTGTTTCACTGGCGGTTGCCTTGGCGCATCCGCACGATGTCGTCGCCGGCCCGTGCGCGTGCAACAGCGACGTCAGCAACCTGGGCGGTTCGGGGGTCAACGCCGTCGATATCGCTGTGGTGAGGGACTGTATTAACGGCATTTGCGGACAATGCGTCAACGATTGTGATATTGACTGCGACGGCGACGTGGACTACTACGACGCGGGCGTTGTCTCATGTGCGTTCCAGGGGCAGATTAACTGTTGCAGCGAGCCGGAGGGCGCCTGCACGGGCGCGAATAATAACACGCCCGCCTGCGTGAACACCACGGACAATTACTGCAACGTCTTCAGCGGCACTTGGCACGGAGACGAGTCGCTTTGCGTTAACGGCGTCCTAGTCCCGACCGTCTCCACGTGGGGTCTGCTCGCCCTGGGGATCAGCATCCTCATCGCGGCCACGCTCGTGATCCAGCGCCGCGCACTCTGTGGAGTAGTGGCCTAGTCAGCGTGCCAGTCGAGCGTTCTGAGTATCGCATCGCGTTCTCCGTTGGAAAAATCGTCACGACCCACGCAAAGCGCGGCGCCGCGCTTGTCCCCGTGGGACGCGCGCCGTAGCATGGCACGGGTGGAACGCACCATCGCCCTTTGGGTTGCCTACGACGGGACGGAGTTCCACGGCTGGCAGAACCAACTCGACCTGCGGACGGTGCAATCCGTATTGGAAGACGCGCTTCGACGGGTGGTCCGGCATCCCGTCAATCTGATGGGAAGCGGGAGGACGGACGCGGGGGTTCACGCCGCGGGCCATGTGAGCAGCTTTGTCACCACCTGCGAGCTGGATTCGCAGCGGTTACGCCATTCGATCGGCTCGCGGCTTCCCAATGACCTGTCACTGATCGCTTTGCGCGATGTCCATCCGCACTTTCACGCCACCCGAAGCGCAATCAGCAAGCTCTACCGCTATCGCATTCACAATACAACAGGCCGCCCTGTCGAGCACTTTACGCAACGGTATACGTACCATTTCTGGCTGCCGCTGGACGTGGAGGCTATGCGGGCGGGGGCAAGCCATTACATCGGGGAGCAGGACTTCGCGGCCATGGCCTCTAAGGGCGGCCACCGCGAGACCACCGTCCGAAAAGTCCTGCGCTGTGACATCGAACGACACTTCGATGAGATTCGTATCGACGTAGAGGGCACGGGGTTCCTCTACAAGCAGGTTCGGACGATGGTCGGCACATTGGTCAACGTCGGACGCGGACGTTGGGGACCCAATCGCGTTGCGGAAATCCTGAAGAGCACCGACCGAGCGAATGCCGGCCCGACCGTACCGGCGCGAGGACTTTGCTTGCAGTGGGTGAGGTATCCTCCGGAATTGCTTTCGCCTGAAGGGAATACCGGGAACACCGTGGGTGAAAAGTCGAATGTCGAATAACGAATGGCGAATAATGAATGAGGAATGCGGAATGGTGAACGAAAATATGCACGTGGATTTATATCGACATTCGTAACTCGTAACTCGTAATTCGTAATTCGTAATTCATCTTATGCGAATCTGCCACGTCATCACCCGTCTCATCGTCGGCGGTGCACAGGAAAATACTGTACTATCGTGCCGGGGGCTCGCAGAACGCGGACATGACGTGACCTTGATCGCCGGACCGGAGACCGGCCCGGAGGGGTCGTTGTGGGACAAGGCGGAGGCCGCCGGCTGCGCGTTGGTCCGTGTTGAAGCAATGCGTCGAGCGGTGCGACCGAATTCCGACTGGCGGGCGGCGCGAGGACTGCGCCATCTGTTCCAGCAATTTCGCCCCGACGTAGTGCACACCCACAGCAGCAAGGCCGGCATCCTCGGTCGCTGGGCGGCGGCGAAGGCCGGTGTGCCGGTCGTCGTACACACCATTCACGGAATGAGCTTCAACCGGACGCAAGGCCGCCTCACGCAGTTGACCTACCGATGTTTGGAGAAGAAAGCGGCGCAATGGACGACGAAGTTCGTCGCCGTCGCCGACGCGATGGTCGATCAGTCGGTCGAGGCTGGGATCGCCCCACGAGAGAAATTCGTCACCATCCGCTCCGGAATGGAAATCGACTCCTTTCTGCCCAATGCCGACCTGCGACGTAGTCATCGCCGGAAATGGGGCGTCGGTGACGACGACGTAGTAGTGGGCACGATCGCGAGGCTCTTTGCGAACAAAGGTTTCGAGGAAATCATGGCGGCCATGGCATCGGCTGTGATGCGCGAGCCGAAGCTACGGTTCGTCTGGATTGGGGATGGGGTCTATCGTGCACGTTACGAGCGGCGGTTGGAGACGCTGGGGCTGCGTGACCATGTGCGGATGCTCGGTTTGGTTCCTCCGGATGAGGTGGCCTCCTGCATCAACGGGTTCGACATCATCCTGCACGCCTCGCGCTGGGAGGGCTTGCCGAGGGCGGTCGTGCAAGGGCTGCTCACCGAGGTCCCCGCGGTAAGCTTTGATATCGACGGGGCCCCGGAGGTGGTTCGGCCGGAGACGGGGATTCTGGTCCGTTTCGGGGACATCGGCGGCCTCTCCGACGCCGTGGTGCGGCTGGCCGCGGATGCCGAGCTTCGGCGGAGTCTCGGCCGCCGTGGGGAGGAGCTTTGCCGGACAGCCTTCGATTGGCACAATATGGTTGAAAGCCTTGAGGGCCTGTATACGAGGCTGTTGCAGGCCCATGCAGCGCCGGTAGCTCAGGTGGATAGAGCATCGGATTTCTAATCCGACGGTCGGGGGTTCGAGTCCCTCCCGGCGCAGTGCAGTATTGTAGCCTTAACCATTCGATGAATAATGGGCGTAGGGTCCGCTTCGCGGATCGTTTCCATGTCGTTCGCGGAGCGAATGGTCCGCACAGCGGGCCCTATCGACGTTTTCATGAAATTCCTCGCCTATCTCTTTCATGCTGTTGCAGGTGACCTTCAGGGATTTCTCGTTAATCATGGAGAAAATGCGTTCAATCCGGTGCCCCAGTTCCCGCATCTGATCCAGATATTGTTCAAGCCCAGGCCGCAACTCCGGGGTGCGGGCCGTCTTTGCCATTTTCAACAGATCTTCTTGTAGCTGGTCCACCGCGTTGTAGAAGTCAGCAAGCTCTCGGACATAATCGCTTCTCAACGAGTCAGGTTTAATGGTTCAAAACTCCTTCTGATCTCAATCCACCATCTACTACGCGACAACCCATACAACCCCCAAAAAAAATCGACGCGGACGAACACCCAAAGGTGTTCAACCGCGTCGGTTTACTCTTCAACGGGCCTCCCGAAACGGCCGGGTTGCCCTTCGACTAGTCATCCGAATTCGGAGTCGGAAAAACGTCCCCCAACTGCTCCTCCCACTCCTTCAAACGTACGACAAGTGTCGGCAATAGCGAGCGAAATCCTTTACTTGAATCAAAATCTTTTTACTCGTCTTCCGTCGTCTGCGAGGGATACTGAATCTACATCTTCTGTAACGGGCGTAGATTCCGCTTCGCGGACCGTTTCCGTGTCGTCCGTTGAGTGAAGGGTCCGAAATACGAGCCCTATGGTTGCCAATCCGACGGTCGAGTGTTCGAGTACCTCCCGGCGCATGCTTGTTTGCTCCAAGGGCCATCGCCGCCCGAAAAATTACTGATTTGTCGGGCTTTTTTCTCGCGACTTCGTATAATGGTGAGGTTGATTCCAAGGCGGTGGCGTCTATTGACGTTGCGCACTTGAAGTCGGCGATGTGCGCTGGGTCACGGTACGCACCACAGACTTTTTTCGATGCGGGGAAGTCGCCGCGCCCGACATCGTGGAGAGTACGGTCATGGCTATACGAACTTCCGGGAACAAGGCGAAGGGCGGGGCGGCTGCGCAGAGCAACCAGCAAAAAGGGGTGCAGCAGGGGCACAACACAGGGAAGGAAGCCTGGAAGAGCAACTTCGAGAACTTCGATACTCAGCCCGGTCCAGGTCAAGAAGGCCAGCACCCGCGTAAAGGCGAAGAGTTCGGCTCGACGCCCGGCGAGATGCGCGGGCACGCGGGCGGCAAACACGGCCAGGCAATGGGTGGGCAACGCGGGACGAAAAACACCAAGAAGGCGCAAGGGAAGCGCGCCGCCGCGAAGAAGGCGACGAAGTGACAGCCGCGCGCTGGATCCACAAGGTAAGGTGAAATTGGCGCGTCGGCAGACCTTGCATTTCTAATCCGACGGTCAGGGGTTCGAGTCCCTCCCGAGGCAGCAGGACGTACGGGCAGCTTGTACGGGAGATGAGCGCGAGCAAGACAAGGTAAACCAATCTCCAACTGCACATAGCAATAGCCGAAAACTCATTCGTTCTTCGCGGCACTCGGCGCTTGCCCTTTTTTTCCTTCGGTGTCCGACCTACGCCACGCAACGTTCGCCCGCCCAGTGTTTTCGCGGACCTCTTGCGCCGCAGCGTCGCCGCCTGTTTCGCGGACAGCGCTTCGTAGCCCGATGCTTCGATTTGTCTCGTGTCGTTCATGCCCGCAGTGTAGCGCGGGCATTTGCAGGTTGTCTGTGAGCTTGATGTGACTCACATTCGATTCACGATGGTCGGGAAGGCGCAAGATCGTCCGGGGCAGCATCGGCTCGGTAGTACCCACGTCCACGTTTGTTGGGAACGTCGTAACCGTTGGAGCGCAGCTCTCTGACCCATTGTCGTACCGTGTCGTCGGACGTATCGAGTTCCTTCATCAGTTCCTTGCCGGTGAGCGCGCGACGGGTCAGTGCATCCCAGAGTCGCTTCTGACCGTCCGTCATCGGTGTACGGCGGGGCGGGGGCAGCTCCATCGCCTCGTATTCCTCCGGGCACTCTGCCCAAAGGGCGGCCAGAAGCTCAGCGGCAAAGTCACCGCGCTGCAATTCGTCTACCACGTCCTCGATGTCGATCGCGTTATACTTCTGACGGTTCTTCTCGCCTGTTTGCCGGAACTCGCAGTACATCGCCACCGACTCCGGCCATACCAGTTCGTTTGTGAAATGCCCCGGTTTGATTCCTCTTGCCGCCGCGTAGAAGTGTTTCAAGAGCACGTCGAAGGCGCGTGGCTTGTGCAGAGACACACCGAGTCTGCGTGATTCCTCACGCCGCACCTCTTCGTGTTGCAGGTGATATCGTTGTCGGATGCTAATCAAGGTTCCTTTGGGAACTTTCGCCAACAACCGCTTCTCTCGCTTCCAAACCACATCGAGGATTTCGGATACTGTAATCGCGGTCGTCTGTTGCTTGGACATGCGCATCTACTCCGGCGGGCCGGTCCGCGCGGCGCCGATGGTAAATGCAACACCAACGTCAGCACGGTCCACCGGCGGGAGCAAACCGCCTATCCAGTTGCACAGACTACGCGGAAAAACACGATAATTCAACGCCTTGCGGATTGGGGCACAAATGTTGTATTATAGCACGTCGTTTCGATGTTCGTCGGCTCGTCATGGAGGCTTGCGTACGTCACGTTTGATTGCGGTTTTCACGGCAATAGTCACGCCGTTCCTGTCCCCGGATTCTTCGTTGGGAGGCGGCGAGAGATACCATAGCGACCGGTTCGGATATTCCGTCACCTTACCCTATGGTTGGGTCCGCGTTCCCGCCGACGTGCTTGAGAAAGGTCTGGCCCGTTTGGGGCTGACAGGAAAGACGGGATTCAAGTGCGAGGCAGCATTTCAGAGCCGAAGCGATCCCTGGTTTGAAGGTGCGTACGCCATAGCGATGGTGTTTTCGACAGAGTTCCAGTTGTCAGAGGATCAGATAGACACGACGATCCGCACGATAACCGGAGTACAGCCTGAACAGATCGAGGCACGCTTGGACGCCCAGGTTGGACCCGGAACCGATGTACGGTCAAATCGAGTTCGCTTCGACAAGAAGAACCGTCGCTACATCTGGGAGTTAGCGACTCAGGTCGGAGGCGAATCCTGGATGGGGCGAACCTACGGTTTCGTTGGGCGGCGCTCCATCGTGCATCACTCTTTTTATGGTCCGGTAGAAACCTCCTCCACCGCTGAAGCGCAATTGGCTAGCTCCTTCACGTTCGACGTAGGTTCTGCATACCAAGGCCACTCTCCTTCCAACCGGACTAAATGGGAGCACTACGTCGCAATGGCACTGGGTCTAGTGATCGTCAATTACCTGAGGACAGCGGTGCCCTCGTTCATCAGGAAGCGGTTCCCCAGAGCGTTTGTGGTGCTCACACGTAACAGGTCGATCGGGCGGAGCCCTAACATCGAGGCTGAACCTTCGACAGACAAGAGAAAGAAGGCATAGGGTCCGCTTCACAGACCGTTTCCGTGTTGTTTTTGGGTGAATGGTCTGCACACAACGGCGCGGATCACGGCGCACAGCCGAGGGCGGCTATGCCACACAGCGGCAAAGACTTGAGTGGTCATACCGGGGATGCGCGGATCACGGTGACAGACGGACCTGCACGTTCACAAACTCGAAGTCGTCGATGTCACTGTCGCTCGGCGCGGCGATGATCTGCAACGTGTTCTTTCCCGGTTGCAGCAACCCCGCGTCGAATGGGGCAACAAACTCGCCGAAGCCGCCGTCCTCCGGCGCGTGGTTGAGCCGACGCTTCAGGGTCGCACCGTTGACGACCACGCGGTGGTTGCGTTGTACGCCCTTGGCCAGCAATCGCACCTCGGCTCGACTGAACTTCGCGGAGACCGAGTCGCTTTGCAATTCAAAGTCAACCGTGAACTCGGCTCCCTCGGATTTCTTTTGGAATTGACTGTTGATCGTCCCGTCGAATCGGTCATCGCCAAGGTGGTGAACGTCGGGAACGGCCTCCGTCACGAGCACGGCGTCACTGACCCCTTCCAGTGCGAAATCGACGGTGAGCGTCCGGCCTTCCAGCCGCGCCCTTTCCACATTCGCGGACTTCGGCACAAACCCCTCGTGCGACGCGGACAGGGCGAAGAAATCCGGCACGTCGGGCGCGTCCAGCATGTAGGTCCCGTCCGGCTCCGTGAAAGCCGTCACTGGCGTCCGGTTCGGCAAATCAAGGCGAACCGCCGCGCCCGCCAGCGCTCGACGGCTCGCCCCATCGGTCACGACACCGCGAATCGTTCCGATCGGCAATGGCTCGCCGTCGGAATCAGGCCTTTGTGACGCCGTCGTGGGATTCATCGAATAGAGCGGCAGATAACGGTAATAGACTTCCAACATCAAGGTGCAGAGCGCGGTCTGATAGACTCGTCCGCCGATCTTCGACCACTCATCGACCGGATCCCAACTACCCGCGGCTCGGCCATCCTTTCGCTGATGCTCGGTCAATTCCTCCGTGAGGGCCTTGTTCCAGGTTTCCCATTCCTTTCCCTGGTGTTGGAAGAGCGCCAGTGACGCGTAATACCAGAAATACGTGCGGGGGTCGGATTCCCAATTGGGGAGATGTTGCAGAATGAAGTCCACCGAGTCCCGCATTCGACGATGATCGGGCCGCCGACCCAGCAGGAGTTGGGCGAACATGCCTTCGGCGGTCATGCTCGGCGTGGGACGTTGGCCCGGTTGGTAGGCGTACAGTCCCGGCCGCGACCGTTCGCTTACCCGATTGAGCCATGCCCGCGCCGCGTCGAACGTCTCCCCCGGCACGTCTATACCCGCATTCGAAGCGCTCTTCAGGGCCATCACCTGCCACCCAAGCACCGAGGTGTCGCCCGGCTGTCCAGGGTCGTATCGCCAGCCGCCGACATTCGTGTTTCTCGCGCCTTGGATGAACCGGGCGGCTCGCTGCACCGGGGCAAACAACTGCTGATCGCCGGTCATGGCGTAGGCCTCGGAGATGGCGATGGTCGCTATGCCGTGACTGTACATCGTCTCCTCGCCGCGAAGATCACCGTCGGCTTTTTGCCGCGACGCGAGCCAACGGAGTCCGCGATCGACGTTGTCACGGTAGGGACCGGCTTTGATCTGCGTGTGCCCGGCGCCAAGAAAGCAAAGGAGACTCAGCCCGGTCAGCGCATGATCAGCCTCGATGTGCGTCTCCCCGCCGCACTGACCGCACTCCCGATCAAACCCCGCGGCGCTCCACCGTCCGTCTTGGCTCTGATGGGCGGCCAACCATTGCAGCGCGGATTGGACGGCGTGTTCCGTCTCTTTGCTTCCGCCCATGCGCTCTACAATGTCTATCCGTTGATCGGAAAAACGCTGCACATAGGGGTTCTCCGGCGGCTTTTCTTCCATGGGGAGGCTGAGGTCCAATTTCGTAGTCGGCGAGGCCAGTCGAACTTCTAGGGTCAGCGGCGAACCGATAACGGCAGGAAGCGGCGACGCCGCATCACGCTGGACCCAAGAGGTATCCACAAGGCTGCTTGACGGTTCGGACGATCCGCCCCGACCCGCTCGTGGCGCAATGGATACCTGCACAAGCGGAGAAGCCGTCGGACTCGTACCATCACCACCGGCCAGAGGCGCGCGGGACGATCCGGTGGTCACGCTCGGCATCGGACGCGCCGGCCCTATCGGCTCGGTGCTCATCACCCCTTCGCCGCGGGCGACTCGTCCGACAGCGTCTAGCCCGGGCAACGCCAACGCCGCCGCCGGTAGAGCCTGGATGTTCAACACGATGCCCGTCGGGGCGCGAGCCGTCGCGCGCGGCGTGGCCTCTAGGGGCGCGATCTCGATGCCGCCAGCGAGGGGAGCATCGTGCGCGGCACCTTCGCCCGATGCGGAGGATACCACGGGGACCAAGGAAACTGCGGCAATGCCCTTAAAGTCTCCGGACTGGGTGTCGGTCGCGGCGCGTGGGGACGGCGGCAGCGTGATGGTCGCGAGCAGGGCTTGACCTTCTTCTTCCCGCGGCATCGATCCAACGACGGCCATCGGTAACGCAAACGTCAAGGAGCGCTCGCCCACTGCGTCAGACGATGGTGCAGTGACTGGGGAGAGAGCCTGGGCCTGGAGCGCGGATCGGCTATGGGGTGCGGCATCACTTGGCGAGGCCGGCTCAACGAAACTTCGTCCCGACGAAAGTGCCGCGCTTGTGTCAGTCGCCGCCGGTTCGATGGCCGTCTGCGGCGATGCGACTCCGTTCAATGGGGACATTGCGGACGCGGCGGAACGGTTCGGTCGAGGCGCTTCGCTCACCGAAAGCGGCGCCGGTTTTTCGGCCTCGGCATTTCCTATTGGTGAGCTAACCTCGGGCAGTGCTGTTTCCAGCATTGGCCCTGGCGGCACGGTTTGGTCAAGCGTCGTCCTCGGAAGCGCGGCTAACATGCGGTCGAAGTGGGCGTCGGTGGGCGCGGACCATTCCCCTATGGTGTCGGGGGTCGAG
>Ga0137429_1000280_pt1 | contig 23759 bp, 13 predicted proteins | sample EasRivERMZT736_2_FD_102304 | JGI IMG/M metagenome (GOLD analysis project Ga0137429, IMG submission 102304) | Soil microbial communities from meander-bound floodplain in the East River, Colorado, USA - East River MetaG ERMZT736_2 | ecosystem: Environmental > Terrestrial > Soil > Floodplain ...
AGCCTCTCCCCGGACGGCAAGAAAGTGGCGACGGACATCTCCGGCGTGGAGACGGACGTCTGGATCTACGACGTCGCTCGCGGGGTACGATCACGCCTCACCTTTGGGAACGCTGCAAATCTCGATCCCGTCTGGTCTCCGGACGGTCAATCCCTGGTGTACGCGAGCATCTACCTGGCGCGCCCGGAGGCGGCGCACCGCATCAGCCGCCGACCGGCGATGGGCGGCGAGGAAGAGGTCCTTTACACGTCGAATGAAGAGACGTGGGTCACCGACTGGTCGTCTGACGGGAAGTACCTTCTGCTCAGCAGAGGGAAATACATCGGCGGGAACCCGTGCGACATCTGGGTTCTCCCGCTCACCGGCGAACGGATTCCGTACCCGCTGGTGAAAACGCCGTTTCAGGAGACGGATGCCCGATTCTCGCCGGATGGAAAGTGGGTCGCGTATACGTCCAATGAAGCCGGACCAGGGGACATCTATATCGTACCATTCAACCCTCCTTCGGAAGACCCGTCCGCCACGAAGCGAACCGACTATGTCGGCGGCGGCAAGTGGCAGGCCTCAACTCGTGGCGGCTCCAAGGCGAGTTGGCGCAGTGATGGAAAGGAGTTGTTTTTCGTGTCGGGGGCAGAAAGTAAGATTACCGCAGTCGAGATCTCCGTAAGCAACAACGGTCTGGAAATCGGCGAGACGACTCCGCTCTTTCAGGTGAACCAACCCGCGGGGATTGATCCTTTCGTGGTCTCGCCGGATGGAGAGTGGTTCGTGGTGAACACCTCCAACGTCCAGGGTTCCTCGCCGATCAACTTAATCGTGAATTGGGAATCCGAATTGAAAAAGCCATGACCCTTGCCACAGGACTCCAATTGGGCCCCTACGAAATCCTTGCCCCGCTGGGCGCGGGCGGGATGGGGGAGGTCTATCGCGCACGGGATGCACGCCTTGACCGCGAGGTGGCGATCAAGGTGCTGCCGGAAGCGCTCGCTCGCGACAAGGAGCGGATTCTCCGCTTTGAGCGTGAAGCGAAGGTCCTCGCTTCGCTGAACCATCCCAACATCGCGGCTATCTACGGGTTCGAGGAGTTCGAGAGCACGCGGTTCCTGGTGATGGAGCTCGCGGAAGGCGAGACCCTCGCCCAACGATTGAATCGAGGACCGATTCCGATCCGAGACACGCTGGAAATCGCCAACGGAATAGCGATCGCGCTGGAGGCCGCGCACGAGAAGGGCATCATTCACCGTGATCTGAAACCGGCTAACGTCAAAGTGACGCCTGACGGCACGGTGAAGGTGCTCGACTTCGGTCTGGCCAAGGCCATGGCCGGTGACTCGACCGGAACTGACATCGCCAACTCCCCGACCATCACGATGGAGCACACCCGCCCGGGCGTCATTTTGGGCACGGCGGCCTACATGAGCCCGGAACAAGCCCGGGGTCGTGGGCTTGATAAGCGGACAGATATCTGGTCCTTCGGAGTCGTGCTTTACGAGTTCCTGGCGGGAACGAGGCCCTTCGTGGGGGAGACGACGTCCGACCTGGTGGCCCGCATCCTGGAGCGCGATCCGGACTGGACGTCGCTTCCGGCGAGTACGCCGCCGCTGGTTCAACTGTTGTTGCGGCGATGCCTGGCCAAGGATCGGAACCGACGCTTGCGCGACATTGGCGATGCCCGCGTCGATCTGGAGACGGCGCTCACCGACCCGACTTCCAGCGGAGTCTTGCTCGCCGGAGCGGCGATTGCAAGTGGAGAGAGAAAGCCTAAGCGTGGCGTCGTGCCCGTCGCGGCGCTACTGATTCCGGCCTTGCTCTTGGGTGCGGCTCTGGGGTGGCGCGCGCGTGCTTCGCGCGAATCGGTGTCTGCGCTGCCGGTCGTCCGTTTCCATGTAGATGTCCCCTCGCCGTACGAGTTTCACATCGGCGACGGATCGGACCTAAGCTCGTTCACGCTGAACCGAAGCGGGACGATGCTGGCGTTTACCGCTTACGCGGAGGGGGTGAGTCGCATCCTCGTACGCGATTTCGCGGCACGCGAGGCCCGCCCACTACCCGGAACGGAGGGCGGGGAAGATCCGTTTTTTTCGCCAGACAGCCGGTGGTTGGGGTACTTCGCGGGTGACAAGTTGATGAAAGTACCAGTCCACGGTGGGCCGGCCTTGACCATTTGTGAAGCGACGGGCCCAGACGGGGCGTGGTTGGAGGACGGAACGATCGTTTTCAAGGCCTCCAACTCAATGAGCCTCGTCCGAGTCGGTGAAAAGGGCGGCACGCCGACGGAACTCGCAGTCGCGGGGCAATCGCGTCGCTCGGTCGATGGCAAGCAACTCCTCCTCGGGTTCCAGACTCTCCGTGCCATACCGGGAGCGGATTACATCCTGGCCGGGGTCTGGGACGGCACGACGATCGAGGATTATGCGTTGGTTTCCGTTTCCCTCGCCGATGGAACCGTCCGCTCGGTGATGCACGACGGGGTCGACCCGCACTTCGTCGCACCGGAGTATCTCTTGTTTCTGCGGGGTTCATCGATCCTGGCGGCGCCATTCGACCTCCAAGCCGGAGAAGTAACCGGCGAACCGGTACAGGTGATTGAGGGCGTGGTCAGCAGCAAATGGGCCGACTCGGCGCTGTTTGCAGCATCCGTAAGCGGGACGCTCGCCTATGTACCCGGTGGGCGCCAAGGGCCCGGTCGTCGTTTGATCCGCGTCGACGCGGCGGGAAAGAGCGAGCCGCTCATGGAAAACGCCGAGGCCATTGTCGGCGGAATGCGCGTTTCGCCGGATGGTGGCGAGGTGATCGTCACGACGCTGCGGCGGAACATTGATCTGTGGAGTTTCAACGTCGCCCGTCGATCCCTCACCCTGGTAAACAACATCGGAGAGAGCTGGAATCCCGTGTGGACGTCTGACAGTCAGGCGATCGTGTTTCAGCAGGTCATCCCGGAACAGCCGCGAAGCGTGGTTCGCAAGCGGATCGACGGCAGTATGGCAGCCGAGCCTGTTCCCATCGAAAGTCCCGACAGGATCGGCCCTAACTCGTTCTCGCCGGACGGAACCCAGTTGCTGGTTACCCTTGAGGAAGTGTCGCCGGAGCGCCGCAGCGACATTGCCCTCTACCGGTGGGGACAAATAGGTCCGACGGAACCCGTTTTGGGAGGCAGCGCGGATGAATCCGACGCCACGTTCGCTCCTGACGGAAAACACTTCGCCTATGTCTCCAACGAAACCGGTCGTTATGAAGTGTTTGTACGCACGTTGTCCGACACCGGCGCGAAGCGGCAAATCTCCCAGGCCGGAGGTCGTGAGCCGGTGTGGTCGCGGGATGGGAAGAAACTCTTTTTCTTGGATCATAAAGCCGTCCTGCATGCCGTTTCCGTGGACTTGGACGCGGGACCACAATTCTCAGCCCCGGAAAAATTGTTCGACACTGCAGGGATGGCTACGACCGACTTGTGGGGCGTCTATGACGTTCTCCCCGACGGCGGTTTCGTGATGGTCCAACCGGCCGACTGGGAGAAGCAAACGCCGCGCATCCACGTCGTACTCAACTGGCGAGAGGAGCTCATGAAGCGATGAGCCTGGGTACCGGGGCACAGCTCGGTCCCTATCAAGTTCTCGCTCCCCTCGGCGCGGGCGGGATGGGTGAGGTCTATCGCGCGCGGGACTCGCGGCTCGATCGTGACGTCGCGATCAAGGTGCTGCCCGAGTCGATGGCCCGCGACCCTGAACGAGTGGCTCGCTTCCAGCGCGAGGCCAAAGTCCTCGCATCGCTGAACCATCCACACATCGCCGCGATTTACGGCTTCGAGGAGGCCAACGCGGTTCGGTTCCTGGTTCTCGAACTCGTAGAGGGTGAGACGCTGGCCGACCGATTGCAGATCGGGCCATTGCTGGTGGATGAAGCCCTCAGCGTCTGCAAACAAATCGCCGAGGCGGTAGAGACGGCACATGAACAGGGCGTCATCCATCGCGACCTTAAACCCGCCAACGTGAAGATCACGCCCGACGGCAAAGTGAAGGTGCTCGATTTCGGTCTTGCGAAAGCTTTGGCGGCCGATGATCGCTCGCAGACCAGCATCGCCAACTCCCCAACGATTACGGTGGACTTCACACGACCCGGCGTGATCCTGGGCACCGCGGCCTACATGAGTCCGGAACAAGCTCGCGGCAAGCCCGTCGATAAGCGCTCCGACATCTGGTCTTTCGGATGTCTCCTATACGAGTGCCTCAGCGGCCACCGTCCCTTCCAAGGCGACACGGCCACGGACCTGATCGCCAAAATCCTGGAACGCGACCCGGACTGGGGCACGCTGCCACCCAATACACCGGCCACAGTCCAACTGCTATTGCGCCGGTGCTTGGTCAAGGATCGTAATCGCCGCCTCCGCGACATCGGTGACGCACGGATCGAACTGGAAAACGCCATCGCCGATCCGACTTCATCGTCCCTTCGCCTGGCCACAACGGCCGCAGACGAGGCGGGGCGGGGACGTAGGGCCCGACACACTTGGCGGATCGCCTTGCCTTGGCTTGTCGCCTTGGTAGCTATCATGGGACTGGTGGGCTCAATCCTCATGCCCAAGGATCGCGCCGGTCAGCACGAACGCCCCTTGGCGCGTCTTACCATTCCAGTTTCGAGCTTGCCCACTCGTTGGGGACATCTCGCCATCTCGCCGGACGGGCGATATGTGGTATATCGCGCGGATGCCACCGAGGGCGCTAATCGCCTACGCCTTCGTCCGATGGATGAGTTTGGAGAACGAACTTTGGGCGGCAGTGAAGGCGGATTTGCTCCTTTTATCTCACCCGATGGGAGCGAAGTCGGTTTCTTCACGGATCGAGACATGCGAATCGTGCCCGCTTCCGGAGGCAGCTCCCAATGGGTCTGCGAGGCCTATGGGTATACCTCCGGTGCGTGGGGGCTGGATGGGACGATCATCTATTCTACCGGTCGCTCCGGGGAGAACACGCTGCCGGGTCTTTCGCGCGTCCGGGCTACCGGCGGCGCGTCGGAGGTTCTGACCACCGTCGAACCGGCAAAAAACGAACGTGCCCATGTCATGCCGGAGTTTCTCCCCGACGGGAAACATATCCTTTTCACCGTTGAAACCGACACCGCCCGGAGAATCGCGATCCTCTCCTTGGAGACGCTCCAATACCATGTACTTCTCGACGACGCCTCCCAACCTCATTACGCACCCACCGGGCATTTGGTATTCTATAACTACAACAGCCTAAAGGTGTTTGCCGTTCCTTTTGATCCGACAACACTGCGCGTCACGGACCGGCGCGTCCAGGTATTAGGCGACCTGACGCGCGAAGCGGTCGTCTCAAAGAACGGCACGCTTGCCTATATGCCCGTCCGGGATGAAGCGGGCAACGCTGCCGTCTGGGTTGATCGGCAAGGGCAGGTGACGACGCTTTTCGACCAGCCGGGATCGTGGGTCGAGCCGCGTCTCTCCCCCGACGGTACGAGGCTCATTCTGCGACAAACGCAATCGCCGAATTGCTTCCTTTGGCTTTTCGATCTTGGTAGGTCCACCCTGACCCGATTGACTTTTGAAGGCGACAGCCACGCGCCGGTATGGAGCGGAGACGGTCGATACGTCCTTTTCGGTATGGAACGGGACGCCATGCGCTCGCTGTATCGGATGCCCATCGATGGCAGTGCCCCACCGGAACGGATTTGGAAGGGCGAGGGTCCCCAGTACCCTGGCCGCGGGCCTGCCGACGGGGCGCTCGTCCCGTTTGAGGAGGAGAACGCGCAAAATAACGTGGACATCTGGGTCCTCACCTTGCAGGGCGAGCCAAAAGCGGAGCCGTTCCTGCAGACGCCGTTTCGTGATGACTCAGCGTCTTTTTCACCCGACGGGAAATGGATTGCTTATACCAGTAATGAATCCGGTCGTGATGAAGTTTACGTTCGCCCGTATCCCGGGCCGGGAGGCAAGAATCCGGTCTCAACGGATGGAGGCGGCGGGCCGCTGTGGTCCAAGGACGGAAAGGAACTATTCTACGCCCGCGGTGACGCGATGATGGCCGTCGAGGTGAATACCGATCCGGCGTTTAGCGCTTCGACGCCGCACAAGCTCTTCGAAGGCAAGTTCGCGTGGGAGCGCATCCTCAACTACGACGTCGCACCGGATGGGAAGCGTTTTGTGTTGATTAAGCCGCAGGGCGGCGGCGGTGCATCCCAAGAGCTGCGCGTGGTGCTAAACTGGTTTGAAGAACTCAAGGCCAAGGTGCCCGCGGGCAATTGAATGGACCCGGTGGTTCGATGATTGCGCTCGGCAGGACTCGAACCTGCAACCCCCTGGTTCGAAGCCAGGTACTCTATCCAATTGAGCTACGGGCGCGATATACTCCGTCCGGCCGGGATGGGTCGACGGAATCAAGCCCTGGCGATTATACTATCACTCGCTCGGTGGTCCAGGCCTGCGGCCTGGATCAACGCGATCAGGATTAGCGGAAGAACATCACGGGGGTCGGGACGGGACCATGCCAAAAAACCTGAACAATGAAGATATCGAAGACGTCCCCGTAGTAGACGACGCGCTGTTGGAAACGGCCGCGGAGTTGGTCGAGCTGCCTTCCGCGGCGCCGGCGGCGCATGGTCCTGTGGCCGGGAAACGGGCCCTTGGCGTCAAGGAGCCGATCATCTTCAAATGGAAGCTGATCGGAACATCGAATGGTATGGCGCTCACGTTGTTCAAGGCCGTGGAACGTGAGGATGTGGACGCCCAATTCGAGCGCATCCAAAGGGAAGGCTATTACACGGATTTGAAGATTCTCGACGCCGAAGCGAAGGTCGAACAACCAACGCAGCCTAAGGGGACGAAGAAGGAAAGTCCGCGTACTGAGCGAGGCGGCAAGGGAGCGTCGTCAACGGCAATATGGACAGAAGTCGCCAAGCGGCGGCCCTCGTCCCCGCATAAGCCGACTCCAGCTAAAAGCGCGTTAAAGTCCGCAGTCAAAACGTCAAAGAAAAAGTCCGGAGGATCGGTCGGCGGCTCAAAGCGCGCCGCAAAGAAAAAATAGCCGACCCGTTCTTGGTTGATCCGGGGGCGCGGACCGTCCCAACTCGGTCGGATGGTATGGCTGATGGGATTGTTGAAAGCCGAGCGACCGTCTCAAGCGCCGAATCCTGACGAAAAGCGAAAACCTCTCGGTCGCGAGTAGTTCGGTGGATCGTGCTGTGCCGCTGGTGATGCGCCGTAAAAAAACATTCAGCGCCGACACCCGTTGGAACGGGTGCGTCGCCGAATGTTATCTCCCCCTCCCGGAAAAAATCACAACTCGTCGCCCGGCGGCCGCAACCGCTCCAGATGGTGCGTCCGATTCGACTCAATGCGCGCAAACAAAGCGCATTAGGGTCACAACGCACATCCTACAAGTCTCCCCTCTTTTCCAACTTCGCTGGAAGTGCCGGAGGCTTTAGGTCTTGAAAAACGACCGATATTCCAGCCGGTCATGTCAGCGACCCGCATATTACCGAGTCATTCTCAAACCTGTCAATCGAAAACTTCCTAAATTGACAAGTTTTTCGCTCGAAGATCATTGGTTTTCCCATCAAATTATTCAGTTAGACAATCGTTTCCTGACTGAATTTCCGTCTCGGGGCATTGAAATACGGAGAGCCTGTGATTTGTTCAGTTTCGGAGAGACTAATCGTTGCGGAGGCTGGTGGAGCTGGCCAGACCGGTGAACCGCCGAGAACCGAGCGCCGCTTGCGACAATCCCTCGGGCCACAGGCTCACGGAAACGCCAAAGTCGTCGCGGGCATTATCGAGATCGAACGAAATGGCCCCGTACCATCGCGGGAATTTACGGATGAAGGCAATCGTGAATTCCAGCGTCCGGCCCTGATCCAGATCGAACAACTCCCGAGCGGCAAAGGTATGTTTCTCCGTCAGCCGGTAGTTCATGTCGAAGCCGAGGAGGTTCGATTCGGTCTTTTCAATGAATCGGTATCCGACCAGGTAACTGAATCGTGGCGTCCGTTCGACCGCGACGGATACGTTTAAGATGTCGATCTGGGCGTCGCTAAGGTCGTAGTTCGACTCGGTGAGCAGGGCCGTCCGGTCGTTAAATCGCCAGACCGTCGAAGAGTTGATGAAGTTGCGAGTGATGCTGTTTTCCGGGCGGCTATAGGAGGTAAACCCGTTGGTGATCTCATCGCCCCCTGCGTCGTTAAACACGCCGACTTCCAAATCATGCGTCAGAACATCAACCGTTCGGCGGTTGGCGCCGGCCCCGCGTTTGGTCTGAAATCGCTGCCGAATGCCTACGGTGACACCGTCGGTCGCGTCGATCCCTTCTACCGTTTCATCAAAGAGATACAGGTCATCTTTGTCGAGATTGGATTCGGAGGTCCACGCAGTGATCTTTGGCTTGATGATATGGCGAACACCGTCCACGTCGATCAAGGGATACCGCATATCGGGATAGGTTTGCGTGAGATACATGCTCCCACGAACGCCGGCGATTCCGAAGCCTCGCTGGAGTCCGCCATCGTCGGGCGAATCATCCCAGGCCGTGCCTCTTCCAGCCGCAAAGGGTACGAATCGCCATACACCGGCGTCGACCGGTAGGCCTACTTCCTGGCGGGTATCTGCGCGAAAGGTCGAGCCGGAGCTGTCGTTAGGACCGTCTTGCAGGAACTCGCGAAAGGTCTGTTCCGCGGCGCGATAGCGAACGATCCCGGCGCGGTTCTCGCTAATCCAGGTAGCCTCGTTGGCGAGCGACTCGCCGGCGAGGTGCAAGCTGAAATCCGGGAGCCGCTCCGTCTGGGTGTAGAAGTCGAGGATTCGAGCCTGATAGGCCGCCGTAAAAGCCCAGTTGTCGCGTTGTTTCTTCAAGTAGAGAAGCGTCTCCTGCTCCTTGCCGGTGTCAAACTCCGGCTCAAAAAACTCCTCGAGGAAGTTCCGGTCGCTGAGGTACGACAACTCAAGCGAAATCTGCCAGTCATCTTCGAGGTATTGGCGGTGTCGAAGAAGAAGCCGCCCGCGAACATCCGGAGCGGGGATATCTTCACGCTCGTTTCCGAGATCATCCTCACCGTCGTCGGAAAGGAGGTAGCTCTTGAGCGTGCCGAAATAGCGATCACGCTCATAATCTGCATCGATCCCTATTGCCGGACCGCGCTCGGAGAAGTACTCCGTGGCAAATGTTGCATGGAAGCCCTTCGGCGTCTCCAAGCCCAACAGGTTGAAAAGGTGCCACTTCGCTTCGAGTTCGAAGCCGAAATCATCACTGTACCCGGTGCGCATGCTCTGGATGGCTGTCTCGCTCGTGTCCACGTCGCCTCGAATAAAAGGCCAATAGGCCATGGGATGTCCGCCCACGTTGAGGGAGGCGCCCTTGATCCGAAAGTTGCCCGCACGAATGCCCGCCTGCCCGTCGCCTGGTTCGGCCGGCGTGCGGTTGACGAGATCCACCCTGCGCGCGCCAATGTGGTAATGCGGAGTATGAAACTCACTCGTAGTCAGGATCGCGTCGCTGGCGCTGAATTCGTTGGCCGAGAGTTGCCGGATTTCCGCCGCCCGGACGATGATCGGAATGTTTCGTTCCACGAGCATCGTCCGCACCACGGCATCGAGAATGAGGGCTCGGTCTTGAAGAAAATCGTAATAAAGCCGCGATGCCCGAATGGCATTAAGACCCTGCGACACCTGTACGTCGCCTTCGAGGTAGGCAGACTCGACTTCCACATCGCCCAAACCGGTGGACATCAGTTGGCGATCGGAGGCGTCCGCGCGATCTTTCGTTGCAGCGGCATCACGCACCGGCTCGCCGCCAAGACCCGCACGACCTGATTCCGCGGCGGTCGGCAAGGTCTTTCCGGGCGGCAAAAAAATGACCACGGAGTCGGCTTGTAGCTCCAGGTACTCGCCTGTACCCGGTACACCCCGGGCCAGATAGACGCCGCCGACCATAGTAATCACCTGCCGCCCGTCCTCGGCCTTGGACATGGTCAACTCGCCGCGGGACTGAAAATGGATGATCGGTTTCGGGGCAGGCTTCGCTGGTTTGGCGCCGAGTCCCGACGGATCAAAAACGCGAAGCGACACCTCCTCGTCTTTGCCGGGTAGTTTCCCGGAGGCAAACGCCTGCCGAATGGTGTTGCCCTCGCGATAGACCTGAGTCTCGGCGGAGGATTGCATGGCCACATCGTCCGCGTGGGTCGTGATCTCGGCGAAGGTGTTCAGGGTGACGAAAAGCGCCGGACCGCTGGTCAGGGTCCCACCGAGTTCGTCAACCTCCGCGTCGCGCCATAGAAGAATCTGGAGGCGCCGATAGGGCCTTTGCTCGTACCGCCGGTTCTCGATCCAGACGACGGCTTCCTTGCTGCGAAGCTCCTGTACTTCTCTTTCGCCGACGGTTAAGACGAAATCACCAATGAAATGCAGGGCGTCGGTCCCGTCCTCATCTTTGAAAACGTAGACCAACTCCCCGTTGAGCTTTACCGGGAAGTCGGAAATCCCGCTGGGAAGCAAGGGTTGCTCGACGCGGTCGGCGACCGGAACGGGCTGCTGCCCGTACGTGGCCGCACCGAGACAGCCAAACAGGACCAACACCCTTGAGTGTTGGGCCGTCCATTCCCAAGCCAGCCGGGCGGTCCGTGGCGGCATCGACATCCAGGATTAGACCCTTGGAGGGGTCAATTCCGGGACGGCGCGAAGGTTCCGCGCCTCATCCGCCGCCGTCCAGGTGAACGGGGGCAGTATAAGTGCCCCGGTGCAGGTGTCAATTGAATGCCCGTGGCTCAATAGCACTCGGCAGGGGCCGAAGGGGGTGGCCGCTTGGTTTTACCCAGCCGGAAATAGTCTCCAAAAAAGTTATCGGAGGACTTTTCAACGGCTCGGTATTGTGATACAATCCGGAATGCCGGATAGCGACGCGAGGCTGTTTATCGGTTCTATCGCCTTGGATAAACGGTTTGTGTCGCGGTCGTTCTGATAAGTTTACTCGCCGTCCAACCCCCATTGGACGGTTCCCTAAGGCCCGGTCCACCCCACCGGGCCGCTTTTTTGCGCCACGGCTGACGGCACCGCGTTAGGGTTGGGTGGGAGTCGGTCTGGGCGTGGTTTTGACCAAGCGGCGGCGGGAGAGCACTTCGACGTTCTTTCGCACGGCATCGGGCGAGAAGCTCACAATGAGCCAATGGTCCGCGACGGTAAGCGCCGGTCCGGCGATTCCGAAGGAAAGATACCAGACGCCGTCCGCGTCGCGGCGGAGTTGCGTCGGACCTTCCTTGGCGAGTTCGTCACGGACGGCCTCTAACACACGATCCAAATTGCGGCGCAGCGTTTCGGGATCCGCAACTGCGATGAACCGTGTCCATGCGAGGGGAAGGCCGAAGGCGTGTTGCGGATAGTTGTGGCTTACGATGGGCTGACGAAGTAGGGCGAGGATGTCGCCGTCCATGGACAGACCGACGCGGACTTCCGCCTTTCGCCAGAACTCACGGCACTTGTCTTGGGCGTCAGGACTTTTTGCGGCCAAGTATGCTTTGGCAATGGTATCGACCAGCGCTCGCGGCTCCACGTCGAAGATGGCGTACCAGGTGGCTTCGTCGGGAATGACGCCGGGGGCGAGGTCGGCGTCCTCGCGGCGGGTAATCGGCTGCCATTCGTCAACGTCGCCGCGGCGTAGAAACGCGCCGACCTCAATGGCTCTGGCATGACGCCCGACGGTCCACAGTCCACGGTCCACACCGTCTAGCCGTAGGTTTTTCTGTACGCTTTCGAATTTGGACCGAAGCAAATCATCCGCCGTGCCGCGGGCAATGTCGAAGCGAAGCAGAGCGGCAAGGGAAGCATCGGCGCCGCCCGATACTTTCCACGCGTCGGTGAACCAGGCGTCGTCGGCAAGGCACAGCGACCGATCCGCAATCGTCCGCACGATCCGATTGAAGCTGCCTGCGCCGATGGCGACGATGTAGTCGTCTCCGTGGGCGCCCCAGGTTATCTCAACCCAATCGGGCAATCGCCGATCGCGTAACGTGAACACGGGGGAACCGTCGCTACTGCGCGAAGAGAGGGTCGAGTTCTCGTCGTTGGTGTAACTGCTGAGCAGGTGCTGGATGCGCTGCTCGAGGCGGGCGCCGCCGCCATTGGTGCGGATGATGAGGGCCGCATGGAGACCGGAGAGTTGATGGCCGCCGTCGGGACGCGGTGCGGCACTGATGTTCAGCAGCACTCCGGCGTGCGGATAGTCGAGTAGCTCCGACATCGAGGCCAGCACGTCCGCCCACACCCTGGCTCGGTCGTTGAGTTTGGAAAGCAGGCCGAACTCTTGGGCGCGCTCGATCACAAACGCAGCCAAGCCGAGAGAGGAATGCGTTGAGCTTTGCGAGTATGGGGCGTCGCCGTCGGGACCAGCCGCAAAGTAGGAAAACATGGCGTCCTTCGGGACCGCGCGGAGCGAGGATTCCGGAATCGAGGCGGAAGCCACAACGGAAGTCACTGCAAGTGCGGATACGACGACAGCGGCAAATGCCGCGCCAGGGAATCTGCGGATCGTGGGGAATCCATTCATACGGGGATATTCTACCAGTTTGGGATTGGAGGTGAGGTCGGAGCCAGGGCCTCTCAATTCTCGACTGCAACCGCGGAATAGCACTGGTGGACGAGCCACCAGTGGCACCCAATGGCGACGTACGCACGCAGGGTCGCAACGGCGATGCTTGTGTTTTTGAAGCAAGGGCGTCAAATGGGTTCGTTTTGCAAGTACAGTTTTTTCGGGTAGTGTCATGGTGTGGCACCCGTGAAAACGCAGAAACGCAGAAACACAGAAAGCCGAAACGCCGAAAAAGGGAACGAAAGGCACGAAGCGATCCCGGCGCGCCGGGACAGGCTCCGCGACGGAGGGGGGCGGTCGGGTTCGATTCGGGTTCGTTTTACTTGGGGCATTCTGAGCTAACTCCAGTTGCGACAACTGTTTGCGTGAGATCCCATCGGCTTCGTTTGGTAATGGCGCGTTTTCGCGCTCGCCCTTATCCCATGGCCGCAAGGCGCGTGGAACGGGCGCGGGGTTCAACTACAACCAATATCTTGACGGGCGATCGGTCGAATTGTGGATTGGACCGATCACCCAGGAGAATTACAAATTACGGGTTATGAGTTACGAATTACGAATTACGAAAGATAAGGACAAGCGGACGGAGCGGACGACGCGGCGGCAGACGCAACGAACGCAGCAGCACACGGAGCAGGGGGGTGTCGGGTCGATGACCCGACCTACGCGGCTTGCTGGTCGCTCGATGAAATCGCCCGGATTCGCGAAGTCGCCGATGAGTTCCGCGTGCGGATGCACCTTGACGGGGCGAGACTCATGAACGCCTGTGTCGCCAAGGGTCGCTCGCCGACGCAGTACACCAAGTATTTCGACACGGTCTCGATGTGCTTCTCCAAAGGGCTGGGCGCACCGGTCGGCTCCGCGGTGGCCGGGACCAGGGACACGATTAAGCGCGTTCATCGCTTCCGCAAGATGTTCGGCGGCGGCATGCGCCAAGCCGGGGTCATCGCCGCGGCCGCTTTGTACGCCCTCGAACACAACATCGACCGACTCGCCGAGGATCACGCCAACGCCAAGCGCCTCGCGTCGGCCATCGCCGACATGCCCGGTGTTTCCATCGATGTGGAGGCCGTGGAAACGAACATCCTCTATGTCGATGTGAACGAATCCACGGGGACGGCCAAGTCGGTGTGCGATGCCCTGCGCGAGCATCGGGTCTGGGTCATCCCCACCGGCCCGCAACGCTTCCGCGCCGTGACGCACCTCGACGTCTGCGCCGAGGCCATCGATCGGGCCATCGCCGCTCTGAAGCGTGTGCTCACCTCGCGATCCCCAATGTAACTGGCTTTGAGTTGGCTTTCGGTGGCTTTCCCGCCGGGCGTATGTTTTCATAACTCGCTTTCCCACAAGCCGTTATGAATTTCGCGGTGGGTTCGTTTGGAAATCTACGTTTTTCTTGCATCGCTTCCATCCTGCCCGCATCCGCGCGCGGACCGAGCGCGGGACGTTTCTCTACCCCAATAACGTGACGGGCGCTCGGTCGTATTGTGGATGTGACCGATCACCCTCCGGGAATTACGAGTTACGAATTACGAAAGATAAGGACATTCAGTGGCGCACGCTTTTGCGAATTCAACAGGTGTTTCGCCGTCTTTCTGCACTTCGCCGGATAGGGCAGTGAATAAATCTGTTTTTTTCAAGTCGCCGTGTTGTGATACCCATAAGTGCCTAAGGAATCTGCTTATATCTCGCCTGCCGAGGCGTTCAAGCATTTCATTCCACGATTCGCGGATTGTTTTTCTATCGGCGTCCTGGGTTGCAGCCCCCATCAGGTAGTTAAGAAGCAGGTCGGGGACAGAAAGCCTCAGGCCGCGATCATTGAGTGTCTCAAAAATGCGAAATGCTTCTTTTTGGTCTCGCACAGATATCGGCGACACAACGAGATCGCTGGTTATTGTTTGGCTTAATGATTTAAGCATCTTGAGTGCGGTTTGCGGAGGTTCGCCAGCAATGAACTTGGTGACAGCCTCTTGCAAAAACGCTTTGGCTTTGTATATCCGATTGTGAGATCGCAGCTTGGGCGGCTTTGCGGGCTTTTCGTCTTTTGCATCATCGGTCTGTGCAAGCTCTTTGAAATATGGACCATCAAGCTCGCCCAAAGCGAGTGAAAAGCTTTGCGCCGAAGTATCATCCTTGATGATGTAGTCTCTTTGTAAGTCCCTGGCGAAATCGCGTGAATCTTGGGTTCCTATCGACCTGGCTTTGCACCGAATAATGCTGAGCAGAATGGTGGTCGTCGCCAGCCGCTGTTGTCCATCCAACAGGGTTATTTCGGTTCTGGAATTTTCTATCACGACGATTGGGCCTAGAAAATATTTGTCCGGTCCCTCCTTTTGTTGACTATCATGATGGAATCGCTCTATGTCCCTCCAGAAGTCCTCAACGTGTTGTTTTTCCCAACTGTAACCGCGCTGAAATTGCGGAACGGTAATCCGCCGCCGCTCGTTTCTACCGAGGAGTTCGCCGATGTTCTTTGACGGCGTTCCAAATGTCGCTTGCATACCCGGTCCTCGCCAAATCGCGCGTGCTGCATAGAATCTCAAGGCAGCACCGCCGATCGATTGGAAAGGTTAAGCCAAGCTGCGTGATGAGTCTAACGCCCCTTAATAAGGGGGGAGGCTGGGCGCACTTGCATGCTCGCGGGACGGATCGTCACCCACGAAGTAGAAACGTACGATCACCCCTCACCCCAACCCTCGCGGCTAGAAACTGGAAACAAGAAACTAGAAACGCCCTCACCCTGGCCCTCTCCCGCGGGGAGAGGGGGAGGTTTTTTGGGGGCGTGGGAACCCAGCACTGAAAGTGCTGGGCTAAGTTCGCGCGTCCCTACCGGGACGAAGCGTCACCCACGAGTGGTGGCGCTACATGACCCGTCGCTGGCGCTCCGGGCTCTGATAGACCCCGCGCTCGCGCTTGGGGTTCGGTTCGTCACCCACGAGGGGTGACGCTACATGACCCCGCGCTTGGGGTTTGGATTGCGCCGGGGACAAGCCCCGACGCTACATTTCCAGTATAATCGACCAATGGCCGCGGTTGTTATTCAGGGTGTTACCAAGCAGTTCGGCACGCAGATGGTGCTGGAAAACGCCTCGCTGGAGTTGAACTCCGGGGAGACGGTGGGGCTGGTGGGGGCCAACGGCACCGGCAAGACCACCCTTTTTCGACTCATCGTCCGTGAATTCGAGCCTGACCTCGGCACCATCACCCGCGCTCGCGGCGTGGAAATCGGCTACCTCAAACAGGAACCGGCCGTCCTGCTCGACCGCACCCTGCACGAGGAAGTCGGAAGCGTCTTCGCCGACCTTCTCGTTTTGGAGGGCAAGCTCCACGCGGTGGCAGACCAGATTGCCCACAGCCACGACGATCCCATCCTGCCGCAACTAATGGAAACGTACGATCGGATCAACACCCAATTCATCGCCGCCGGCGGCCACACCTTCGAGACGCGACTGAACGAAATCCTCGGCGGACTGGGGTTTTCCATGTCCGACAACATCCTGCCGATGTCCGCGTTGTCCGGCGGGCAGCGCTGTCGCGCCGCATTGGCCAAACTACTTCTCGAGGACAAGCCGCTCTTGCTCCTCGATGAGCCGACGAACCATCTGGACATCGACGCCGTACGCTGGCTGGAAAAATTCCTCACCGGTCATCGCGGCGGGGCCGTGGTCATTTCCCACGACCGTTATCTCCTGGACCGCTTGTGCGAGCGCATCGTCGAAGTCGCCAACCGTCGGATGGCGAGTTTCCCCGGCAACTACACGAACTACGCCCAGACGAAGGCCATGCGCGAGCTTACTCAGGAGCGCGACTTCGAAAAGCACTCGGAGTTCATTAGCAAGGAGCGGGCCTTCATCGCCAAACACCTCGCCGGGCAGCGCAGTCAACAGGCCAAGGGCCGGCGAACCCGGCTCGAACGACAACTCAATGAAGGTGAGCTAGTCACAAGTGCTCCAACCTCGAAGCGACAGGCCAAGATCGCTTTCACGACCCACGAAGCCAAAGACGGAACCATCCTCCGCTGCGACGATCTGTCGATGGCCTACGGCGACAATCGACTTTTCACCGAACTTGGCTTCCAGATCGCGGGCGGCGATCGACTGGGCATCACCGGCCCCAACGGCACCGGAAAAACCACGCTGCTGAAGATTCTCCTTGGCGAAGTGGTCGCCACCAGTGGAACATTTGAACTCGCGCCGCGACTTCGCGTCGGCTATTACTCGCAGGACCACGCCGGTCTCGATCCGAAGCGAACCATCGTTGACGAAATCCGTGCCGTTCGTCCCGAGTTCAGCGAACAGAATGCCCGCTCGTTCCTTGGGCGGTTTCTGTTCACCGGCAATGATGCCTTTAAGCCGCTCGGAGCGCTATCCGGCGGCGAGCAGTCCCGCGTTCGGCTCGCGTCGCTGATGCTCACCGACCCCGACGTGTTGGTGTTGGATGAGCCGACTAATCATCTCGACATTCCCTCGCGCGAGGTGCTGGAGGAAGCTCTTCGGGAGTTCAACGGAACGATCATCGCCGTCAGTCACGACCGATACTTTCTCGATCGCGTGGTCAACCGCCTGTTGGTGATACGTCCCGAAGGGCACGCCCTTTATGAGGGGAATTACTCGTTTTATATCGAGGAAGTTGAGCACCGGCGCGCCGTGGACAAGGCCGCGTCCGCGCCTCCGCGAAAAAAAAAGACAAAAGGGAAATCGACCGCAGGGACACATCCGAAACCGGCCCGTTCACCGTATGACCATCTCTCGCTCGTGGACCTGGAAGGTATGGTCATGAAAAAGGAGGTGCAACTTGCGGCCTTGCACGACAAGTTCGGCGATCCGGCGGTGTGCAAGGATCCCGAAGCCTTGGCCGAATTGCAAGAAGAAGTCGAAGCCGTATCCCAGGAACTGAGCGCCGTCGATGAGGCTTGGCGGGAACGCGCGGACGCACAATCGTAACACGCCATGACCAGGCCCTTCCCTTCCGCGGTGAACGATCGGAGATGAAAACCACAACGGCGTATGGTGGCGCGATTGCGGCTCTTCTTCTTCCCGCGGGGGGATGGTGGTTCCTTCAAAGCGTCTATGCGGACGTTCTGCTGGAGAGGATCGACGAATGGCGTTTCGGATGGTTGCTGGCGGCGGCCGCGGCGTTCGTTCTGATCATCGTCGAGGTTCGCTGCCTGGGAACGTTTTTGCATCTGGTAATGGCCCTCGGGCGGATGGAGGCGTTCAACGCGGAATTAACGAATCCCCTCCGCATCGCACGGCGCCGGCGTCGGCGCATGGGCATGGCGGCGGGGGCGAGCGCGGTTCTCGTCGCCTTTCTCGTTTCGGAAGTCGTGTTTCGAGTGTTCGACATTCGCCCGCCGCCGCCCCCTCACGGAGCCGTCGCCGACTACCTCGCAGTGAACAACACGCTGAACGCGTGGGGCTTACGCGAGCCGTGGGATTCGCTTCCCGAGGACGATCACCGGTTGCGGATCGTCTTTCTGGGCGACTCGATCGTCTACGGAGACGGCATTGAGCGAGAGGAGACCTTCTGTTACCTGCTCGAGGGGATGCTGGCGTCGTCGCGGCCGGAAGGGGTTCGCACGATCAACATGGGCTTTTGGGGATCGGCGCCGGCACGGCAGTTGGATGAGTATTTGCGACTTCGCGACGTCCTTACGCCTGATATCGTGGTGCAAGTCGTTTACCCTAACGACGTGGGCGTAAACCTTCGCTACAGACTGAACGATGTCTATCGGTTGCGCGACGCCGACCCTTGGGTTGGAGAGTGGTCCTACGTTTTGCGCTATGCCGAGCGACAGATTCGTTACCGGATGGCCTGGCAACGGACGATCGACTATTTCCGGGGAGGCCGCGATTCCGCAGAGCGCGCCACAGCCTGGGCGACTTTCCGCAGGGACGTGGCGGCCTGTAAGAGCGCCGTGGAGGAGACGGGCGCCGTCTACGCTCTCGTCTTGTTTCCTTGGCTTGTGCGGTTGGACGATAATGTACTTCCCGACGTGCACGATGCCATGCGTGAATTTGCGTCGCAACTGGGCGTGCCTTACCTTGATCTCCTGGAGGTCTTCGCCGGCCGCGACGCCGAATCCTTGCGGGTGAGTCCGGCAAATGAACATCCCAACGCGCCGGCCCACCGACTGGCCGCCGAGCGCATCGCCCGTTTCCTACGCGAAGAGGTGCTGCCATTACGGGATCGGTAGAACTTCTCGAACGCCAGGCGATCGACCGTCACGGGCCGCAACATACGCCGCCGCTCATCTTTGTTCCCATCGAACTCATGGACGGCGTTTGTGGAGAGGTGCTCACGGAGTTTCGTTCAGAGGACTCATCGCGGTACTGCTCACGGGCAGTACCGCTGCCGGAGGTTTGGCGTCCGTGGCTGAACCAGCTTGTCGCCGATCCCGCACTGCTGCCGGGCTATTCGGTGCTGAAGTATTCCAAGAATGGCAAGGTATTTCGCGCTCAATTCGGCGGAGGACAGGACCCACCGCTTGACGTGGTCTGCCGGTTCAGTCGGTCCGACGGCAAGGGAGCCTCTTTTCTCAAGCGATCCTCGCGCGCGCAGCGCAATCTTCGCCGAGCGGTGCGATTGCTGTACGTCGGGGTCGATACCGCCGTCCCCCTGGCCCGGATCGAACGTACCGCGCACCCAAGATCATCCTGGTTGGTGACCGAGTTTGTCGCCAATGTCGTCGATCTCGATCAGATCGTTCTTTCGCTCTTGCCACATTTGGATAGAAGGGTTTCGCACAAAGTGAGGGTGGCTTTGTCGGAGGCTTTGGTTGAGCTTATCGCCCGTCTTGAGGATGCGCGACTATATCACCGTGACCTCAAGGCCTCCAACATTCTGTTCACTCATTGGGACGGCCTGGGGAGCGCAGCCAAGTCGCTGTTGGTCGACCTTGATGGTCTTCATCATCGGAATTGGTGGAGCGCTCGTCGACGATGGCAACCGCTGGTCCGCGTCGCCGCCAGCTTGCGAGATTATCCGGCACTCTGCCGAACCGACTTCGCTCGATTTCTTCGCCAATATCTATCTCGCGTCGGCATCTCGACGACGGAATGGAAGGCACATTATCGCCGCCTCGCCCGCGAGGCGACCGCCTATGGGCAACGCTCGCAACACCGCAAATCGCACAAGCTCGACGGGTTCACCGGGTCGTAGGACGCACTTCAACCAGCTAACTCGCGGGGCGTGGCGCTGGGAGATATAATCACCGCGCGAATGTCCCTTGTCCAACTTCATGTGCTGGAGTCAATGAATCCCGATGCAGGATCGGTCGCGGTCTGTCTGGGCGGGTTGCATGAGGCGTTGGCTTCCCGTGGGATGCAATCCAAGGCCGTCGCGTCGCCCGCGGAGCTGACCCGCGCCCTTGAAGGTGTGAACATCGTTCACATTCACGGTTGGGGCTACGAGTCGGCCCATCGAATCGCCGCTTACGCGATGAAGGCCGCCAAGCCGTACATCATCAGTCCACACGGCTCTTTGACCTTCGGTCCATACAACAAACCAACTTGGAGAGGCCGCCTCCGCTACGCCTGGCGAACCCGTCGGCTGGTTCGCGGGGCGGCGTGCGTCACCGCCATTAACCCACAAGAGGAGCACGATCTCCAATCCCGGCGTATCCATCCGCGCATCCGCCAGTTGCCCTATGGCTTGAGTTTCAATGAATACGCCGGGTTGGCTTATCCTCTCGCCCCAACACTCAAGGGTGTTGGTGCTGTTGCCGGCGGCGGAGTCCGCGAGAATGAGAACCGCTGTCTGTTGATGCTCGGTCCGCTTCATCCGCGCGGCGGGTGTGTGGCGCTGCTGAAAGCGATCGCCGAGGTCGGCCCGGACGCCAACGGGTGGAATGTCGTCTTGGCCGGCAAGGACAGCGGCGAATGGCGGAAGATGCTTGAATCAGCCGTCCGTCGCAAGAAGGGCGACGACCGTGTGACCTTCGCCGAAGCCTCCACGGTGGCCCAACAGCGTGCCCTGCTGGCCAACGCATCGCTACTTGTGTCGCCGGGCTTGCATATCGGCCTGCCCGTGTCGATCATGCAGGCCGTGGCGCGCGGAATACCGATAATCGCCTCGACGTGTACCGCGCCGCCGGGTCTCGATGACGCTATTCAGGTATGCGAACCGCGCCGAGAAGCGCTTCGCGAGGCCCTGCGATCGGTCTTGAGGCTCCCTGATGAGGCTCGTCGGGCGATGGGCGAGAAGGCTCGCAGCGTGGGCCGCTCGGTCTTCGATTGGTCGGTCCTTGGGGATCAATATGCGCAGCTCTACAGAAGTATGGTATGAAACGGTCCGTCGGGCGCGCAGGCTTAAACCTGCGGCTCGGGACGACGGAGCAGACTTCGTCGCAGCGCGCGCCTGATGGATCCTCTTCTGATCGCCGCGGACGATTCCCAAAGAGCGCCCCAGGGTCGGTTCCGACGTCGCGAGTTTTGGCGACTGGTTGCCCTCACCCGACCCTACCGCCGGTCACTCATTTTGGGCCTCGTCGCTACCATCGCCTTTGCCGGCCTGCACACCGTAGGAATCAGCGGCGCGTTTCCCGTCTTTCAGGTTTTGTTGGAGGAAGAAGGCCTACATGTTTGGCTGAACCGCGCGATGGCGGGGCACCGCCTGAACGCCGAGTTTGGGCCGGTGACGGACGCGGATTTTGTTCATGTGTTCAAGGTCCACAAAGACGGACCGGCCTACTCCTCCGGAGTCCGGGCGGGTGACGATCTCCGCGATGCTCGAGGCCGGCCGGTCCAGGAGTTGCTCCAAGAACTTGCCGAAGTCGATGCGGGGGCGCCGGTCAACGCCCTTGTCGGAGGAGCAGCTGCGTCTCGTGCGGTTGAGATTCGGCCACGCGCGGCGGAGATCCAATTTCGGCTACTTCGCTGGGTCGGATCGGCGCTTCCACCCGACGCCCCGGACACCAAGCTCCGCACTCTGATCTACATCCTCGTGGCCCTGGTTACCGTGGCCGTTGCCTCCAACCTGTTTCGTTATGTGGGCGAGTCGATGATCGCCAACGCGATTCTCCGGACGTTGTTCGACCTACGCGACAGGCTCTACGTACGCACGTTGCACCTACCGATGAGCTATTTCTCCGGGGCGAAGACCGCGGACTTGGTGACGCGCTTTGTGCAGGATATCCAAGAGATCCAGCGCGGTTTGATCACCCTTTTCGGCAAGGCGGTGAGGGAACCGTTGAGGGCGGTGTTTCTCATCGCCCTCGCATTCACCCTCGATTGGCGAATCACCTTGACGATGGCCGCAGTCGTCCCGCTGGCCGTCATTCTGTTTTGGGCCGTCGGTCGGAGCGTGAAGAACGCCAACAAGAAGCTGCTGCAAGCCTACGGGGCCATGATCGGGGCGCTGACCGCGAGTCTGCAAAGTCTTCGCGTGGTGAAGACCTACACCGCCGAGGAGCATGAACGCGCCCGGCTGGACGTCGTCGATCGAAGGATGTTCGAGCAACAACTGCACCTTGCCAAGCTCGATGCCTTCCTCAGCCCGATGATGGAAACGCTCGCCGTACTCACGGGCAGTCTGCTCACCGTCTGGCTGGCGAGCCTGGTCCTTGACCATACCCTTTCCACCGCAAAGTTCGCCGCCCTCGGAGTGACGCTTTCCATGCTCTTCGATCCGCTTCGCAAGCTGACCGACGTGTATGTCCGCATTCAACGCTCCACTGCGGGCGCGGAGCGTATCTTTCAAGTCCTCGACCATCCCGTGGAATCCGACCTCGCCCCCGGCGACCTCGTCGTGGCCGCGCTTGAGAAAGGCCTCGACTTCGTGAACGTCTCCTTCGTTTATCCCGGCGCCGCGGTGCCCGCGCTTAGCGAAATAACCCTCACCATCCGCCGCGGCGAGACCGTCGCCCTCGTCGGCCCCAACGGGTGCGGTAAGACGACACTGGTGAGCCTCCTTCCGCGACTGTTTGATCCGGGTAAGGGTGAGGTGCGATACGACGGCGTCGATATCCGCCGGGCGACGCTAAACAGCCTCCGCCGACAGATCGGATTTGTGGGACAGGACGCGGTGATCTTCGAGGGCACTCCGGTGGAGAACATCGCCTATGGCGCAACGCACGCCGATCGCAGCCGCGCGGAGGACGCCGCCCGCCGGGCCTACGCCGACGAGTTTATCCGCAACATCCCCGGCGGCTATGACGCCGTCCTCGGCGAACGAGGCTCGACGCTCTCCGGAGGCCAGCGACAACGGCTGGCCATCGCCCGGGCGATTTACCGCGACGCGCCGATCCTCATCTTCGATGAGGCCACCAGTCAGATCGACACCGAGTCCGAGCAGAAGATCCAGACCGCACTGAGCGAGTTCGCCAAAGGCCGCACCACCATCATCATCGCCCACCGCCTCAGCACCATTCAATTCGCCGACCGCATCATCGTGATGGATGCCGGGCGCATCATCGACTCCGGTTCGCACAAGGAACTGTTCGACCGCTGCCCGCTCTACCGCACGCTCTGCGAGACGCAGTTCGTCAATGAATCGACCGCGTAGCTCCGCTTCGTAGGTTTACTTTCCATTGAGAGCTTGAACAGGGTTCCATTCGTTCAGATACCCAGTGAAGTCTCGATCATCGTTTGAATACTCGCCTTGCGCGATTGCCAATTGTTCTTGGAGTCTCAAGCCGTGGGTTTCCCAGCAGCAATCTTTCTCCGTTACCCAAAGATAGCTTTGGATTGTTTTGGCTTTCCTATGAATTTTCTCAAGCCGCCTAAGAAGTTCAGATGGCTTAATGATGATGAAATCTGTGCTTCGGCGCTCAAAGCCGACCAAGACAAATACCCAATAGTCGGCTTTTGAATTGGCGATCTTCTGACGGTTGAGGGACCACCATCCACAAGCCCTCAACGGCTTCTGAAAAACGGCTTTCATGTGTGTTGACAGATAATCACGCGAAAACTTGACTTGAAGCGAAACAGCTTTTTGATTCTTTGAGTCCGTTACCAAGAGATCTACGCCGGTATCTTTAGACGGAAGCCACAGGTTCACACGCCTGAACTTTCTCTCGAGGTAGTCACCGACAATGAATTCCCCGGCGTGAATGGTGAACAATGCTTTCATTTAATGATCTCTAACATTGTTCATATTGATCCGTATAATACCCCAATTGCTACTACGAGCGTCGCATATGACGCCTGCGAACGATCGTCGCGCGTAGACGGTACTCGCTGAAGG
>Ga0137429_1000283_pt1 | contig 23483 bp, 21 predicted proteins | sample EasRivERMZT736_2_FD_102304 | JGI IMG/M metagenome (GOLD analysis project Ga0137429, IMG submission 102304) | Soil microbial communities from meander-bound floodplain in the East River, Colorado, USA - East River MetaG ERMZT736_2 | ecosystem: Environmental > Terrestrial > Soil > Floodplain ...
GCGCTCCTCAATCTGGAGAGCCGCGACGCGGCCAACACGGAGCTGGGGATCCGTGTTGGCCGCGTCGCGGCTCTCCAGATTGAGGAGCGCCAAGCCGTTGGCGTGATGGGCATAGGCCTCCTGCTGGGGAGTTTGCCCGGATTCGACGCGAAGCATGGCCTCCGCCGCATCACGAAGTTGCTCCCAACGTTGAGGGGTTCCATAAAGTCGGGCCAGTTGAAGCAGGAGAGCGAGTTGCCGCTTGTGCGCCGAAAGGAGGTCCGGCTGATGGACCAAAGCCTGCCTCCAATACGCGATGGCCTTCGCGACTTCACCCTCGTGGAGCAGCATTTCGCCGACTTGGACGAGATAGCCTGTATCTCTACTCCGCTCCCACGCTTCGTTATAGAACAACGCCGCCTGTTGCCATTGTTGTTGTTCCGCGGAGCGCTCCGCCAAGGCCACGAAGTACTTCGGGTCGCGCTTCTGCAACTGACCCAGCATGAGCACCGCCAGGAGGATCATCATGGCGAACCCGCAAATCGCCAGGACCACAACCAGGTTCTTGTTGAGCCGCCTTCTTGCCATGAAGTTGTTTTCCCTCAATCGCTCTGACGGGCCGCCGATCAACGGTCCCGCCACGACTCACGGGTCGTGGCGGTGCTCCGCCGCTTCAAAATCCGGAAAATGGTCTTTGATGAGTACCGGCAGAAGCCGTTCAAACAGCTTGGCCGCACCTTGGAGGCTTTGCTCACGAGTCGCCCTCGGAAAACTTACCTCCACCTTGCTGAAGTACGCATGTCGATTGCTCCAATCACTGATCAACCGGCGCACGCCGTTGCGCGTCGCCACGAATTTGCCGTTGCAATGGAACGTGTACACGACGGACACTTCCTCGCGATTAAACACCGCGGTCTTGAGAAAGGTGCACAGGCGGACGGGAATGGTCATGGGGACATGGACGTCGACGTTTTCATGCGGTTGAGCGGCCTCGTAGCCTGCACCCAGCCGGCATTCATCCGGCGTGTGCGGAACGAGGTTTACACCGCCGGTGTCATAAGTCACAAAAAGGTGTGCGTAACGGAGGGGGTCGGTCGGTGGCACACTGGTGTCTTCCAACACCCAGTTGATGTACTGGTCCGTGCCCAGGGCCTCCACAATCGTCGACTCAAGCACTTGCCGCTCGATGGCGCGGTAGGGGAGTAACCCCGCCGCGTCCAACGCCCCGAGCGGTCTCTTAAGCGGCAGGGCCGCCTTCCCTTGTTGAAAGTCCATCCACGACGAAACCGGTCCCGCAAGGATTGCGGCCGCGCCCAGCAATGCTACGGTTATTCCAAACGGAAGTGTGATAAGCCCTGCAAGGGGTCTGGAGGACGCGGTCTGAATCGGTAACTCCATATGGCCGAGTAGCTTGCGGCGAATAATGCTTTCAGCCCCACTAAAAAGCATACGTACCATCTCTATACGCGTCAATCGGCAACGCCGGCCTTGCGGATTCGCGTTCTCCAAGGTGCATGGCTCGCCGAACCGATTGAGGCCGTTAAAGGCGGGACCGATAAACTTTGGGAGAAGGAGCGTCCCCACGTCCCTATTGCGTAACGCCGGGATTCCCAGCGTCATAGCGCCACCTCTGATCCCGCCACCTACCATTTCGGCCATCATGGTTCGAGGAAGTGGGCATTTTTACGGAACTTTACTCGCTGGCAGTCGTCAAAACAGTATTAGATCCCCTGGCTACCTTGACGGGGGAAGCGACGTTAGAGATACTTTAGCGATAGGTACTCAAGCTTTGCGATACGGTGATCTGTATCGCAACGCGACTCACGGGTCGCGTCGCTGATGGGGATGGTTTTGCGGGAGGTTTTCGTCGTGGACGCACAAAAGCGACAAAAAGTGATGCTCGCGGCAGTGGCGGTGGTGGCGCTCGGCGCGGGATCCTATTGGTTCTTGGGGCGGGACTCTGGCGGCGGCAATACCGCCAATGTGAACGAGGGGCCTGTTGTGCGGAAAGCAAAGGTCGCCAAGGAGGAGCCGACCACCAAGCGCAAGAAAGACACAAAGGCCGTAACCCGCGCAGAACCCACGACCGTGGAACGTAAGGAACGTGCGGCTCCGGAAGAAGCTTCCGTCGAGCGCAAGAAGAAGCGGGAAGAGAAGTCCAAAGAGAAGAAGAAGGTCGTAGCCCCGGCCGCGTAACGCTTCAAGCGGATGGCCGCGAACACGTAAGCTGCACGACGCCCGCTTCCAACGCGGGCGTTTTTTTGATGCTCAACAGGTAGGGTCCGCTCCGCGGACCATCCCGTGGCGGCGCAGCCGAATATCGATTGTGCCACGGCGTGGCACCGTAAAAACGAAATGGTCCGCACAGCGGACCCTACGGAACTATGATTTTCTTATGAACGAGGAGTTGCTTCGCAAGGTTGAATCCCTGAAAATTATGCTCGTTTCGCAAGCAACCGGTGGAGCATGTGACGCAGCAGAGTATAAAGACCTGCGCCTTGAATTGATTGCCCATCCAAGAATATCCCAAAATCTGCCTCGCTTTGTCCATACGTGTCGTAACCCAGACGAATTCTGGGGCTTCATCAAACCAAAATTTGCACATTACCGCGAACGCCGAGAATTCATCAGAGAGGAATTTGACCCTCTACTCTCAATGCTCGAATCAGAATCGGGGGGGTGTGCTAAACCTAGTTGCAATTCAAGGCGAGCGGCTCCATGAATGATGGTGGATTTCACAGTCCATCAAACAAGGAGCCGTCGGATGAAGAGTATCGTTCGAGTTTATCGGAGGAGCAAGAGGCGTGGACAGGAGGACACGGTTGAGACCGAGCGGACCCAAGCGGCGGAGGACGTTGCGGGCAGCTTGAACAGCCGCGTGGAGCTGATTCAGGCTTTGATTCCGCTGGGTTTGGAGGCGGTGGGCGACGTGCTGCAGCAGGAAGTCACAGCGCTCGCCGGGGCGCGTTATCAACGAAGCGGCGGCCAACCGGGGTACGCTCGTTGGGGTTCCCAGCGGGGTTCGGTGTACCTGGCGGATCACAAAGTGGGCATCGAGGTACCGCGGGTGCGTGATCGAGGCCGCGACCTGGAGGTGCCCCTGGCCACGTACCAATCGCTGCGCGAGCCTCGTCGGGCGGAGGAAGCGGCCTTGCGGAAGGTGCTCAAGGGGCTGTCCTGCCGGGAGTACGAGTCCTGCGTGGAGCCGGTGGCGGAGACGTTCGGGCTGAAGGCGTCAAGCCTGTCACGGCGGTTCAAGCGGGCCTCGGCGCGGAAACTGTTGGAGCTTACGGAGCGTGACCTGGGCGTCTACGACATTGTGGCCATCTTTCTGGACGGCAAGACGTTTGGGCAGGATGAGATGGTGATCGCCCTGGGCGTTACGCTGGAAGGCCAGAAGGTGATTCTGGGCTTCGTGCAAACGGGCACGGAGAACGAGGCGGTGTGTTCGGCGTTCCTTCGCGGCTTGGTGGAGCGCGGACTGAAAGTGGACCAGGGACTGCTGTGCATCATCGACGGCGCCAAAGGGCTGCGCAAGGCGGTGGACAAGGCGTTCGGCAACCAGGCCGCCGTGCAGCGTTGTCAATGGCACAAGCGGGAGAACGTGGTTCGCTACCTGCCGGCCGGTGAGCAGTCGACGTTCCGTCGCAAGCTCCAGGGGGCGTACGAGCAGCCCACGTACGCGAAGGCCAAGGCGGCCTTGTCGCGGGTGCGGTCGGAGTTGATCCGGCTCAACGCTTCGGCGGTGAACAGTCTCGATGAGGGGTTGGAGGAAACCTTGACGTTGCATCGCCTGGGCCTCTTCAAGGAACTGGGCCGGTCGTTCAAGACGACCAACTGCCTGGAGAACCTGAATGCGTTGGTGGCGCAGCGGACGGACAAGGTGGACTGCTGGCGAAATTCGGATCAGAAGCAGCGCTGGTTGGCCACGACACTGCTGGACATCGAGCCGCGATTGCGTCTGGTCTGCGGCTACAAGCAGATGATCCAACTACGCACGGCGTTGCAAATGAACCTGAAAGGATGTTTGGAGGCGGTCGCGTGATCGCCCGAGGCCGCTCGCAAATTCAACTAGAAATGGCATTGACCCCAGAATCGCGTTCACCGAGCGATGGTATCGTTTCGGCCGTAGTGCAGAAAGTTAGTTCTGATTATGTCAGCGACGCTTGGCATAAGGCTTTGGACAGAAGGACAACCGATCCGGAGGGCGCCATTACAGCCGCACGCACTCTATTGGAATCGGTTTGCAAACATATTCTCGATGAAATGGCCGTGCCGTATAAAGACACGGAGGACTTGCCGAAGCTTTACAGTTTGGTGACCGCCCAGATCAATCTTGCTCCCAGCCAACACGCCGAACAGGTAATCAAGCAGATCCTTGGCAGTTGTCAGAGCATTGTAGAGGGACTCGGGGCGCTAAGAAATCGTCTCAGTGATGCACACGGGAAGGGGAAAGCGGGCGTTCGGCCCGCACCCCGGCACGCCGAGTTGGCAGTAAACTTGGCGGGCACAATGGCCATGTTCTTGTTGGAAACCTGGGAGTCCCGAAAGAAGTCATAAACGCTTGCCATTATTACTTTCGTACCAATGCAAAACGGGGCGGGTTGCAGGCGCAGGTGGCCGCGCTGAAGCGCCTGCAGGCCGAGACCGCCGCCGAACTCAACGCCCTGCTTTCCTCCATCCTCGACCGCGCCTTCAAGGGGGAACTCTGATCGGGACGAGACGGGTGACGGGTGGCATGACCCGCGCTCGCCTGGCGAAGTCTTCGCCGCCACCCGAGCTAATCGGTCGGGCGAGTGCATTCCACCGCGCGCCCGTGAAGTTATAGGGGTATGGAAGAATGCCGCGCCCTTTCTACGCGCCTGCGGGAAGGAATTGTGGGCGCGTGCGAAAAAGCGCTAATACCAAACAAAGCCAGTTACAATCGACGTAACGCCGTGTTGAATAAGGAATTATGACGAAATGCCTTTGGGAAAACAAAGCCAGTTACATGCCAAACGAAGCCAGTTACATGCTGTTTGCTGCATGACCGACCCGTGCGGAAAGGTCGCTTGCCGTCCGCCGGACACGTTGTCACTCTCTCTTCCACGCTTTATGATCGCGGGCCGCTGGTGCCTACCGCAGAAAAAGGATGGCAGTCCCTATGACCGATCGAACGCTGGATATCGTTTTCACCGCCCCGCACCCCGACGACGTCGAGATCGGTACGGGCGGCACGGTGGCCAAGCTAGTCAAGCTCGGCTACCGCGTGGGCATCGTGCACATGACCAACGGCGAGCCGACTCCGCGAGGCACCCCGGAAATCCGGGCCAAAGAGATGCGGGCGGCCGCTGACATTCTTGGCGTGAAGGTGTTGGAGATGCTGGGGCTTTCCAATCGCGTGCTCATGGACGGACCGGAAGCCCGTTATGCCTTGGCGACGGTCCTGCGACGCTACCGTCCTCCAATCCTGGTGGGCATGGCCGGGAGGACGCCGTCCGCCTCGCCCGACCACTACCAGGGCCAGCTTATCACTGAAGCGTCTCGTTTTTATGCGCAGCTTACCAAATGGGATGATCGATTCGGCGACACGGAGCCCTACCGCGTCGATCACCTGATTTACCGCCCGACGCGTATCGCGCCCGAAATCACCTATTGGCATTGTCAGTTTGTGGTCGATATCAGCGACACCATCGAGCAGAAGATCGAGGCCGTTCGCTGCTACCGGTCTCAATTTGACGACGAGCGCTTCGCCTACCTGGAGCACTACATGCGCAGCGGAGCGGGCGTCGAAGGTAGCTCGATCGGGGTTCGATACGGCGAGATGTTCGCTTTGCCGCGTCCGCTGGGGGTCAACGATATGGTCTCCTTGTTCGGTGAGTGGAAGGTTCCGCCGCCGTTCAAGAAACCGCCCCCCTAGGGTCCAATGAGTTTGGGGAGGGTCCGCTTGGACTTATTCGTGGATGATAAGAAGGTCGACGACGATCGCGTGGTCGGCAGCACGCTCGCGGAGGCGCTTCGCGACGTTCAGGTCCATTGTTGTCCGCCTCCTCGGATTCTGGTGGGTTTCCGGTGCGATGGGGCGGAAGTCGCCGCCGCGGCGATGGCATCCACGTTGAGCCGACCGGCCGGTTCATTCGAACTGTTAGAAGTGTTCACCAGCACGCGCGAAGAACTGGTCGCCGACGCCATGAACCAGGCGTCGGCGTCGTTGGAGGAAGCCGAGGGTGTCACGCAAAACGTCGCGGAGTTGTTGATGGAGGGTAAGTCCGCTGACGGAATCGCGAGGCTCGGCGAATGTCTGCGCGATTGGCAACAGATTCACGATGCCGTTGTAAAGTCTCTGGGGTTGTTGCGCCTAGACCCTGCACAAGTAATGGTTCGGGATGAACCAATGCTAGCGGCGCTTGAGAAACCCAAAGACGTCTTATTGCAGATCAAGAGGGCTTTGCAGGCCCAGGATCATGTGCTCCTGGCCGACATCCTGCAGTTTGAGTTCGCCGAGGTGACGGACCTATGGCACACCTTGATTGCACGCATCCGGCAGGAGGCCGACGACCTGCGGGCCGCTTCGGGCGGTGTTATTTGAACCGCCCGCGGAAGTGTTCGGCCGGGTATTTCACCGCGTTTTTTCGCATTTTTTCCTCTAACGCGGAGGAGACGTCGATTCCCATTTTGTTCGCGAACGACAAAAGATAGGCTGCGATGTCGGCGAGCTCTTCACGAATCGCTGCCATGCTCGTCGGATCCTCACGCACGGAATCGAGTTGGTCGCTGCGCAGCCATTGAAAATGCTCCATCAGCTCAGCGGCTTCGATGGCGATCGACGCGGAGAGATTTTTCGCGTCGTGGAACGGCTGCCAATCTCGTTCGGACACGAAGTCATCGACGAGTTTGATCAACTCGGCTACGGTCGTTGTCGAATCATGCACGGGGTATGAAGACCGCGATTAAAGGAACAACGGCTGATCGAAGCGGAGTCCCGCACCGACCAAAGGCGTCTGGCCTTGCGGGATCGGTTCGGTGCGGACGACGGTGGCGAAATGGCCTTCGCCCGGGTCGTCGGTCAGGACGATCTCGCAGCGTTGCCCGACGCGAAAGCCGGCGGATAGTGGAACCTCCACGTAGAGTCCGTTTTCGTTGATGTCGTTGGTGGTGCAGCGGAACGCCTCTTCCGCGCCAACGCCGATCACCTTCGCGGTTACTCGTTTGCGAATACGCGGGGCCGCACGGCGCTCGTCCATGCCCGGCGGCTGATTCACCAAACTTCGTGAGGCTGATTCGCTGTCGAGCAACTTGTCGATGTACTGGGCTGGCATGGTGGTAGGCATGTGTGTACCTCGCTACAACTTCGCCCCGCTGGCGCTTGATGTGCAAGCGGAACTTCGTTGTCTGTGCGCCGTGCCGTGATCCTCGCGGCGTGCGCGCCGCGGACTCACGATCCAAGTCCAGAGTATATCGTCCGGTAACGGGCCGTCAATAAGCCGTCGGTCGGGTTTTGTATAATCTTTAGGCAAAATATCCCAACGTAGGAGGTTCGACACCCAGCTCCGTCTTTGCGATTGCTGGTTTAATCCATCCATACACGATTCAAACAGGCGCGGAGTTTGGCTTGGCCTCACGACCGAATGCATAAACGACCAACAACAACACCACACTCCCGCCGGCCAAGCCGAAATACCACGGTTGCTTGTAGACGCTGCAAAGCACTTCGCCGAAGCCCATTGCTACAACCGCTGTCACGATCCCGTAAGGTATTTGCGTCCAAAAATGTTCCATGACGGTGCAATCGGCCCCGATCGATGACAGCACTGTCGTGCTGCTGATCGGTGAGCAATGGTCGCCGAAGATCGCGCCGCCGAGCACGCTTCCCACGGAGGAAAGGAAGAGGGTCAGTGCCGAGGCAGGCTCGAGACTGCCCGCAAGGCTCGCGGCCAGTGGAATGGTCATGGGACATAGGATGCCCATGGTGCCCCACGACGTTCCGGTCATGAACGAGACGGAAGCCGCAACGATAAAGATAGCCAACGGCAACCACTCGGGCGGGAAGTGCAAGGCCTGCATTTCGGCGGTCATGATTTGTCCGAGCATCAAATCCTGCTCTGCCTGGGAAAGCCCCCAGGCGAGGACGAGAATCGTCAGGGCCGGAACAGTGTGCCCCATGCTGGATAAGCCGGCTTCCATTGCACTCTTCAATGTGCATGTGCGTGCGAAGAGAGTCAGCGCCACAGCCACGATTGCGGCCAACAGCGAGCCGTAGAGAATGGAAATGTAGGAATCAGCGTTTCCGACTATGGCCGCTCCCTTCTCCCACCAGGAGAGGTTTGGCAGTGCGAGGGCGTCCTGCCCGGCCGGCGCGGCCAAGCCGGTTGCAAATAGTACAACGATCGTCACCAGCACCAACACAAAAACGGGAAAGAACCCGAGCCACCATGTGGGTCTGGCCTCATCGGCTGCCACGTCCGAACCGTTGTCAACCGGAAGATCGGGACCTAACCGACTTAGAGCCCGGCTCTCGGATCTTCGCATCGGCCCGAAATCGCGACCGCTTAGCGCGATCAAAAACACAAAGACCAATGTGAAGATCGGATAGAAGCGGTAGGGCAAACTATAGATAAACGCCTGCATGGGTTGCATGAAGTTGCCGTCGGCGTTCAAGAGAAACGCCGGTGCGCCGGCTTTGGCAATCGGGTCGAGCCCGGTCTGGATGTAACCCAAGACCGCTCCGATCCAGGTTCCGATCAAGGCCAGCGAGGCGTCCGGCGATGCGGTCGCGTCGATGATGTAGGCGAGCTTTGCACGAGAAAGCTTCAAGCGGTCGAATACTTGCCGCATGGTCGGACCGAGGATCATGCAGTTGGCATAATCATCGAAGAATACCGCCAGACCGGCGAGCCAGGCCGTCAAAGCGCCGCGCCGGGCGGACTGAGATTCGCCCGCGACGATTTTGACCATCCCCGCCGTCCCGCCATTGCGTCCGATGACCCCGACGGTGAACGCGACCAGGAAAGTGAAGACCAAAACCTTGATTCGGTAGAAGTTCTGGCTGGGGGCCTCATGAAGTTGGCCGATGATGTAGTTCTCGGTGAGGAGGCGAACGCCGGCGATTAGGAAGTTTGAGTCATGGAACGGCACACTGACGGGTAGGCATGGCACGTACATGAACGCGCCGATGATGACCCCTACGAACAGCGCGGCCACGACTTCCCGTGTGAAGATCGCCAGCAGGATCGCAATTACTGCGGGGGCAAGCACCCAGAGGCCGTACGATCGGGGGTCTTTGACGGCAGTGGCCGCGGGCGCGCCGGCCGGGGCGGACGGCTGTGAGGTCGCTTGTGGATCGGCGGAAGGCGGTTGACCCTGAGCGGGAGTTGGCCAGTACACCCAAATAGCAAGAAACAGGATCCCTAGGATTCCAATCCAAAGGGCCCCCCGCGAACGAACTGCCCGAATTCGCGTCATTGCACTATCCATGCCCAATGGTTCATTCATGACTTGAGTCTTCTCCGGTCCGTGCCCGCGCCCTCCGCGAAATCGGGTGGCCACGAAAGGGTAAGCCGCGGCCGGGCAACTTCCAACGGCTGCTCATTTCGGACGATCGGCACCCGTTTCCAGGCGTATATTCGATGGAGGCGTCAAGTATTGGCACCGGGGTACCGCCCTAACCACCGCGAAGGGATTTCGTTTGTCAATTCTTGTCGTCATTCGCACAAAATGCTCATCTAGACATGAATATACGGTCTTTACAGACGAATGAGATTACAATGGCGTCAAGCGTCGCGCCACGCGTTTATGTCTGCGCGGTGCTGGGGTGAAAGGATAGCGTCGTGACCAGCATGGCCATACTACCTACCGCGACGGAGCCCGACCGTTTGCGCGAACCGCTAGGTGTTCGTCACGCCCTGCTTGTCTTCACCGCGCCGCGCTCCCTGTTCGAACGCGTGGAGGATACTGGGGCGTATGGATGGGCGTTGGTGACGCTGCTGGGATTGGTGATGTTGCTGGGCTACGCCGAAGTTCAGACCGGGTTGATCGATCGCGTGGTGGATGAGAAAACAGAGAAGCAACTCGCGAAGCTCGAAGAAACACAATTGAACCTGGTGGATCGGATCGAACTGAAGGACCGCATGGAGTCGATCCGCAAAGCGGCGGTGTTTGAGAAGACCATGACGCGGATCGGGGTTGTGGCGCTCAAGCCGATGTACCTACTGGCGTCGTTCATGCTGATCGCGTCGGCATTGTATGCGATGGCGGCGCTGACCGGCCGTAAGCCGGAGTATCACACCCTGATGTCGATTTGTGTTTATGCCGGATTCATTGAGCTGGCGGCGTTCGTGCTACAACTAGTGCTGATGTTGTATTTCAAGACAACGGATGTCGACACATCGCTGCGGGCGCTTGGCCCGATCGGAAAGCTCAACCCGCTCGCGGCGATCGATCCGTTGCGGATTTGGTTTTGGATACTGGTGGGGATGGGGCTGACGGTCACGCAGCAACTTAGCCGTCGGATGGCGATCACGACTTGCTCGGTGATGTGCCTTTTGGCAATTGGCGCGCGTGTCGGTCTTGAATTCGTATGAATCGGATTCGGTCCGGGCGGCCGGAATTGAGCGGGTAAGATGACAGGGAGAACATCGATGGTCAAAGGACTCTTGACGCTGCTGGTGCTTGCGGCGATCAGCGCGGGCGTCTTCGCCTTGGGCAGTCTCCGCGGGAAGTCGGACAGCAAGGCAATTTTAAACGTGGCTGAAGAAGTGGCCCTTACGGTCAGTGTGGCCAAGCCCGCGAAGGAGGAGATTATCCGTCTCGTCCAGGCGCCGGGGGACGTGGAGGCCGTTCTGGAAGTTGAAATCAGTTCCGAAATCGTCGCCAAGATTGAGGAAATGCCCGTCGAAGAAGGGGACTTGGTGAAGAAGGGCGACCTGCTTTGCCGGTTGGATGACAACAACCTGCTGGCCGAGGTAGAGTCCGGGCAGGCGCGCATTGCTCAGCTCCGTGCGGCGATCGTGCAGGCCGACGCGGACCTGGAAAAAGCGGAGCGCGATCTCGTCCGCCAGGTGACCCTTTCCGAAACCGACTCCACGTCGGACCTGGAGCTTCGCGACTACAAGACTCTCCGCGACAAGATGAAGGCGGTCCGGGAGATGCGGCAGCAAGAACTCGTGCAGGCGGAGGCGGGCCTCAAGCGCATTCAAGAGGACCTTCAACGAACGGTCATCAGCTCTCCGATTGATGGGATTATTTCCAGACTCGTCGCCGAGCTCGGCGAAGTGGTCATCACCGGGACGATGAACAACCCCGGCACGGTCATCATGACCATCAGCGACCTATCCAAGATGCAGGTGCGGGCGCGGGTGGATGAAGTGGACATTCCCCTCGTGCAGCCGGGCCAGAAAGCGCGGGTCTATTTGCAGTCCGATCAGGACAAGCCCGTGCCCGCGAAGATCATCCGCGTGGCATCGAAGGGCATCAAGCCGATCAACCGCGATGTGGTTACCTTCGAGGCCATCATGGAGATCCTCTCCAATGAGGCGCGGATCAAACCGGGAATGACAGCCAACGTCGAAATTGAAGTGGACAAGCGCGACGACGCGATCACCATCCCCGTGGAAGCGATCGTGCATCGCATGAGGAAGGACCTCCCGGACGCCGCCGTGGCGGAGTTCGACCGCTTGCAGGCGGGAGTCGATCTATCGGACCGTGTGCGTCAGGCCCAATACATCAAGGTCGTCTATGTGATGGAAGGCGACGTCGCCAAGGTGCGCGTCGTTGATCCGGGGATCGCAGACTCGCGGCGGGTTGAGCTGCGTACGGGCGTGGGACTTGAGGACACGGTCATCACGGGACCTTATCGCAGTCTTGACCAACTCAAGGACGGCAAGAAGATCGCCCTCTCGGACAAGGACAAGAAGAAACCGGAAAGTTCGGCGAAAACGGAAGAGGATTCCAAGACGGCGACCCAAGACGAGAAGGGAAACGAGGAAAAGAAGGACGCCAAGGACGAACCGCAGACGAGCACGGCGAGTGCCAATCCGTGAGCAACAACGGCCGGCCGCTCATTGAACTGGGCGACATCGAGAAAATCTATCGCGTCGGCACGGAATTGGTCCGCGCGCTGCGCGGCGTGAGCCTGGTCATTGCGGAGAACGAGTACGTCGCCATCATGGGGCCCAGCGGTTCGGGCAAGAGCACGTTGATGAACATCGTGGGCTGCCTCGATATTCCCACGGGCGGCACCTATTCCCTGCGAGGGCAGGACGTATCGCGGCTTTCGCAGTCGAGGCTGGCGAGAATCCGCGGCCGGCAGATCGGGTTCGTTTTCCAAACGTTTGAATTGCTGCCGCGCACGACGGCCTTGAAGAACGTGCAGTTGCCCCTGATGTACACGCAAGTGCCGCACAAGAAGCAACGGGCGGTCGCGGCGCTCACCCGCGTCGGCCTGCTGGATCGGGCGGCGCACCGTCCGAATCAACTTTCCGGCGGACAAAAACAACGCGTCGCCATCGCCCGGGCGCTCGCCCAGGAGCCGGACATTATTCTGGCCGACGAGCCGACCGGCAACCTTGACAGCCAAACAGGCGAGGAGATCATGACCATCTTCGATTCGCTCCACGCCGACGGGCAAACGATCATCGTCGTGACCCACGAAGAGGACATCGCCGCGCGTTGCGGGAGGGTGATCCGCCTGAAAGACGGTCTGATCTCTTCGGACGTGAGGACTGAGAAAGTTGCGGTGCCGCGGGCGTCGTTCGCGGCGGCAAGCCCGGTTCTGGTATGATCCGACGCCTGCTTGGCATTCCTGGACGGCTTTGGACCGGCCTCATGGGCGGGTTTGCCAGAAGTTGGCAAAACGTTTCCACCGCCCTGGTACAAATCTGGGCCAACAAAGGCCGGTCCATCCTTACGACGTTGGGCATCATTATCGCCGTCACCTCAACCATCACCGTAGTCGCATTCGTCAAAGGGTTCGGCGATACGATGACCAAGATGGTGCGCGGGTACGGGACGAAGTTCATGGTCGTGCGTCCCTTCCGACCGGGAGAGGACCGGCGGATGGGGATGGGCTCCGTGAGCTTGGACCTTCCGGACATCGAGGCCGTGCGAACCGAGTCGCCGCACATCCAGCGGCTTACACCGTTCGTCTACAGCGAGCAGATGGAAATCGTCTACGGCCTGGAGAAGGCGACGGACGTTCCCACGCGCGGCGTCACCGAAGATTACCAGGTCATTCGCAACTATTTCGTCGACGCCGGGCGGTTTTTCGGCCCGATGGAAGTGCAGACATCGGCGCAGGTGATCGTCCTTGGACGATCGGTGTTAAAGCAACTAGGGTGCGACGAGTCCATCATTGGACAATTCGTACACGTCAATGGTCATCGCTTTCAGGCCGTCGGCGTGCTGGAAGCCAAGGGAAATATGTTCGGAGAGGACCAGGACAAGACGGTCATGATTCCCTATACCGCGGCGTTGGACCTTCTTCCCGATCGCCGGCGATGGGTGTTTTTCCTCGCCGAGGCCACCAGTGAGGCCGAACTCGATGACGCCGAGGGGGAAATCCGTCGAGTCCTCCGGCGTCGCCACGGGCTTCAACCGGGACAACCGGATGACTTCGAAATCGATCGCCAGGATCAGAATGTTCGCGAGTTCGAGAAGATACGGAATATCGCATCGGCGTCCCTGGCGGGGATTGTGAGTATCTCCCTGCTGGTGGGCGGTATTGGAATCATGAACGTCATGCTCGTGTCCGTCACGGAGCGAACACGGGAAATCGGCTTGCGGAAGAGCATCGGAGGCCGGCGGCGGGATATTCTTTTGCAGTTCCTTACGGAAGCCGTCGTCCTATGCACGATCGGCGGACTGATCGGGGTGATCCTGGGGTACATCCTCACGTTCATCGCAGGCTTGCACCCGCAGATGGTCGATATCGACGTTCCTTTATGGTCCGTGGCGCTGGCCCTGGGCTTCTCCGCCGGAGCGGGAGTGGTGTTTGGGATCATCCCGGCCTGTAAAGCGGCGATTCTGCATCCCATTGAAGCGTTGAGGCATGAATAGGGGAAACGCAGAAACGCTAAAAAGTCGAATCGTCAAAAAGCAACATGAGTAGTCAAGGTTCAAGCACAGTCCTCGCCTCTTCGCTGAAAACTCCCACGCGCGGAGCTTTTTCCGTTATTGCATCCGTAGTTACAGCACCGCTGCTGGTCGGGGCGTGGATCGGCGGGCGAATCGGGCGGCAGTGGCAGAACATCCTTACGGCGCTCATTCAGATTTGGGCGAACAAAGCCCGATCGGTGCTGACAACCCTGGGCATCATTATCGCTGTGACCTCCACGATCACGGTAGTGTCCCTCGTCCAGGGTTTCGGGGACTACATGACCAACATGCTCCGCGGGTTCGGCACCAATATCATGTTCGTCGTCCCGTGGGTGCCGTCTGGAATGCAGGGGCGAATGCTTGGGCGTGTTCTGATGGACGTGGACGACGTGCGCGCCGTCGGGGCGGAATGCGACAAAGTGCGGCGCATTTCTCCGATGGTCTTCAGCCCCGTGACGGTCGAATATGGGCGGAACAGGGCGGAGAACATCGAATTCCAGGGCGTTACGGAGCAATTTCAGACGATCCGAAACTTCTTTGTCGAGAAAGGTCGCTTCTTCGGACCGATCGACGTGGACCACGGCACGTACGTTTGCGTGCTGGGCCGTGAGGTGCTCAAACTCCTGGAGGCCGACGACAGCATTGTCGGCGACTACATCTACATCAATCAGCTTCGCGTCCATGTGCTGGGCATCCTTGAATCGAAGGGCAATTTCCTGGATGAGAACCAGGACAAGATCGTACTCATGCCTTTCACTGCCGTCCTCAAAATGAACCCCTTCATGGCCCGATTCATGCCCTTCATTGTCGAAGCGACGCGGGAAGAAGACACCGAAGAGGCGTCCTTGCAAATTAGTCGAGTGTTACGCACACGCCATGATCTCCAGCCGGGCGAGCCCAATGACTTTCGCGTCTTCCGGCAGGACGAGATGCTGCGGGATTTCGAGCGCGTTAAAATGATCGCTACCAGCATTTTGGCCGGCATTGTGGGCATTTCACTCATCGTAGGCGGCATCGGCATCATGAACGTCATGCTTGTGTCCGTAACCGAGCGGACCCGCGAGATCGGTCTGCGAAAGAGCGTCGGGGGCCGACGGCGGGATATCCTTTTTCAGTTTCTGACGGAGGCCATGGTGCTTGCGACGGCGGGTGGGGCGATCGGCATTGCCCTCGGCTATACCATCTGTTATCTCGCTTCGTTACACCCTTCGATGGTCAAGGTTTCTGTGCCGGTTTGGGTAGTGATGCTGGCGCTGGGGTTTTCCGCGGGCGTGGGCATCCTGTTCGGGATTATACCGGCCTTCAAAGCCGCCATCCTCCACCCCATCGACGCACTACGGCATGAGTGATGAATTCCAGTTATCCTTGCCGACCATTGACGCACATACAACTTGAGCCAATGGTCACATCAGCGCGAGACCACGCCTTTCGGTAACGGCGTTCAACCTGATCAGCCTCGACGGCTGCACCGCGGGCACGAAGGCACTTGGAAAGCCCATACAGCGACCAGCCGTTCTCCGGCCAGTTCCTGAGATCTTCACGATAGACCTTTTCGGCTTCCTCGAATTGCCTGTGATCGACGAGAAATGCTCCCAAGGTATGCCGGACGGGCTGAATCCACTCCGGAGGCTCCATGTAGCGCAAATCGTCCTCGACTTTAATGGCCTCGCGAAGTGAGGCGACGGCCACATCGACATCGCCTTTGCGATAGGCAATTTCGCCGTCAAGAACATGTCCGGCGATTTGCAGAATCCTCTCCGCGGGATTGATGGCCATCATGGCGTCTTTGGGGACGGCCGCCCTCGCACGCTCGAACTCCGCCCGCTCCCTTTCGGCCTCGGTAACTTGCCCCTTGGCGGCGAATGCGACGCCGCGCGTGAATCGCCAAAGGGCGGTAGTAATCGGGAAGTAGGAGGGTGGGGCCGGTTCGCGCAGAATCTCGTCCCATTGCCCGAAGCGCATCAAGACTTCATAGGGGGCGGCCATGAGGCCGTCTACCAGTGCCGCGTTGGTCCTGGCGTACTCTACCGGCACTCCTGCAATCATCTCCCTGGCCGAATGCAATGCTGTGCCGCTGCGACCTTCCATCATCGACGCGAAAGTGAGCATATGGTGGTTATGAGCCATGTAAAAACGATAGAAATCCTGCTTCGGCGAAATCTTCCGATACGCGGCATCCGCCTGAATCGCCCACTCGTTGGACTGCGACGCCTTCGCCCATTGTCCGGTGAGCACGTCGATGTGCGTGGGCATGTGCACGAGGTGACCCGACGTTGGCACCAAACGGCGCAACCGGTCGGCCGTTGCCAGCGCCTGGGCCGGATTCGGCGACGCCTCCGTCGCGTGGATGTGCAGATGCAGCCCGCCGGGATGGTCGGGCTGAAGCCGAAGAACTTGCTCGATGGTGGTGACAATCTCCAACGTACCGGGCTGCGGCTGCCCATCCTTGGTCCAAAGATCCCAGGGGCGCAAATCCATCATGGATTCGGCGAATAGAGTGCCCACATCAGGGTCGGTCGGATATTTCTTCCATACTTCGCGCATGGCCGCGGCGTAGGCCTCGTCAAGGGCTTTTCGATCAGACGGCGGTGGGTCGGCATAGCGCTTGGTCAACGCCTCGATCAACGCTCGCTCGACCGGCGTCGCGTTTCCCTCCTGCGCAACGGCTTTTTGCAAAGCATCCCACGCGGCCTTGGATCGTTCCGCCGGCATCGCGGGATTGTTGATGTGCGGGCCGTTGCACAGGGCGATCCCCCACCAGGCCATTGCGAAATCGGGGTCAAACGCCGCAGCCTGCTGATAGGCCCGAATGGCCTCGTCATGATTGAATGCGAATGTCCAAATCAGTCCCTGATCGAAGTATTTCTGGGCCATCGCAGATGAGGTTGTCGCCGCACGGTGATGATGCCCAAGCCCATCGAACAAGGGCACAGTTGCCCCGATCGGAATGGTAGCCCTTCCCGTAGCGCGGCATCCCGCCGCGACCAATACGACGAATAGCAGACCTCGAATCAAACGTGCGCGCATTGCATTACCTCCAAAAACCTTTTCCAATCGTTGTAGGGAAAGAGCCTAGTGAGGAGTAATCTCGCGGTCAACAGCCGCTCGGCAGGTTACGTTGGGATACCCAGGTCGGCTTTGGTGAACAGTGCCTCGAATGCAAAGCCGGCGGCTTGGATGTTCTCCCTCGCTCCTTCCTGCCGATCAATGACGGCTACGATGCGTTCGACTTTCGCGCCCACTGACATGATGAACTTGGCCGCTTCGAGCACTTGACCGCCGGTGGTGGCAATATCCTCCACCAGCAACACGGAGTCTCCGTCGGTCAGCTTGCCTTCGTATGGTTTGGACGTTCCATAATCCTTCTTCGCATTGCGGATGATGACGAAGGGCTTGCCGGACGCCATGGACGCCGCCGTGGCGAGAGCGACTCCGCCCAATTCCGCCCCGGCGATCAGAGTCGTCGTCGGTTTGACATACGTCGCGAACATTTCTCCCAGAGCCATGAGAATGTCCGGTTGAGTCTCGAAAAGGTATTTATCGAGGTAGTACTTGCTCTTGCGTCCCGAACGAAGGGTGAAGTCCCCTTCCAGGTACGCAGCTTCTCGAATGCGTTGAGCGAGTTCGGCGCGAGTCATGGAATATCCGATCATTCTATTATACTGACAAATTGATCGCCTGGGCTAGCGATGTACGGTACCGGCGGCGGACCGGATTCACATATTCTTGGACAAACTCATCGACCTGTTGCGGTGCGCGACCGACGAACTGCTTGGGATTCGTAACTGTCCGTAACTTGACTTTCGCAAAGGCCGGGTCGACGGCGAGCCGTTCCAATAAATCGTTTTCCCTTCCTTCAAGCTTTACCCGTCGGGCCGCGGCTTGGGAGTGGCGGCGGATGCGCTCGTGTAAGTCCTGCCGATCGCCGCCCTCGGCGACGCCGGCCATTAGAATGTCTTCCGTGGCCATGAACGGCAATTCAGCCCGCAGTCGAGCTTCGATCGCTTTCGGGTAAACGACCAATCCACGAGCAACATGGGCAACGACGCGAAGCATTCCGTCGGTGGCGAGAAAAGCCTCGGGCACGACGACGCGCTTGTTCGAGGAGTCGTCGAGCGTACGCTCGAACCACTGCTCCGCCGCGGTTTGTAGCGGCGACTGCACCAAGGTGATCACCAGCCGTGCCAGCCCCGTCGTCCGTTCGCAAAGCATAGGATTGCGTTTATAGGCCATAGCGCTGGATCCGACTTGGTCCTTCTCGAACGGCTCTTCCATCTCCTTGAGATTGGCGAGCAGGCGCACGTCGTTAGCGAACTTGTGGACGCTCGCCGCGATGCCGCCCAGCGCGCACACGACTTGAGCATCGACCTTTCGTGAATAGGTCTGTCCGGTGATCGGCTCGACCTCCTCGAAACCCATCTGCCTGGCCACATCCTCCTCCAAGCGCAGAACTCTCCGATGGTTGTTGTCGCAAAGGGCGAGGAAGCTCGCTTGGGTACCGGTAGTCCCTTTGACCCCGCGGAAGCGAAGCTCGCCCAGGCGATGCTCCACCTCGTCCAAATCACGGACAAAATCGTAGCACCACAAGGCGGCGCGCTTACCGACGGTAGTCACTTGGGCGGGCTGAAAGTGCGTCAGACCCAGCGTGGGCAGGTTGCGGTATTTTTTCGCGAACCGACCTAGGGCGTCGATGACGATGGCGAGCCACGCGGCCACGGAGCGCAAGGCGTCGCGCATCAGGATGAGATCGGCGTTGTCCACGATATAGGCACTGGTCGCGCCCAGGTGGAGGATGCCCCGTGCGTCGGGGGCGAGGTCGCCCCAGGCGTGGAGATGGGCCATCACGTCGTGGCGGAGTCGTTTCTCATATCGGGCGGCTGCGGGGAAATCGATCCGCTCGATGGTCCGTTCGAGCTGCTTGATCTGGCGCGCGGTGACGCGGATTCCGGCCCGATGTTCAGCTTTGGCGAGGGCCAACCACAACCGCCGCCAGGTGCGAATCCGCGTTCGCTCGGCGAATAACTCGCTCATCTCCGGCGAAGCGTATCGCGAGACGAGCGGCGATTCGTATACGTCAAAGTTGGGCATTCCGTTTTCCGGCAATTCGTAGAACATCGAGGCTGACCGCGAACCTCGAAGATGGTATTCTACCAACATTGTGGTATGAGGCTACTGTTTGGGCCCCGGACAATCCGATGTAGATCGGCTCGGGATCAGACGATGGAAACGGATATGATGCCCTGCGGAATGCAAACATTGCGGTTCGTCGTTGCGGCAGGGTTGTCGATGGCCTCGTGCGTCCCGCTGCGCGATCCTGAAGTCGTAGGTCCCGACGACGGGTCCGACCTGACGGTCGCCGCCTCGACCCAAACCCCGGAAGTGGTTGAGGGGGCGGCCGTTTCGTTTGCTGCGAACGCCGGTGGTGGAACTCCGCCGTATTTGTTTCGGTGGGATCAAAACGCCGGTCCCGTCGAGCTTGAGATTGCAAACGCGACCCACTCGGCATGGGCAGCGGGACCGCTCTCGGAGCCTGGAAGGTACGTCTTTCGCGTGGTGGTGACAGACAGCGAGGACGCTCACGCAACCGAATACGTGACTGTTCAATCCCAATCAGCCGTGACGGCTACCGCGCCCAAGCTCGCCGTCGTAGGCCAACCCGAATTGCTAGCCGCGACCCTTGGAACTCAGTCGGCAGACGCGACCCTTTTGTGGGAAGTGACCTTCGGACAGGCGTCGATCATTAGCCCGACGTCCTCCAACCCCATCTTGACGACGGAAGCCGCTGGTACGGTTCGGCTGCGGCTCACCGTGACGATCCCCTCACCGCAGGGTGTTCCTGCGGTTGCGGAGCGAGATTTCGAGATCGCGTCGGTGGTCGATTTGACACCACGAGTATTGATCGAAACGAATTTCGGAGACATCACCATCGAACTGGACGGCGAGGCCGCTCCGCTGCATGTGGCCAACTATCTGCTCTACGTAGACGACGGTTTCTATGCCGATCTGCTTATCCATCGTAGTGCCTGTTCAACCGACGCCGAAAGTGGTGAATGTGAACCGTTTGTATTGCAGGGAGGCGGCTATGAACGGGTGGACGGCGAATTGGAGGCTGTCGCCGGCACGCGCGATCCCGTGGCCTCGGAGGCGGACAACGGTTTGAGCAACGGCGCTTTGTATTCCGTAGCGCTGGCCCTGAACAGCGGCGACCCAAATTCGGGTACAACCCAGTTTTTCATTAACCTGAACGAGCAGAATACTTTCCTTGACGACCAGGAGTTCACGGTGTTCGGGCAAGTGGTCGAGGGAACTAATGTCGTCGATGACATTGCGGCGTTGGAGACTGTCGCCAGCCCCATTATTCCCGGCGAAGTGTCTTTACCGGCCCAGGACGTTATCATGGAGCATGTCACGAGAGTGTCGATTGTCGAATGAAAGGTAGAGCGAACGCATAATGCTATACGAAGATTCCGCTGAATCGTTTCAGGACCTTTCGGCCCGGATCGTCGCGATCCGGGACTCTCTTTGACTTCCCCAAAAAACTTGAAGCATTAGCCGCCGTCGAAGGCGAGATGGCCTCGCCGAACTTCTGGGACAACCCCGAAGCGGCGCGGCAAACCGTCGCCAAGCTCAAATCCATCCGGGCGATCGTCGAGCCGATGCGGAAGATCATCGCCCAGTCGGCTGATCTCGAAGCCATGACCCAGCTTCTCGCCGAAACGGAGGATGCTCATGTCCGCGAGGAACTCGATGAAGGGTTAGTGAGGCTGGCTCAGGAAGTTGCTCGCGTTGAATTATTGACCATGCTCTCCGGCCCCAACGACCTGCGCAACTGCTATTTCAACATCCAGGCCGGCACGGGGGGGGCCGACGCCTGCGACTGGGCCCAAATGCTCCTGCGGCTGTATTTGCGGTACTTCGAGCGCCGCGAGTTTGAGGTCGAAGAGCTCTCCATGCGTGACGGCGAAGAGGCCGGCATCCAGTCGTGCAGCTTGCTGGTGAAGGGCCCGTACGCCTTCGGCTACCTTTCGTGCGAGCTCGGCGTGCATCGCTTGGTGCGGATTTCGCCGTTCAGCGCCCAGGGGAAGCGGGAGACCAGCTTCGCCTCCGTCGATGTACAGCCGGAGATCGAAGACATCGAGATCGAAGTCGACTGGGATAAGGACATTCGGGAGGATACCTACCGCGCGGGCGGCAAGGGCGGCCAGCACGTCAACAAGACGTCCTCGGCGGTACGCCTCACGCATCTCGCGACCGGGCTTGTCGCCCAGTGTCAAAGTGAGCGGTCGCAGCACAAAAACCGGGCGACGGCACGAAAGATGCTCGGGGCCAGGCTTTACCAGATGGAACAGGCCAAGCGCGACACCGAACTGTCCAAGATCTACAGCGAGAAAGGCCAGATCGGATGGGGCAACGCCATCCGCAGTTACTTCCTCTACCCCGAACAGCGAGTCAAAGACGCCCGCACCGGCTATCTCACATCAGATACCCAGGGCGTCCTCGACGGCGATATCCAGCCGTTCATCGATGCGATGCTGCGGCAGCGTGCCGCGGCGAGGCACCAATAAAGTCACTTCGTCGGACGATCTGCAGAACTACTTCAAGTCGTTTTTGCGATTGGGCAGAGGACTTGTCCTTGTGGTTCATCTTTATCCACGTGACCGACGCAACTGCCCAGACTGACCTTCGTCTGGACCATTATTCGCCGCATCTGGTTTGGGGATCGGCGCCGCGCCCGGAAGCGCGTCCGTCCCGATGACCTCGGAGACGTCGTGGGGCGAGAGGTTGGCGGCTTGTTCATTCTCCCGTTTGATGGCGTCATACACTTCCTTGCGATGGACTTGAATATGGCGGGGAGCGTTGATGCCGAGCCGCACTTTATCGCCCCGGATGTCGACGATGGTGATTTCCACATCATCGCCGATCATGATCGTCTCATCGCGCTGTCTGGATAGCACCAACATACTCGGCTCCTTCCTTGCTATGCCGATGCGTCATGTTCCATCTCCGCGCACGGCCTCGGTTCGCGACCATTCCTTGCAACTCCCCGTGGGTACGTCAGCACCAACGCCCGTAGGACTTGGTGCGAGCGTCTATCGCGCACAGCCCGGCATGGCGTCTGCGCCTATTATCGACCGAAACGGCGTCGAGTTCGCCGATCCGGCTGGACAATTGTCCTGGAATTTGTCATTCCATGGTAGTCCCAATTGGGTCGCCGAGGCTAATACGACGCTACGCGGTCTTTCCCATGACCTGCCGTACGGGTATCCGCATGAGCGGCTGCCTGGTGGCGTATCGCTTGTCGCTGAGCACCAACTGTCGCGCCTTGCGGTTCGCGACGTTGACCACCAAGGGCCCCTGGAAGTTGCCGGTGAGCAGGTCGCCGACCTTGTTTACGATCACGAACACCTGTCCGTCCAGCGGATCAGTGATTCCGATGCATTCCAAATCGTCTACCTTTAACGGGACATGATAGTCCGACACGAACAAGCGCGGGTCGCACACCACGAACGCCAGGTCGCGCGTGTCCACCGACTGCAACCAGTGGAAGCCGCTCCCTACTCCTGTCTGGATCAAGGCGTACTCGTGCTGCAGCGGGAACCCAAGGATGCCCTCCGCAAACTCAATCAGGCGATCCGGGTCCACGACCAGTTGTCCAAAACGCGACGTGTCGATCAGGCGCATCGCAAGCCTCCCATGACCGATCCTCATTCGACCTGCTCGATGGCGCGCGACCGACGGAGCCAGGGCCAACACCCGTGAGTGTTGGACTGACGTGAATCACAACGACGGTCGTAACGCGCCATAGCGCGCGACGCTCTCACCGCTCCCTACTCGGTCGCGTCGAGCATCGCGCCTCGGAGTTCCAACTCCGAGCAGCCGCTCGTGGTCTCGCCGTCCCGGTCACAAGGACGCCGCACGAGTCCTGCATCGGGTGAGGCGAATCGTGAATTAGGAATTGGGAATGCGGAACGGGGACTCCGTTTCAGCATTCACGATTCGCAATTCACGATTCGAGTGCCACAAATTCGGCACTTCCCGTTGGGACCCACCGCCTCGTTGAGATCCGCATCCCTGTTTCCACCACCTCGACGCGGCGGGGGCCTCGCCGCGCCGGGACTGGGCGCGTCGTGTAGGCATCACCTCATCAACACGCGTGCCAAACGCCGCCGGCACGCCGTACTGAGCGATGGTGGGTAATGCGTGAAACATGCGTTAGTCTTTATGGGACAATAGATTGTGGACATTTGGCTCGCGTCGCATTCGGGAGTCAATTCTGTCCTACGAGCGACACCACCGGCGCAGGATCTGCCGAATCGTCGGCAACGCTCGCCCGCAGGGACAACCGCACGGACGCTCGACTAACATGCCCACCGGTGCCCAAAATGAAGATCCCGCGAGTACCCCATTCCTGGTCGGTCACGCCCGCCCAAGCC
>Ga0137429_1000284_pt1 | contig 23356 bp, 25 predicted proteins | sample EasRivERMZT736_2_FD_102304 | JGI IMG/M metagenome (GOLD analysis project Ga0137429, IMG submission 102304) | Soil microbial communities from meander-bound floodplain in the East River, Colorado, USA - East River MetaG ERMZT736_2 | ecosystem: Environmental > Terrestrial > Soil > Floodplain ...
CACGGCGTCCCCGGCCGGTGTTCTTATTGGAATATCAACGAACTCCTGAAATCGTTCCGCCCGTTCGCTTATTCTGGCTCCGATTCGGGTCCTTCCGGGCGGCCCTCCCGGTCGTCATCCTCTTCGCCGTCGGGTGGAGGGGCACGCTTCTCCAGCATGTCCTCGACTCGTTGACGGATCAGCGCGGGTCGCATCTTCTCCGATTCCGACAGGCGCGTTTGGAGTTCACTCAACCGGGCCTCCAGTTCACGGACCTCCATCTGCCGGCGCTCATTTCGACAATCGAACGCCTTGCCGACCAGGCCTTCCAACTGCTCGCGGATCCGCCGTTTCCCCACTTCGTCCTTGGCGCTGCGATAGCGTGCGATCGTCTGCTGGATCTCGAACTCGATCTGTCGTTCGCGGACCATCAGCGTCCCGCGTTGCGGGTCGGTCCGCATCGCTTCCATGATCTGTCGCATTTGCGGTGCGATCCGTGTCATGCGCCGGGCGTAACGGACCTCGTCGCGGTCCTTGAGCTTCTGCATCTCCACATACAGCCGCGGGAAGTGCTCTTCCATGAACCGCTCGATCTGGCGTCGTTCCGGCTCGGGCAGTTCGCTCCACGGTCGAGGTCGACCCGCGGGTCGCCCGAACTCCGGTCCGTCCGGATGGCCGCGAGGACCGAATCCGCGTCCCGGCGGAGTCGGCTGCTCCCCTTGGACTGGCGGCGCCCCCTCCGCCGGGCGTGTCCGCGCACGCGGTCCGGGTTGGGCATACGCCGCCGTGTAACTCAGCATTGCGACGAACACGCCGAGCCAGACAGTTTTCCGATTCCCAAGTGTGTCCATTCCATTCACTCCCACTTTTGACCCCGCCCAAATCCCGCTACACGCCGTCCTTCGCTTGGTCCGAGGTCTCGTCGACCGGTTCCTCCCACGGCTCGTCACCCCAGCCTTGAGCGACGGCTTGATCCAATTCCGAAAAGGCGTCGCGCAGCTCGCTCAATTCCTGATCCAATTCATCATCGTCCTGGAATTCCTCGAACGCCGCTGCGTAATTCATGGCCGCGACATCGGAGTCGGTTGTCGGCATGAGGTGTCGCGACCCGATCACCGCCAATCCGATCAGGGCCGCCGCGGCCAACCCGCTGCCCACCCACGCCCAAACACGAATGACCCGAGGTCGCTTCTGATTTGCAGCCCCGCCCGTCGACTCCGTCAGCGCTTCTCGAACCGCTCGCCGGGCGCTGGCCGCAAGTCTCGCGGGAACGTCGTGTGGAACGTGGCCGGCGAGCCAAAATTCTTCGACCGCGATCCGCACGGTTCGTTTGATCCGCGTGCTGTCGATCTCGCCCGACCGTTCGCAGACCTCCGCGAACCATTGCTCGTCGCGCTCCAGCTCTTCTCGTTGTCGTTGTTCGTCGGTCACGTGGACGACTCCATCCATTGCCGCAGTTTCGCAAGTCCCCGATGGGCCCTTGAAAGTACCGTTCCCAGCGGGGCCGCCGTGTACTCCGCAATCTCGGCGAAGCTCAGTTCGCCGTAATGCCGCATCAATACCACCTCACGCTCCACCGTGGGCAGCTTGGCAAGGCACTTCTGCAATCGGTCCGCGTCCTCACGGCATTCCAACGTATCCGGCGCGTCGCCCGTGCGGCAATCCGTCGGCGAATCCAGCTCCGAAGCGTTTTTCCCGCCCGTCCCAAGGGCACTGTCCCGTGGCTCGCGGCGGAGTCGATCGCGGACGAGATTGCCCGCGATGCGAAACAGCCAAGCCTCGAATCGCCCTTCCTCGCGGTATTTGGCGATGGCTTTGACGACGCGAACGAACACTTCCTGCACCAGGTCCTCAGCCTCTTCGCGCCGACCCAACATGCGCCGAAAAAAGCCGTACAGCCGGCCGGCGTACGCATCGACGATCTCCTCGAACGCCGCCGAGTCCAGGCCCTTCGCTCGGCGCACGACCGACGCCCAATCCTCCGAAATCTCCGAGTGCGGTCCGCTCATCCCTTCTCCATACGGACAGGCATCAGTTCTATTGCCTGCTGCCTAATGCCTGTCGCCTTCCCTCGTCCCCTCCCACGGGGACAATCCTAGGGGGCCTAACGAACCGCTGGACCGGCTATTGCCTGAAATACTGTCGCCATTTTCCACATTGAAAAGGGGGGACAAGTATGTCGGAGTGTTGTTTTCGGACCGCTAATCAGCTAAGAGCTGGGCAAACTTCGGTTCCTGCAACACCAGATCGGTGGGGACCATGGTGATGACGTCCCAGGGGCAGACCATGGCGCAAAGTTTGCACCCGATGCACACCCCAAGGTCGATGGTGCAGATTCCCATGGCGTAGCCGGGATGCGTGGGGTCCGAGCTTTTGTCGATGCAATCGACCGGGCAGACGGACACACAGGCGTCGCAGCCCGTGCAAAGGTCTTCATCAAGGATGGCGAGTTGCTTGGGGAGCTTCTTTTTCTTGCCCATCGTCAGCCGGGACCCTGCAAGTCGATCCGCTTGGAACCATCGTTTCGACCGTTCAGTCTAGCGGTGATTGGCTGGAGCGGCAAGCGGCTTTGGGCATGGCCGTTAGGTGAGGAAGCGATCAGGAAGCCGGGATTCAATCCCGGTTATTCGCCGCCGGGGCCGCCGTCGCAAGTCACTTGGAAGCACTTCTGACCCTGGTACCAAACACCGCCATTCGCTACGCAGGCGCAATACGTTGTCGGCCAGGTACATGTAAACCCAACGCAGCAAGCGCCTTTAGGTACAACGGCATTCGTCTCGCATAAATCCAGGACCTCGTTTTGGTTGTGGCAATCCAAAGTCGGATCGGCTTCCATCTCACAAAAATCAACGACGCCGTTCTGATTGCAGTCCGTACTCGAAGCCTGGCATCCGGTCTCGTATGCGCCCATGTCCACCGTCCCAAGACCTACTCGTGCGAAGCGTGACAAGTCCATTGGAATGGCTTCGCTGGTGTTCCCGTCCCAGTCCAGATCGCCGACGTCGGGAGGAAGAGCGGCGTTCTGGCCGCTGTTTTTGCACGGGGAAGTGGATTGCAATTCGTAGTTGCCGGACGCGGGGTTCTGGAAGAGCGGATTGGCGTTGATGTTGCCGGTTCCCAGCCAGCCTCCCTGGACGTCGCTGTGGGGGACGATCGTACCCGTTGGAGGGTAGTGGTTCCAAATCGACTCCGGAAAGCCGTCCCACCGCGTATTTCCCCAAAGGACGCAGTTGTAAAGATTGGCTACCCCCCAATAGTCGTTAATCGCTCCGCCGTGCCTGCCCGGCCCCGTTGCGCGATTGTTGGCGAAGGTACAGTTGATGAAGTCGGGGATGCTGTCGCCGTCAATGAAGGCCGCGCCCCCCTCCCACGCCTGGTTATCATGGAAGAGGCAGTTCACGGCCGTCAAATTGCTATACAAGAACACAATTAAGGCCCCGCCGCCGTACGGCGGGTCCTCCGGCGAGGTGGAGCCGTTGTAGCGAAAGATACAGTTGACGAACTGTACATCGCTATTAGTGCGGATCAAGACGGCGCCCCCGGCGTAGGCGGCCGTATTGTGCTCGAAGATGCACTGCACGATCATCGCCTCGCTGTTCCGCAAGTTCAATCCGCCGCCGCCGTCGATATCCTGATCGTAGCCGTTGATGATCTTGAACCCGCGGAGCACCGTGCCGGGGCCGACGTTGTAACCCTTTACGCAGCGCTGGGACCCTCCGCCGTCCACGACGGTCACGTTCGTTGCGGGGTTGCTCTGCGAGGCAAGCGTCTCCGTCCCTGCAAAGCCGCCGATGATCCTGACGCCGTTCTTCAAGTTGAAGGGTGAGTAGGTCCCCGCCTTGACCCAGACCTCATCGCCGAATTGGGCGGCGAGGATGGCGCTATTGAGCGTGCAGGCGTTGGCCCAAGTCGTGCAGTTGCCCGAACCCGTGGCGGCGACTTTGGCGTAGCGCACGGCCCCCAGTGCTTCCCGCGCCGTTGCTAGGCAAAAGAGCAATCCGATAGAACATTCAAGATACCGAGTCACTTGTCGTCTCCTTCATTGTCAGTGTCGGGTTTCGCGGGTTTGTTCGTCTGGTTTTGTTTGGGGCGATAGAATTCCGCTCTTGCCTCTGCAGGCGCCGTTGCCCATGGCAGAAACTTCGAGTCCTCTCGGAACCGTGTGAACTTCTCTCGCGCGGTCCGAACACGAGTAGGCAATCCTGATCCCGATTCGGCAAAGATCCCGAGGTCTTCGCAAGATTGAAGTAGGGAAGCTGATACGTGTTCTGGTACGATTTCTAGATTGTGATCAAGGAAATGAACTACGGCGTCTGCTATTACTGCGTGGGCTACGCCATGTCGCACTGCTTGGCGTACAATCCAGGTACGATCAATCTCGTGTGCATCAGAGCGCAAGTATTCGATGAGCTGATCGACAGAAGACTGAAGGTCTATTCTTCGAGCTTGCTCGCGCATCCAATCACGCAATGGATCGTCAATCTGCATACGCATGGCCACTTCGGACAGCCATTCCTGCGTCTGACGGTCTCCTATCTCAACGAGTGGGTTCACCTCAAGAGGGCGCTCCCCGCGCCGTATTCCCTCCTTAGCTCGGTCCAGCAACCGGGAACGCGCTGGGTTATCTATATTTTACGGATCTTGCTTTCGTTTTCGGCGATGCCGTTGTGTCCTTCAGCGGGGACGACGTGGTCCGTGGCTTAGACATCGACAAATTTCACACCTACCGTTTCGAGAGCCTGGACGGAATCCATTGCCGGATGTCCGTGGATGGTTATGTGTTCTTTGCGTCTTATGATGACAACGCGATCAGTTCGGCGTACGTGCAGTTCGGCGGGGATGGCGGCTGCGGACCGGAGTATCTTCCGACGGTCAACGAATGGGACTTCGTGCGCTACGGGACGATCAGCTACGGCGAGACGATCGTCGCTTCAGATCCGCCCTCCGGTTTCGTCGACGCCCGAACGTACGCCCCGCTGGATCGCTTCACCGTGACCTTCGACGAACCGAACTACGTGTACATCGACGAGATTAGCGTCGAAGTAGCAGCGACGAAGCCACGAAGCCTCGAAGGGAAACGCCGAAACGTCAAAAAGTCAAAACGTCAAAAGCATGGCGACCGCCGCCATTCCTCTCGTGATTGCCACGCGACGGCTGGACAACGGCCCACCCGATGTGGTGGAAATCGTCCTCGACCGGTCGATTCCCTATAGCGCCACGACACGCTTCACCTTTAACGACGGCGTTCTGGAACAGTCGATTGAATTCACCTACGCGCCGGGCGACACGGATGGTGACGGCGACGCCGACCTAGCCGACTTCGCCGCCTTCCAGAACTGCTTCGGCAACTCCCCCGTTGCGGGCGTTTGCCTCCCCCTGGACTTCAACGCCGATTCCGCCATCGATCTAGTTGACTTCGGCGAGCTCCAAACGATCTTCCCGGCTCCTTAGTGCTCATACATCACGGTATGCCCTCTGTAACGCGGTTCCGAAGCAATCGTTCCAGTGTTTCCAAAACCGTGCTTTGGAAGCTCAGATCCGCTTAATGGGAGCGACCGTTGGTCGATGGCGGTCCCGAAGGGCCGTTAACGGCTACCTCTGCACGTGCCTCCGCTCCGCTCCGGCAGCAGCTCGGCGAGGTGGTGAGTCGCAGGGAGACCCGATAGCGGAATCGGCGATCAAGTTTTCGGGAGAGCAATTCGCAGACCGTCACGAGCCTCGCACCCTTCGCCGCCACCTGCCGCAGGGCGAGATCGGCCGTCGCCCGGTTCCAATATCCGCAGGCGTCCACGACCACGCTCACCTGCTTACCACGCGCCAGCAGGGCTAGGGCCAAAGCCTTTACCGAGCACTCCACTCCCGTGCCGAAGAGGACGTACTCCATCACCGGTAGATGGCTCAACAAACGGTCCGCCTTGGGATTGTCGAGCAAGTCGTCGGTCCGCTTATGGAAGATCACCTGCTGGTACCGTCCGAAGAGATCGATCGGCACGGACAGGGTGTTGTCCACTTCAACCCAGGCGTGAAGCGGCAAGACGGTGAAGTCGAGCTTGTGTTGTCCATCCGAGCCGTCGACGCAGTGGATTGGATAACCGCTGTCGGACAGCTCAAAGGGGCGGTGCGATTCGATGGAGGAGACGATCGGCGCGTAGTTGCGCTTGGTCCAAGCGATCATGTGCCGAAACTGAGGGATCAACTCGCGAAGGTGGGTGACGGGAAACGCGCCCTTCGGGTTACAGAAGTCCCATTGGGTGTTGATGTCCAAGACAACGCATTCGAACGCCCGGCAGTTCCTGCGTGCGACCATCTTCCAACCCCCGTAACGCTTCCCAGGACGTTCCGCGAACAAGCCAAGAACGCGGTCCGAGTACTACGATTCGCTGAGGGCGGGGGGTCGTTTGCTTCCTTCCCTTCCTACGACCCTCGGCACAATACTGGGTAGATGTTTGATTTCCGACTGCGCCAAAGTTTAGCCGCGAAACTTCTGGTAAGCGACCAATGCTTACATTTTATTTGATTTTTCTCGACCTCTGGGATTATGGGCGATTCCTGGTCCGATCTTAAACCTAAAATTGTAGCCGTTTTGATCAGTTCGCGCTGTTCAAAAGATACACGATAAGTACAGCCGAGTATCTAGCTCAGCCGATAACCACTGAGGTTATCGGACAGGCGCAGCCGCGAGGAAGGCCATTATGGAGCCAAACGCACCCGAACAGACTTCCAAGACGAAGTAACGAGCTGATGGCACTTGTAATCAGCAACGCGAGCCGACGCCGCAACACCGGTTCGGGCTGCGGCGCGCTTGAAGGGCCGCTTATAGGCTGTTCGGAAAACGGTCGCGGTGGACACAAGGCGGTGTGGAAATCAGACGATCAATCAGGGGTACCAGGTCGAAGGAGTACGTTTGTAGAGGAGTGCCAATGGTTGCTCCTCTGTCGTTCGGACGCTGTTGAGGTCGTAAAGGGTGGTCACGAGAAGTAAGGATAGCATGGACGCGGTTCGACAATTGTCGCTCGTAAAGGGCGAGGAGCGCTTCGTGTTTCGGTATCAGCAAGGACTGGAGCCGCGGGTGGTTGATGCATTCGCAGAACTGGCGGCCGACCGAGAGAGCAGTTTTGACTGGTTCGACGCGGCCGTACTCAGCTATCAGATGGGACGACGATTAGAGACGGAACTCGATCAGATCGCTACGTAGCGAAGGGGGCACGGACGATGACCGCCGCCTGAGCGTGAGTTATGATCAGGCGGACGTGGGGTGGTTTCGCCGAGGTGTTTCAGCGATGATGAAAGAGACTCCAGTGATTGAAGAATTTCTGAATTACCTGAAGTTCGAACGTCATTTCTCGCCCCACACGGCCAAGTGCTACGCCGCCGACCTCGCCCAATTCAGCGCATTCTTGATTGGCGATACGGCCGCTGCGACGGGGCGGCAGAACTTCACGGGTGCGGCGCCGACCTCACGCATGTCGGTGGGTGGGCAACCCGCCGACGTCGGAACCGCAGTCCTGGTGAAACCTCTACTGCAACAGAAGCTCCGCGACGCAGACACGGAACAAATCAAATCGTTCCTGGGGTTCCTGGGAACTCAGAACTACTCGAAGTCCACCGTGGCCCGGAAGCTTGCGACGCTGCGAAGTTTCTACAAGTTCTGCCTGCGTCGGGGGTACGTGAAGGCCCATCCGCTCTCTACGATCCGCACGCCCAAGCAGGAAAAGCGGCTGCCCAAGTTCCTTGAACTGGAGCAAATCACCAAGTTGCTGTCCACTCCCGACGACAACACCCTCCTGGGCGCCCGCGACAAGGCCATGCTCGAGGTGTTGTTCTCCACCGGCGTTCGGGTCAGCGAACTGGTGGACCTGAACTTTACGGACATGGACGTCGAAGGGCAGGCGATTCGCGTGCGGGGCAAGGGCAAGAAGCAGCGGACGTCGCCGATCGGGCCTACCGCGCTGGCGGCGATCCAGAAATACTTGCAACTGCGTCGTACCGATTCCCGATCCACGAATTTTGATCAGAGCGCGCTCTTTGTGAACAAGCACGGGCAGCGTTTGAGCACCCGTAGCGTCCGCCGCAAACTCGACAAGTACCTGGCCGAGTGCGGACTGGACCCCACCATCAGCCCGCACACCCTGCGGCACAGCTTCGCCACGCACATGCTCAATCGCGGTGCGGACCTCCGCAGCGTTCAGGAACTGCTGGGCCACCAGTCGCTTTCCACGACGCAGGTATACACTCACCTCACGGCCCCGCGACTCAAGGCCGTCTACGACGACGCACATCCACGAGCATAAGAGCCTGCTCAATCGACGGAAGTTCAAGGCGTAGCGCCAGGTTCAGCGCTTCAGCGATTCCCTTTGTGCGTTCGTGCCTACGTGGCAGAGCCTGCCCTAAGCACAAGCGGCGGATGCTTCCGTGATCGGACGCGACGCCATCAGACGCGCGTAATCAACCGCAGGCCCTTCGATTCCAACCAGGTCAGCTTCCTTCGCGCCATCTGCAACACCCGAAAACCGGCAGCTTCTACTACCCTGTCCGTACGACTGGCGACCACCAATCCTTTTGGGGATAATGGTTCAGCCGCTTTTCGAGAAGGGCATACACAATGGATAAGCTCATTCGTGCGATTGAGACGCTCCGATCTAAGGTCGATGGACTTCGCAAGCACGGTCTCAAGGAAACGCCAACACGAACGATTGTGATCGATCCTCTGCTGGAGGCGCTGGGATGGGACGTCCGCGATCCCGACGAGGTTCAGTTGGAGTATCCGACGGTTGATGGAAAGTCCGTCGATTATGGCCTCAAACTCAATAGGAAGTGCGTGCTGCTCGTTGAAGCCAAGGCTCTAGACGATCCGCTGACCGATGTCAAGGCGATTACACAGATCGTCAACTACGCCAATAGCGACGGCATCGTCTGGTGCATCCTCACCAACGGACTGACGTGGAAAGTGTACCGGAACATTGAGAATTGCCCAGCGCCAGACAAGCTCATGTATGAGGTCTCGATAGATCCTCGGGGGTCCGAAGGCATGTCGGTCCAGCAGATCGCCGAGAAGATGTGGCGCTTCTCGCGCGAGGAGAAGGCCAAAGGAACGCTGGATGCACTGGGGGAGCAGACCTTTACGGACGGCAAGGTACGCAAGGCGCTGGACACAATCATGGTGGCTGCCCCTCGTTCCTTCCTGAACGTTGTTCGAGATGCAACGGGCGATCAAACGATTACGCCGCAGCAAGTCAAAGAAAGCCTTTCCCGGATATGGCAAGGACCCGGAGTCGGCGCAGGGGTTCCCAGCGACGGAAACTCCGGCAGGGTCCGGTCTGAGGCTGATGCCACGGATGCCGCGAAGAAAAAGCCGCGCATTCGACGGGCTGCGAAGTCCGAATCGTCACACGATGAGGCGCACCACATCTCCGGGAAGCCGAAAGAGGCCGTCGAATTGTATCGAGCCGTCGACCGACTTTGTCTGTCGATCCGTCCGGGCGCCGTTGCCAGACGATTCCTCGCAAAGCACATTGCCTACGAGTGTGACAAGCGGTCATTCTGTAGCGTTCACCTCAACCAAGGTGGGCTGCGCGTGTGGCTCAGACTCAAGTACGGCCGTTTGATCAACGCTCCCAACTTCGCCAGGGACGTGTCTAGCGTAGGCCATTGGGGAACCGGGGATTTGGAACTTGGGATCAGCAGCCTCGCTCAACTCAAAGATGCCGAACCGCTGATCCGCCAGTCCTTTGAAGGCTCGGGTGGGTGATGCACTGCTTCCACAACTAGGCCGTTGGTAATGCGGCGAGTGGCATGGTCGCGGCCTCTTGCAGCCATGTTCCTCGGGCCGTGGGCCACTTCCCACAAAAAGTCGGGCGGGCTCATCAAGCTCGTCGCCGTCCAGGAAATCCTCGACGAGCACCACGCACAAAAGATGTAGACGACCGAGACTCCACGGCGGCACCGGAGGTCAGCCGCAACTGGCATCCGCGAATCGTTACGCCGCTAGAAGCCTCTCGTACTTCTTGCGGTCTCTCCATGCGACTGGCGTGATGTCGTACTTCTTGAGCGCGTCCACCACGTCTCCACCGATCTTGCTCTCGGCGTCGTTGAGCATGGCGTACATCTGCGCCTCGTCCGCGCGGACGGCCCGTGTGTCCGTCCACGCGAAGATGAGCGACCCGGCCGTGTCCTTCGACGGGTGATTCACGGCACGGATGAGGCGTTCGGGAGCGGATTGCGACTTGGGAATGGCGAAGTCGAACTTGTGCTGGAAGCCGCTCTTCCCGACGAACTGAACGCTCGGCACGTACCGGGCCCCGATGGTGTCCAGAAATGCCGCCACGTCCTCAAGGAAGAGACTCTTCACATGCGACTGGGCCGTGGCGAACAGGTCGCCCACAGCTAGCATGGCCTGGATCAGCGCGTGCTTCCTGTGCGCGAAGTCGCCGTTGTGGGCGACGGTCTCAAGCTCCTCGTCCCGGAGCGATACCCCGAAGCCGTTTAGGATAGACCTGAGCAACGCCTTCCGATGCTCCGTGTCCAGCGCACAACCGCTCTGCTTGAGATCCCCCAGCACGTACCCGTCGTCGGTGAGGACCAAGCGGTCCCCCTCTTGTTTGACGTAGATTTGGATGTGGTCGTTATGACGGTCGAGGAACGGCGTTGTGATTTCGAAAGCATCCCCAATCGTCGCAACGGAGATGCTATCCCGCAGCCAGCGGACGTATTCGTCGATCAACTGGGCAATTGTTTTGGCCATGGTTCAGAACGTCGGATACTGGATTATCGGCACATTCAGGACGCCACAGTAATTCATGAAATCACGCAGAGCGAGGACAAGGTCCGTGGTCTGGTGAAAGCCCTCATCGACCGCCGGAATGGCCCAGCGGTCGTCGAAGCCCTCAACATAGAAGTGGAAGTGCGGACAAGCGATGCTGGCCCCATTGTGCCGAGCCAGCGCTGGGAGCGGAGGACTGCTCACAGTAGGATTAGTGTGAGGAGGACCGTCGATGTCCAGCCGCGCCAAGGTATCCGTGATGCGATAAGTTTCGGAGTAGGACGCCTTGGTGAGCTTGATCTTGCCCTTCCGGTTCACGATCAGTATGAACGCCGTTCGTCCGTCAGTCGACTCAAGCGCAAACTTCCGCTCGTCATCAGCTGCGGGCATCTCAAACTCAGCCCGCGCCGCCTTGGTCAGCCTCTTGGGCATGGTTCGAAGGCTGTCCGCTTCGGCCTGTAGGAGCGAGAGCATATTGTCGTAATGATACCCGATCGAAACGCAACGCGGGAAGAACGCTCGCTCGCCGACGCCCTCCCACCGATTACCCGTCACGTTATATGGGTAGGCGAGCCGCCCTCGCGCCCCGTCCACGCCCGGTTGTGGGCAGGATGGAAACGATGTGAGAAAAACGTAGATTACCAAACGAACCCACCGTGAAATTCATAAATCGCTGTAGGGAAAGGAGTTACGGAAAATGAGCTTTCGATGGAAAGCCAAACCAAAGCCACCGAAAGCCGAACGGCGGGCGAGCCGCCAGTGGCACCCATTGCCAGCAAACCTCGCCCTACCCGTACCGATTGATGTTCAGGCCGCAGAGGCGAGCGGCGATTACGGCGGACAGTAAGTTATCGGGGTAGGGGTATGCAACCGATTCCGAGGACGCGGCGTTGCCGAAGCGATGAAGTGAGTACGGGGCATGGGTCGGATCAGTCGTTCCGGCGCGCCGGGAGGAACCGAAAGAAGCTCGCCACATCAGCGGTTATGCACGCTCCTCTAGAGACGGTTTTGTCGCGGGCGATCCGATTCTGTATTATGATGAGCGTATGCCGGTAGCGCGCGTTCCCGATTTCAGGGGTCAGGTATTGGCCGTCAACCGCGTTGAGAGATTGCTCCGCAAGGTCGCCGGCGCGCTGGATGCCGCGGGCGTGCCCTACGCCGTGGTCGGCGGCAATGCGGTGGCGGCCTGGGTCAGCACGGTGGATGAAGGCGCGGTCCGCGCAACCAAGGACGTGGATATTCTGCTTCGCCGCGCGGACCTTCTTGCGGCGGCGGCCGCGCTTCAACGGTCCGGTTTGGTCCAGCACGAAGTGCTCGGGGTGACCATGTTTCTCGATCGCCGGCGGCCGAATCCCAAGACAGGCGCCCACGTCATTTTCGCTGGTGAGCGAGTCCGGGCACACAGCGCCCATCCTGCCCCCGACGTGACCTCCGCCGTACGCTCCGCCGCGGGATTCCTGGTCATCGACCTCCCGGCCTTGCTGGGCATGAAGTTGGAGGCATTCCGCGACATCGATCGCGTCCACATTCGCGATCTGCTGTCCGTCGCGTTGATCGACGACGTACTGGCGGCGAACCTGCCGCACGACCTGCGTGCGCGTTTGCGGGAGATTCAGGCGACGCCGGAGCGTGGGCACGGGTAGGTCCCGGAGGCATTTCCCGCGATCTGCACCGTTATACGAGCCGACCGAGGGTCGAACGACGCGACCAAGGCAGGAGCGTCCGGGAGGGTCCACGCCCGTGAGCGTTGGGGCGAATGACGGCTCGTAACGACCCGCCGATCTCGCCGGAGAAAACCCTCAAGGCCCTTCGACGCGAAGTTCGAGTCGAGGAAACGCTAGGCGTATGACCACGAACCGCAGCAACGCCCCCTGTGCCGGGCCGAGCATACACGACGCGCCGGAACCGTGGTTCGGCAGCTACTTCGTCTCGACGTATCCGCCCTTTTCGCAATGGTCGCTAAACGAAACAACCCATGTCGAGCATGTCTTGTCCAACGGGCTCGCCGTGTCGAAAGAGCCGCTGGGTCTGTACGTGCATATTCCCTTCTGCGTCAAACGCTGCGATTTCTGCTACTACCTCTCCCATGCCGACAAGACCCACGACCAACATCGCGCCTATGTCGATGCCCTGCTCAAGGAGCTGACGCTTTACCGAGAATACGCCGCACTGGCGGATCGGGTCCTGAGCTTCGTTTATTTCGGCGGGGGAACACCCTCCGTGCTGGACGAGGCTTCTATGCGATCTCTCATGGAAGGTCTAACGAAACTGTTCCCCTGGAATCGCGTGGAGGAAGTGACCTTCGAATGTGCACCACGATCGGTTACGGAGCCCAAGCTTCGTGTGCTGCGCGACGCCGGCGTCACCCGACTGAGTCTCGGCGTGCAAACGCTGGACGACGACGTCCTGCGTTTGAACGGGCGCGTTCATCTGCGAAAGGACGTCGACGAGGCCTACGAGCGGATTCGCCGCGTCGGGTTCGACGTAGTCAATCTCGATCTGATCGTCGGGCTGCCGGGCGAAAGCGACGAGATCGTCGACCGGAGCCTTGAAGGCGTCATTGCCATGTTTCCCGAAAGCGTGACGATTTATCAGCTCGAAATTCCGCACAATACGCCGCTCTATCGTGCAGCCAACAGCGGCGAAACGCCCGCCACCATCCCGACCTGGCACAAGAAGCGCTCACGACTCGCCCGCTGTTTCGAACGGCTCGAATCAGCCGGTTACTCGATTCGCAGTGCGTACGCGGCGGTGCGCGATCCCGTCCGGCACCGATTCATCTATCAGGACGCGCAATACCACGGAGCGGACCTGCTGGGAATCGGACTGTCTTCGTTTTCGTACCTGGGGGGTGTGCACTACCAGAACAAGGTCGATTACGACGCGTATGTTGAAACTGTTTCCAAAGGGGAGCTTCCCGTCTTGCGCACCTATCGCCTCGATTCCGACGAGCGTCTGGTTCGTGACTTAATCATGCAACTCAACCCCAGCAGGGTTTGCGCCGCGTACTTCGCGGGCAAGTTCGGCGTCGATGTTCTCGATCGATTTAAGAACCGCTTGCGAAAGTATTCCAAACGCGGGTGGCTGGTGATCGACGCCGCGGGCGTGCGCGTCACGCGGGAGGGACTTCTGCGGATTGATCGAATTCTGCCGGGGTTCTACCTCTCCGGGCATCGCAGGGTACGATATTCATGATTGCTCTACAGCGCTCCCTGCTGCGGCGATTCGTGAGTCACGGCATCATGATCGAAGACGTTCTGCGCAAGGTCGTTGACGAAGTGGGGGCCGGTCGCTCGGTCGCCCTCTGCGCGATCGTCGCCGCCCGCGGCTCTACGCCACAGCCGGCTGGCACGATGGTCTGCGTCGACCACGCCGCCCTTATGACCGGCACGCTCGGCGGCGGGTGCGTCGAGGCCGACGTGCGCCGCAAAGCTCATCAATGTTTGTCGGACAAAGTCGGCCGCATCGTCACCTTCGCCCTCGACCATGACTTTGGATACGACGACGGCATGCTCTGCGGCGGCCAAATGGATGTCGCGATGGCCGTCTACTCACGAACGGAGGATGCCGTTGCTGTTGCTGACGCGTTGCAGCAGTTGAATCAGGGATCACCCAGCGAAATTCCGCTGCGGATTGCGAACGGCACAAAAACCGAGGTGTATCGCATCCGGATTGCGGCGACGCCGAGGCTTGTCATCGTCGGCGGCGGTCACATCGGACGCATTCTGGCGCGGATGTCGGTTCCGCTGGGCTTCCGCGTGACGGTCCTCGACGACCGTCCGCAGTTCGCCAATCCGGACCGTTTTCCGCCGCCCATAACGCCCGTCGCGGGCGACATCGCCGGAGTGCTTAAGGAATTGCCGATCGACGCCGACACCTACCTAGTCATCGTGACTCGCGGTCATATGCATGACGAAGTCGCGTTGAGGTTTGTCATCGGCTCCCCAGCCCGCTACATCGGGATGATCGGCAGTCGCCGCAAAATCCGCGTCATCTTCGATGATCTGAAGCACGACGGCGTACCCGAAGCTCAGCTCGCGCGTGTCCACGCCCCGATCGGGCTCGAAATCGGCGCCGTCACCGCCGAAGAAATCGCCCTGAGCATTGCCGCGGAGCTGGTATCGGTCCGCCGCGCGGAAGGCGGGCCGAAGGTAACAGGGCCGATGTTGATTTCGAGTGCAAAGTCGTGATCCCGAACGCGCTCATCACACCTGTTTACGGCATCGTCCCCGCGGCAGGGCTTGGGCTTCGCATGGGCCGGGCCAAGCAAACCCTTCCCTTTCGGGGGAGCACAATGGTCGGCAGTGTTGCGCGAACACTGCTTGACGCCGGATTGGATGCGATCGTGGTGGTGACGCGAAGCGAACTGATCCCCGGTCTGGGCCTCCCAATCGACAAGAAGCTTTCCGTGGCCGTGAACGACGACGCTTCCAGTCAAATGATCGATTCCATCCGAATCGGGCTTTCGGCTTTGTTTGACGACCGTGTTGTTTCCAGCGGTGAAAAACTAGTAAAGCCAAGTCGGGTTGATCGTACTTCGGACTGCACCGGGATACTCGTCGTCCCCGGCGACATGCCCGAGCTTGCCCTCACCACGTACCGACTATGTGTGGCGGCTTTTCGCCGCGAGCCGACGAAGATTATCGTCGCCGCGCAGAACGGCCGGCGGGGTCATCCGCTCGTCTTTCCGGCCGCACTTCGCCATGTCGTGCGCCAACTTGGCGGCGGGCTAAACGCCTTGCTGGACTTGCACCGGGATCGTGTTCGACTCGTTGAGACGGGCGATCCGGCGGCTCTTGAGGACGTGGATACGTGGGATCAGTTTCGATCCCTGTCGCCCGCGCCAGATCATCGGGGAAACGATAACATTCGGAAACTGTCTACAGGGTATGGAAACAGGCAGGAAATTCGTCGCGCCGCCACGCGGCGGGCATGGAGACAACAATGAGCAACGGACCAACGGAAAGCCCAGTCAGTGTTCTTCGAGCCGAGCACCAGATCATTCTTCGCGTGGTCCGAGTCCTCAGCGGGCTCATGGACCGTTTCGAGCAAGCCGGCGAATTCGTCGAAGCGCCGCTTGCGAAGTGCGTCCAGTTCATCCGACTCTTCGCCGACGCATGCCATCATGGGAAAGAAGAAGATCTACTTTTCCCTGTTCTTGAATCCCGCGGAATCCCGCGCGATGGAGGACCCATCGGCGTCATGCTGTATGAACACCAAGTCGCGCGAGGTTTGACCAAGGACATGGCCGGCGCGTTGGCCGACGCTCGAACCGGCGACGCCGCCGCGCGAACACGATTCTGCCAGGCGGCCAGGAAGTACGCTGACCTGCTCACGGATCACATCTATAAAGAGGACAACATCCTGTTCGCCATGGGCGACCGAATGATGAATCCCGGCGATCAGCGGACGTTGACGACCCAGTTCTGCGCCGTGAATTGCCGCGCATTTGAGGGCCGGCGACGCGAAGAGCTCCAACAAATCGCCGACGAACTGGAAGCCGGGTGCGGTCGCGGTTGACCCGCCGGTGCAGGGCGTATCGCGCCCTTCGCCCCGATGAAGCTCAATCCAACGGGCGGGATGGTCCGCGCGGTTACTTTACATCGGCAACTTCGCCGACCGCGGCGGCCGGAAACGCAGTCTCCATCGCTTCCAGATAAGACCATTGTTCATGGATACGTTGTGTCAGCGCCGCGGAGTCGCTCGCGGCGCGGACGTACCGTCGTTGACCGGCTAGGTAATCAGCGGGGTCCGCAGTCGTTGGACGCACATTGATCCGATATCGAACGCCGTCAAAAACCTCGTATAGAGGAAATAATCCGCAGCGCACCGCCTCTCGGACGAGTTCCACGCTCTCCTGCGGTTCCGATTTCCAGCCTTGGGGACATGGCGAAAGCATGAGCAGGAACCGGAAGCCGCGAACCTTGCAAGCGTACCGCACCTTCCGCAAGAAATCGTCGCGATGGGCGAGTGACAACGTTGCGGCGTAAGGAATCCGATGCCTCGCCATGATCTCGATCATGTCCTTTTTGTTTTCCGCCTTGCCCGCGGTGGTGGTGCTGGTCACGACATCCCGAGGCGTGGCGCTGCTTCGTTGGCCGCCGGTGTTGCCGTAAATCTCATTGTCATAGCAGAAATACAGGAGGTCCTCGTCGCGTTCTGCAGCGGCCGATAGCGTGGCGATGCCGATGTCGTAGGTCCCGCCGTCGCCCGCCCAGCAGATCACCGGAGCGGACTCGCCGTTCATTCGGGCTACGGAAACAATCCCCGTGGCGACTGCGGGTGAACTGGCGAACGTGGAGGCGACGAGCGGCGCTCCGTACGCCGTCGTTGGAAACGCTCCGGCGGTCACGATCCCGCAACAGGCCGGTATGACCAGGTAGGGCACTTCGCCCTCCAGAGCGTCGTCCAGCCATTGCAAACCTAGAGACATGCCGCAGCCCGCGCAATTCGTATGCCCGGGACGGAGCAGAGGTTGGTGTTCCATGACGGCCGTGCTCATGCGGCAACCTCCTTCCAGATCGGCGCGGCGGCGTGCGAGCGCGATGTCAAGTCGTCGGCAATTTCATGCAGGACCGCGGGCGTCACGTCGCCGCCGCCCAGTCCCACGAGATAGTCCTGGATGATGGCGTGGTTCGACCCGAGCGTGGCCGCCGTTTCCTGCCAGAAGATGCCTCCCGAACCCGGCGAATGATTGCGATCCAGGACGCCGATTCGTCTCGCGGAGGCGGTCGCCGCTTGCAGTTCGGCTCGGGGGAACGGTCGAAACATCTTCAGTTGGATCATCCCGATCCGCTCCCCTTTCTTCCGCCGCTCGCGGACCACTTCCCGCAGCGTGCGGCCCATCGTGTTGCAAGCGATCAGCACGGTTTCGGCGTCCTCCGTGCTCTCGGTCGATAGAGCGCCGTGGGGCCGTCGCCCGAAGATGGACGCGAACTCGTCGATCGCTTCCGCCAAGATTTCCGGCACGCGCTCCATGGCTTCCTGGATCTCCCGGCGATGGTGCTCGGTCTCGCGCGGCCACGTAAGTCCTCCAATGGTTGCGGGACGCTGCAATTTCAGATGATGGGGCACGCGGCAAGCCGGCAAATACCGATCGACTTTCTCTTGCTCATGCAATTCGACACCCATCTGAGTGTGCGAAGTGATGAACCCGTCCATGGCCACCATCGCGGGCAACAAAACGCGGTGATCCTCAGCCACCCGAAACGCCAGCAGAAGGGTATCCACAAGGTCCTGATGCGATTCGGTATAGAACTGAATCCAAGCCGCATCCCGCAACATTAGGCTGTCGCCTTGATCGACCCAGATGTTCCACGGCGGACCGAGCGTACGATTCACCGCGACCATGACAATGGGCAGCCGGTAGTAACCGGCGCAAAACACGTTTTCGGTCATATAGGCGAGGCCGTTGGAAGAGCTGGCCGTGAACGCGCGGGCCTCGTTCAACGACGCCCCGATGCACACAGCCATCGCACTGTGCTCGGACTCCACCGGAACAATCCGCCCCTTGGTGAATGGGAATCCACAAAGGTACTCGATGATTTCAGTCTGCGGGGTGATGGGGTAGGCGCCGGCGCAGCACCCGCGGGCGGCTCGATTCGCTTCACCGCATAGTGCCAGAGTATGGCCGGCCGCATGGTTGCCGCTCATTAACGCTCGTGCCATCTTGTTTCTCCCCAATCCACCGCTATCCTCCCCCTCTTGGCGGCCTCGACGCCCTATCCGACCGTTCCGCAGCCGCTACATGTTGCACATGCGAATCACGCCGCGCGGGCACTCCTCGGCACAAACTCCGCATCCCTTGCAATAACTCTCATCAAACCGGTATCCGTCGCCATTGCGGACCATGATGCCCTCCGGGCAGTGGACCACGCACCGGTCACAGAAGTTGCACACGCCGCAACTGAAGCACCGATTGGCCTCATGGACGGCCGAATGGTGATGGGGTTCATCCGCCAGACCCTTGCGAACTTCCTCAAACCCGCGGCGGCGAAGCGATGCGGGAAGGGTTTCACCGCGCACTCGCGGCTGGGGCGTGAAAAGCCGATTCCTAATCACGTCCGGAGTGGCCACGACAGGCTGGGATTTGGGAAAGAAGTCCTCTCCCGTCAACGTCCGATGGATGATCCAAGCTGCGCGTCGCCCGCTGCCAATGGCCGCGGCCACGGTTCCCTCGTTAGTTGCGAAATCGCCACAGACATAGACAGGGGACGACGTGCGACCCAAAACAACGCCTTCCTCGCTCACTTCCGATCCGCTGGGCAAGAGCGACAGGTCCACTGACTGTCCCAACGCTAGAATCACTCGATCACAAGGGAGATCGAAGTGCGCATCCTCGGTCGTTTCCGGAATTGGTCGCGGGCGACCGGATTCATCCGGTTCGCCCAACCGCATTCGTTGGCACGTCAGGAGCGCACGCGCCCCGTTCCTTTGCAACCGAACCGGAGCCGTCAGCTCGTCCAGTACGATGCCCTCTTCGAGGGCTTCGTTGACCTCTTCTTCGATGGCCGGCATTTCTTCCCGTGTACGGCGGTACACGATGTGAACTCTCTGTGCACCCAGGCGCCGCGCGGACCGGGCGGAGTCGACCGCGGTGTTTCCTCCGCCGATCACGGCCACCACGAGGTTCTCCATCGATTCCGAATGGCTACGGGCGCGGTCCAGGAAATCGATGCCCTGCATGACGATTCCGCGGTCGCCGCCGTCAAAATCCAGTGCTCGCAATTCTTGAAGACCCGTGGCGACGAGTACCGCCTCGTGCAGTCGCGTGAGCCGTACCAATTCGGCCCGCTTGACTCCTTTCCCCGCCCGAACCTTCACGGCGTGCTGCAGGATGTATTGGATCTCTCCATCCAAGACGTCGCGCGGCAAGCGATACTCAGGGATCCCGGTGCGTAACAGCCCGCCCAATTCGCGGTTGCCTTCATGAATGGTCACTCGATAACCGAGCCGGGCGAGAGTGTACGCCGCGCTCAGTCCCGCCGGGCCTGAACCGATGACAGCCACGGATTCAACGCGATGGGGTCGAAGCGCCGGAGGGCGCCGTCCGTGATCCGCAGCGAATCGTTCCAGTTCTCTGACATTGACGGCCTCATCGAACAATCGACGATTGCACGTGTCCATGCAGGGGGCCGGGCAAACACGGCCGCAAACTCCGGGGAATGGCGTCGTGCGCAGAAGGGTCTCCAAGGCCGCATCATTCTCCCCGTGCGTGAGGGCCGCGATGAATCCTTGCACATCGTTGCCGGCCGGGCAAATGTGGTTGCACGGCGGTTCCAGCCGATTCCGCTCCGGCTGTCGGGTCGCCCACGAACCGGTCTTGATTCGAGGCGGTCCGCCGATGTCCTCGTCCAACAACCCCGCTGGCTCACTTGGAGACGACGCTACCTTCGGCCCGACGCGACTACCCGGCAACGCCGCCATCCACGCTTGCTCGTACGCCTGCTGTGCCGCATCCAAGTTGCTTCCGGTAAGATGGGCATCGGTCAGCGCAGTTTCAACGTCCTCAATCCGCAGATCGAGGACACGGGCAACAGCGCCGAACATGGTCGTATTCACGATCGGCACGGCCTGAGTGCCAAGCCCATGGCGAATGGCCAGACCGGTGGCGTCAAGCACCGCAACATTGCGGCCGCAGAACTTGGCCTCATACGACTCCGGGGATGCCCGCGTATTGATGATAATCCAGCCGCCTGGTTTCTGGTTCGTCGCAACCGCCGAAGAAGCAAGAATTGGGTCCAAAACGATGACGTGATCTGGATCGCGGATCTGGTTGTGAGTCGTGATTTCCCGATCGTCGATGCGTACAAATGCCTGGACGGGCGCGCCCGAACGTTCAGCGGCGTACAATCCGAACGCTTGAACATGGCACCCCGCTCGAAAATATACAGCGGCAATCAACTTGGCGAGCGTGACGCCGCCTTGTCCACCTCTACCGTGAATGACAATTTCGGTCATAAATCAAAACCGTTTTCGCGGTTCTAAAGCTAGTTGTGTACCTGAAACTGACTGTCAAACGGCGTGCCAACCAGCTTGCTCAAGACGCTCCTCCGTCGAAAACCCGTTGTTTTTCTTCGGTCCACCCCGCGAATTAGTGATGATTCTGGCACGACAAATGCGGTTGTAGGTTTAGTGTCTCGCCGAGGCACGAAACAGTGCACTGACCCCAAGCTCAAATGCTCCATCTTCTCTCTGGTTTCGTCACTCGCTACTCTTCAGCAGTTGCGTGTAGCGGGGGTCCAGCAATGCTGCCTGGCGAAAGTGGTTCGCCGCCTGCTCGGCGTTACTGCTTGCGGTGAAAACCATGCCAAGATTGAAATGGGCGTCCGCGTGGTTGGGGCTGATGCTCAGCGCACGCTGAAGCTGCCGCTTGGCCTCGTCGGGTCGCCCCGAACGCAGCAGCGCCGACCCCAGGTTGTTGTACAAATCCGCATCATCGCCGATCAACTGTGCCGCTTGCTGCAGAAAAACGACCGCTTCATCGAGCCGTTCCAGGTGCAATAGCAGCGTGCCCAGATTGTATGCCGCCCCGCCCAACGACGGGTCGAGACGGAGGGCTTGTTTTAGTTCGTTGATTGCTTCGTCGAACTGACCCAACTCCGCCAGGGCCCCGCCGAGGTCGGCATGCGCGCCGGCGCGATCCGGCGCCATCGTGACAATGGCCCGAAGCTCCGCCTCCGCCCGTCGGAAATCGCCCCGCCGGGCGAGCGATTCGGCTAGCTCCGTTTTCGCGGTCAACCACAGCGGCCGAGCTGCGGCGTTGTTCGCGTCAATACTTGCGGCGATCGTTCGGAACGCCCGCTCGCCCCCCTCGAGGTCGCCCGTCCGCACAAGCGTTCGCGCGACGGTCAGTTGAATGGCGGCGTCCGTCGGATGTCGCGACAAGTAGCGGTTCGCGTAGGTCAACACGTCGTCGAATCGTCCCAGCGCGAACGTGGCGGTCGCCAGGCCCCGTTCCACGCGTTCGTTGGGGATCAGCCCCCAACGATCGGCCGCTGCCAAGTGTACGATGGCACGCCCGGCAAGCGCTTCGTTGGCCGCCAGGTCCGTGTTACCAAACGCCAGCACCTGTCGCAGTCCGAAGTACTCGTGAAACCGTACGAACGCACTGTGGCCGACGAGGATCAACAACATTGCCATCGCGCCGACATACGCGTGTCCCGCGCGCGACAGTCGCCCCTCGCCGCGGAGGGTCCATGACGACAATCGCACATCTCGTCGCGTCGCCAGTCGCACCAATACAATAATCGCGTACGCGATCATCACGCCCAGAGCCAGCGAAAGCAGAAATGGTATTCGACTGTACAACCCGCGGAACGTCAGCACGACGGTGATGAATACCGTTGCGGCGAGGAGTTCCTCAGCCAATGTGAAATCGTACGGCAGTCCGAACCGCCCGCCGCTTCGGTAGGAGGCAAAGAACGCCGGTTTGGACATCCCATAGTGCAATGCCCCCTGCGGGCAGACACTGACGCAGTCGAGACATTTCAGGCACGCGGGGTTGACCACGCGGCCATGCTGCTCCGTTTCCTCGTGTACGCGGATGCCGCTCGTACAGGCAGCGGTGCAGCGTCCGCATTGCTTGCAATTGTCGTGGACAAGAATTTTTCCCGGCGAGAAACGGTCTGCAAGGGAGAAGACGGCGCCGTAGGGGCACACATAGGTGCAAAAGGTGCGCGACCCCAATAAGTAGATCATCAGGATTCCGCACACTAAAAACGTCAAAGCGATGATCCAAGGCCCAGGTAGATTCCGCCAGAAGTTGTTCGTCACCAGCGACGCCCAACCGTCGCGATCAGTCGCCATATGGAACGTCGGCAAGGCGCGGCTTTCCCAGGCCCGTAAGACCTGCGGCCAGAGAAACATGTACACCGCCGTCAGAGGGGGGACCCAAAGGAGGAATCGGGAGCGGATCGGTTTCGCCAGGATTCCGATCCGCCGCAGACACCACGCGCAGAGCTCCTGCAACACCATGATATGACACGCCCACGAACAGAAGAACCGCCCGAAGATCAAGGTGCCCAGCACCAGCAGGCACATGAAGAGGAAGCCCGCGGTGATGATCCCCAGTTCGAGCGTATACATGACTTCATTGAGTTCCAACGGGGCGAGCGTCTTTCCAGTGAGTTTCCAATGGACGATGTGAATGGCGAAGACGACGTAGACCAATGACAACGACAGTGCCCGCCAGCGGGGATACCTACGCCGGGTTTTAGCACCCGTTTTCCCCGGCTTGGAGCTTGATTGCACTGTGGTCACTGTTTTGATCCGGTGAACACCCGCTGAAACCGACTTGCGTCGAAGAGGTCCACGTCCCCATCGTCATCTGAATCGAAAGCTTGACACGATGGTTGGTTAATCGTGCCCGGTCCCGTGAGGCACTGTATGAGTTCAACCGTATCAATCTCATCAACATCGCCGTCAAGATCGTGATCTCCCACCCAGACGTGCAGTTCGACGGCCGCCGGATCGTTGGTGGCCGGGATGCCGGCACGCAGAAGCTCGGCCAGGCTCCGGTCAAGATACCGCCGGAACACGCTGTCGGGATTATCGGGGTCCTGATTTTGCCCGTAGTCGTTTCCGGTGTAACCATTGCTCACGATCTCCGGCATGAGA